>Ga0207966_1000512_pt1 | contig 22252 bp, 20 predicted proteins | sample Knorr_S23_td_NAD_FD_185611 | JGI IMG/M metagenome (GOLD analysis project Ga0207966, IMG submission 185611) | Marine microbial communities from Southern Atlantic Ocean transect - Knorr_S23_td_NADW_ad_2500m_LV_B (SPAdes) (version 2) | ecosystem: Environmental > Aquatic > Marine > Oceanic | place...
AGGCGCGCTGCAGGAACGACGAATAAATAGCAACAACCGCATTCATACCGTCTTTGGCAAGGCCTGCGCCAAAGGTCACCGCGTGCTGTTCAGCAATCGCAACATCGAAATACTGCTCTGGAAAACGCTGAGAAAACTCAACCATGCCTGAACCTTCGCGCATGGCTGGCGTTACCGCCATTAGCTTAGGGTCTTGTGCCGCCATATCACACAGCCATTTCCCAAAGATTGCAGAGTAGGTAGGGGCTGAAGGCTTAGATTTTGGCAAAGCGTTGTCAGCCGGATTAAATTTTGGTACCGCGTGGAACTTGATAGGGTCTTCTTCAGCAACCGCGTAACCTTTACCTTTCTTGGTGACTACGTGAAGTAGCTGCGGGCCGTCAAACTTGCGCATATTGCGTAGCGTATCGACAACACCATTTACGTCGTGGCCATCGATAGGGCCAATGTAGTTAAAGCCAAGCTCTTCAAATATCGTGCCCGGGACAACCATGCCTTTAATGTGTTCTTCTGCACGGCTGGCAAACTCCTTAATAGGAGGTACATTGCTTAGCAGCTTTTTGCCGCCATCGCGTATAGAGTTGAAAAAGTTGCCTGTAAGCAAGCGAGCTAAGTGACTGTTCAACGCACCTACGTTTTCAGAAATAGACATTTCGTTGTCGTTAAGTACAACTACCATGTCTTTCTTGATATCACCAGCGTGATTAAGGGCTTCAAACGCCATACCAGCGGTCATAGCACCGTCGCCAATCACCGCTACAACCTTTCTGTTTTTGCCTTCTTTTTCGGCAGCCACAGCCATACCCAGCCCTGCACTAATCGATGTAGACGAATGACCAACTGCAAAGGTGTCGTAGTCGCTCTCAGGCGGCCATGGGAAAGGGTGCAGACCATTCTTTTGGCGAATAGTGCTCATGCGCTCTGCACGACCTGTAAGGATTTTGTGCGGATAAGCTTGGTGACCTACATCCCACAGCAGTCGATCGAAGGGGGTGTCGTACACATAGTGCAAAGCGACGGTCAGTTCCACTGTGCCTAAACCAGATGCAAAGTGCCCACTAGTTTGGCTTACGCTGTTAAGTAAGTACTCACGCAACTCATCGGCGAGCTCGCGTAATTTGTCTTGGGGCAACTGCCTCAATTTATCGGGTGTTTGCGCAAGCGCAAGCGTTGGGTAATGTTGGAGATCTAAACTCATGTACTTATTATCTTTTTCAACATGGCGCGTGGCTAATGGTCGCGTTTTACCAAAAGCTCGCTAAACGCAATTAAACTGTCAGTATTGTAGGGTAAACGCGCCAATGCTTGAAGTGCATTATCGTGAAGCATTTCTAATTCTTGTTTAGCGCCTGTAATACCAAGTTTGGCTGGAAAGGTATTTTTCCCTAACGCTTCGTCTGACCCCGCGGGCTTACCTAATTTTTCGCTACTGCCTTCCACATCTAAAATATCGTCTTGAACTTGGAAAGCTAGCCCAATATCCGCGGCATAAGCCATTAAGTCAATTTTAGTTTGAGGCAGTAAGCCTTCACTAACAATGGCGACCATTTCTACGCAGGCTTTTAACAATGCACCGGTTTTCAATCTATGCAGTTGTTTTAGTTCTTCTAGCGAGATGGTTTTGCCGGTGCTGGCTAAATCGATAGCTTGCCCACCGCACATACCTATGTAACCCGCACTTTTCGCAAGTACAGAAAGTAACTGGCTACGCTTTGTTTCAGCATACGTGCTTAACGGCGCATCAGCTAACACTGTAAATGCAAGTGCCTGCAGCGCATCGCCAGCTAAAATAGCGGTAGCCTCATCAAAGGCGATATGGCAGGTTGGCATACCGCGGCGCAAGTCGTCGTCGTCCATGGCTGGCAAATCATCGTGCACTAGCGAATAGGCATGCACACATTCAATGGCCATACTAATAGCCATTTGGTCTTTTTTGGGCACGTCTAGGGTGTTACCTACTACTTGAACAAGTAGTGGCCGCATCCGTTTACCGCCAGCAAGTAAGGCGTGACGCATTGCGTCTTTTAAGCGCGGCGCGTAATCGGGTAATTCGTCAATTAATGTAAGAAGAGATGCATCAGTTTGCTGTTTAACTTGCTGATGCAAAGCAGAAAAATTCATAGATTGCCTGTTAGTTAAAAATGAACGATTTATGGCTGTTCACTTTCAGGAAGAGGGTGGAGCGTTTCTTCGCCTTGTTCACTGAGCAGTATCTTTACTTTTTGCTCGGCGTTTTCAAGAGATTGTTGGCCTTGGCGGGAAAGTGCTATACCGCGCTCAAATTTTTCTAGTGCTTTATTAAGAGGCAGGTCACCGCTTTCCATTTCGTTAACGATAGCTTCTAGTTCTGATAAAGTTTCTTCAAAAGACGCTGATGCTTTTTCCGTCGTCATAAAAACACTCAATATAGTGGCCAAATTATGTATACCGCGCACATTAACCGAGGGTTGTACAAGGGTCAAATGGTTTGTCCGTATATCGCCTATATCACAGTAACATAGCTTTTTTTTCATTCAGTTCAAAAGGCAACATACAAGCAAATTGTGCTATATTCGATGCAAGGCCCAGTAACCTTTCAGAAGTAACCGTGTTATTTACTGTGAAGGAAAAAGTAAGGCGCTGAAAAAGCGCTAGGTATTTTAGTTTAGAAAAAAGACAAAGCTGCGCTTTTGCATAGAACCTACTTCATAATAGACAAATAAATGTGATATTTTTCAATAATGTCGTTTTAGTATTTCTATCTTTTGCCGATAGGTATTTGTACATTAACAGCACTGACTGCGCATAAATGGGGAAGAGTGAGTGGATTTAGCAACCGTCATAGGTATGTTGGGCGCCATTGGTTTCATAGTTATGGCTATGATTCTGAGCGGCAGCCTGGGCATGTTCATCGACGTCCAATCAATACTTATTGTATTCGGGGGAACACTATTTGTTGTCCTATCTCAGTTTACGTTGGGCCAATTCTTCAGTGCGGGTAAAGTTGCTGGCAAAGCATTCATGTTCAAAATCGAAACGCCTGAAGAGCTTATCGAAAAGATTGTTGAAATGGCAGACGCTGCACGAAAAGGCGGGTTTCTGGCACTAGAAGAAGCGGAAATTTCAAATGAGTTCATGCAAAAAGGTGTGGACATGCTGGTTGATGGTCACGACATTGAAGTGGTGAGAGAAACGTTAGCTAAAGATATTTCTATGACAACGGAAAGGCATGAATTCGGCGCTTCTATATTTAAAGGAATGGGCGACGTAGCACCTGCGATGGGTATGATTGGTACTTTGATCGGTCTGGTTGCCATGCTTTCAAACATGGATGACCCTAAAGCCATCGGCCCTGCTATGGCGGTAGCGCTATTAACCACGCTTTATGGTGCCTTTTTTGCCAACGTCGTGTGTTTGCCAATTGCCTTTAAACTGGCGGTAAGAGCCGGTGAAGAGAAGTTAAACCAAAGTCTTGTTCTTGACGGTATTGTGGGTATTGCCGATGGCCAGAATCCACGTGTTATCGAAGGGGTATTAAAGAACTACCTTGCGGCGAGTAAACGCGGAAGCGCAGAGGAAGAATAATGGCCGAAGAAGAATGCCCAAAATGTCCCCCCGAGGGGCTTCCAGCCTGGATGGGAACCTTCGCAGACCTGATGTCGTTACTTATGTGCTTCTTCGTACTTCTTCTTTCTTTTTCGGAAATGGATGTACTGAAGTTTAAACAAATTGCGGGCTCTATGAAGTTTGCTTTTGGTGTGCAAAATAAAATTGACGTAAAAGATATTCCAAAGGGCACCAGTGTTATTGCAATGGAGTTTCGTCCTGGCAAGCCTGATCCTACGCCTATTGAGTCCATTCAGCAGCAAACCAACGAAATGACCCAACAAATGCTGGAATTTCAGGCTGGTAACGAAGACTCTGCCGGCGGAAGGCAGAAGCAGCGCGGCGAGCAGCGTGGTGGACAATCTCAACAAACGGCTACTGAGTCATCTTCATCGGCTGAGCAAAGCACCGATCAGTCGCAAATGGCTGAACTGATGAAAAAAGTAGCGCAGCAATTAGAAAAACAAATTCTAGATGGTTCGGTAGAAATGGAATCGTTGGGTCAACAGTTAACCATTCGAATTCGTGAAAACGGTTCCTTCTCGGCGGGCTCAGCCTTTTTGCAGCCCCAATTCCAACCGGTGTTGAGAAAAATCGGTACGCTGTTGGCGGATGTGCCTGGAGAAATCGAAATTTCAGGGCACAGTGACGGTCAGCATATTGCTAATGAACTCTATCGTTCTAATTGGGACTTGTCAGCGCAGCGCGCTGTCGCGGTCGCTGAAGCCATGCGTACCGCGCCAGGGTTTGACGAAAGTCGTATGTCGGTAGTGGGTAAGGCAGATACCGATCCAATTGTAGAAAATGCCACTACACCTTCAGACCGAGCGCAAAATCGTCGTGTTGAAATTAATATCAATCAGGGTAAGCCAATGCTGTCGAAGCCTATATCAGTTGTAGATGAGTAGTGCTTTGACCTAGTGTCAGCTTCAAACAAAAAAGCGGCGCCACAATGGCGCCGCTTTTTTCTCACTACTATCAATAATTAGCGTTGTTAAACACGAGCCAAATCAAGTCTGTAATGAGGCTTTGAAATCACAAGCTGAACGGTACTGATTGTTCGTTCTAAAAAACCACCTTCACAATACTTAAGATAATAGGTCCACATCCGCATAAAACGCTCGTCATAGCCATCGTTTAATAGTTCATCTCTTGCAGAGATAAACGCTTCATACCAATGGTTCAATGTTTTCGCATAGTCAATCCCGATGTCGTGTAAGTCACGAATCATCATATTAGTGTACTTTTTCAGGTGAGCGTTAAGCTGGTGCTGAGAAGGTAAAAATCCCCCCGGAAAGATATATTTCTGAATAAAGTCGACACTATTTGAATAGCTGTCGTAACGTCTGTCATCAATGGTTATTGACTGAAGCAGCATTAGGCCATCGTCTTTTAAAAGTGACGAACATTTTTCAAAGAAATTCCCTAAAAACTGCTTGCCTACTGCCTCAATCATTTCAATAGAGACCAACTTATCGTATTTTCCTTCCAGTAAACGGTAGTCTTTTTTAAGCAAAGTGATTTTACTTTCAAGACCTTCGCGGGCAATCCATTCTTTTGCCCATGCATGCTGCTCTTCTGAAATGGTAGTGGTGGTTACGCGGCAACCATAATGCTTAGCAGCATAGACGGCTAGCCCGCCCCAGCCCGTGCCAATCTCTAGAAGATGATCGGTTTCGCTAAGCTGTAACTTGTCGCAAATGGCTTTGAGCTTGTAATTTTGTGCATCATTGAGGGTTGCATTCGGATCTGGGTATATGGCTGATGAATACATCATTGTTGGGTCAAGGAAGCGGGTATAAAGCTTATTACCCAGATCGTAATGCGCCTCGATATTTTTCTTGGCTTGGTCCTTTGTATTTCGACGTGCAAAGTGTTGAATCTTGTTGATGGGCATAGTCACCCATTTAAATTTATTCTCCCATTCGTCAAGGGTAGATAAATTCCTAGCAAACACTCTTACCACGGCTGTTACGTCGTCACTGTCCCATAACCCATCCATGAATGCTTCTCCGGCGCCCACACTTCCGCCAAGCAATAAGCGTCGATAGGCTTGTACATCCCTGATATTTACCGTTGCACGCAAATCGCTTTCGTCTGTGCCGAAACGCGCAACGACATCGCCGTTTTCTTGAATGGTTAAACTGCCAAAAGGCAGTTGTTTTAAGCATTGTAGGAATAGAGTTCTACACGCTTTATCTACAAAGGAGACCTCTGAGGTGGTCAGTAGTACAGATTCACCAAAAGACATTGTTATTGTTCCTGACTTTTTTCTGGGTGTGTATACAGTGGCGTTCGTTTAAGCAATAGTTTAAGCGCGTGCCAATAAATTCCAGCCACAGTTTTTATTGTCATACTGGGTATACGTTTAAGTGCCGCAGATAGATTCGCATTATCTAAAGTAAATTTAGTCAAATTAATCCCTGCACTGAACTCTTTGTCGTCTCTCACACAATCCATCGCAAGTGACAGTCTAGTCGACGGCTGCGATATCGACCATTTGTAGGTCATATCCATTGGATTAAACGGGGAAACATGAAAAGCTTTTGGCGTATCGTCTTGAGTATCTAGATTTACAAGGTAGTGATGACGCTCATTCCACGGCGTGTTACTTACTTCGGCAAGCATATGTGTATACTTACCTTCGGCATTGCGTAGGTAATAGAAATTCACCGGGCTGAAATACAGCCCCCACATACGAAGTTGTCCCAGCATAAAGACATCGCCTTGAAGCGTCTTCCCTCCGTTTAACTCTGTCATTCTGTCTATTACTGCCTGACCTAGAGGTAAAGAGGGATCACCTAAGTAGTCTTCACGCTTGAAACGCACTCTAGCCTTGTCGTATGCAGAGAAGCGCTTTAACGAACTGGACAAGATTTCGAGTTCGTTGCTCTCAAGCTTTAGCCAAAATAAATAAATGTCATAGTCAAATTTATGCTGGGTAGGCTTAAACCGTTGGTGATAAACCTTACCCTTGTAGATGGCACTTTCTATCACAGGGCTTCACCAAAGCGAGAACAAACATCAAGTGCGCTAGTTACGCCGTCTTCATGAAAACCGTTATACCAGTAGGCTCCACAAAAATGTAAGTTGTCTACGCCACAAATTTCATTTCTTCTTGCTTGGGCGTTGACCATGCTGGCACTGTATTGCGGATGTGCGTACTGATAGCTTCGAAGAATACTCTTTTGGTCTATTTCCGCAGTATTATTTAACGTTACACAGTAGGTGCTTTGTGCTTCAAGGCATTGAAGAATATTCATGTTATAAGTGACAGAAGCGGGGCGGGCTTCCTCACTTGCGTCTTCTTTTAAGCTGTAATTCCAACTCGCCCAAGCTAATTTTCTTTTAGGCAGCTGTGAAATATCTTTGTGCATCACCACGTCGTTTTCTGCGTAAGGGATATTTCCAAGGATATCTCGATGCAGCGAAGTCGGTGAGTGAATCATATTTAACGCTTGGTCACTGTGGCACGCAAATACCACATGATCATACATCGCAGCGTTGCCTGAAGAGTCGGTAACCTGCCACTTATCATCGCTTTTCGCTACCGACAGAACGGCCGTCGATAGTTTTATCTTAGACTCAAATGGTGCGATTAAAGGCGGAATGTATTGGCTTGACCCACCTTTAATTGTGTACCACTGAGGACGGTCGGTAATATTGAGCAAGCCATGGTTGTTGAAAAACTGCAAAAAGAACGTGAGTGGAAACTTTCTCGTTTGCTCTAAGCTGCTTGACCAAATTGCGGCGCACATAGGCAAAATATAATAACGTGCAAAGTCATCGCTTAGTTTTAATTCTTTAATGACGTCTTCTAACGTAAGTGAAGAAGTATCACAGTTTTCTGCGACCATCGCTTTACACGCTTTGTTAAACGTCAATATGTCGTTCACGATGCGCCAAAATTTAGGCCTCAGAATATTACGCCGCTGTGCAAATAAACTGTTTAAGTTATTGCCGTTGTATTCGAGGTTTGCCTTTTCACTCATTACAGAGAAACTCATCTCTGTTGGTTGATACTCAACGTTTAACTGATTAATGAGCTTTATAAAATTAGGGTAGGTCCAATCATTAAAAACGATAAAACCTGTATCGATATGGTGAGTTTCCCCGTTGTCGCTTATTTTCTTCGTTGCAGTATGACCACCTATGTAGTCATTTGCTTCGTACACTGTGATGTCGTGCTGCCTATTTAGAAGGTGCGCGCAGGTCAAACCAGAAATACCTGTGCCAATGATGGCAATCTTATTGTTCATTCATCTTCTCTTATCGTTTTTCTCTCATTGCCAACGACAATCGCTTTTGCAGTGGGGTTGGCAGTATATGCATAAAGCGCAGAATAAAACCAAAGAACCGAGGGAAGAAAACTGTTTGTTTGTTGCCCTCTATTCCTTTAAGCATAGCGTCAGCGGCTTCTCCAGCGCTAATTTTCATTGGCATTTCAAAATCGTTTTTATCTGTGAGGGGCGTTTCTACAAATCCAGGAGACACCGCTTGTACTTTTACGCCTTTGTGGTGAAGGTCTACTTCTAACGATTTAGTAAAATAATGTAGGGCAGCTTTGCTCGCACCGTACGCTTGCGTTCGTGTGAAAGGGAGTAGGCGAGCCATGCTGTCAACAATCACAAGCTTGTCGCCTTGCTTAAGTCGTGGAAGAAGAGCGTCTACACAATGAACAACGCCAAAGAAATTAGGTTCGAATACGCGGCGAAACATGTCTGGCTCGAAGTCGTCGATATCTACATATTCGCAGGTACCAGCGTTGAGTACAGCAATGTCAAATTTAACCGTTGCTAGCGCCCGTCGAGTATCGTCTTGATCAGTGACATCGAACTGGCATGCGCTAATATTATTGTACTTACTTAGCTCGTTGAGTGTGTCTTCATTTCGACCACAGGCAATCACTTGATAACCGCTGTTTGCAGCAGTTATTGCTAATGTTTTACCAATACCCGATGTGGCGCCAGTAATTAGAATACTTTTCACTTTGCTAGCTTCCCTTTAATTTTTTTAACGACAAAACCTAGGATGGGTACGTGCTCATAGACCATTTCGCCCAAGTCGTAATAATCTCTGTGGTAAATAATGCTGTCATCGCTGACACCAAGTTGCGTGGTGCCATCTAGCGTAATTTGCTTATCACTATCTTTCAGCGTAAGGGTCATCGTCCAATTTGCGATATGGGTAACCTTTGAATGACTTGATGGATGCTCTTCTGTGCCATTGGGCGAGCAAGTAAAAATGTCCGCAATGTCGAACTTACAGCTTTCGGCTTGCGTCAATAAGTTGGAAAAATAGCGTTTTACTTCATCAATGCCATGGTGTGTAGTGATTGGGTCGATAAACAGTATGTCGTCGGCATAGATATGTTCTAGGTCCTCTGGAGAAATTTGACATATATCTGTGTAAATTTTACAAAAGCGTCCAATGACGTCCATGGCCTTTCCTTTACTCATAATTCAAAATCAGATTTGCATATCGGTAATGTCGACGCTTAAAAAAATTCGCGGTTATTTTCACGTTCGAATTGCAAGTCTCTGATCTGAAGCCTGTTAATGCTTTATCTAAAAACTAAATTACATTAATCGTCGTGCTAAAGATCATGTTTTTCACATTTATATGTGAAAAATTTTCCCATTCGATCCTATTTGTTCTCACTTGCGTAATTATTTTCGTGTTTTCGGAAGTGCTGAGTATGAGTGTAGAACGTTTTCCTTTATTTCCTTTATCTGCGCACCTTCTGCCGGAAGGTAGAATGGCATTGCGTATTTTTGAGCCGCGATACGTGCGAATGGTCAAACAGGCATGTGCCGAAAATAAAGGCTTTGTGATGTGTATGCTTAATGCTAATGGTGACAAAAATTTGAATGAGCATATTCATAAAATAGGTACTTATGCGCAGGTTGTTGACTTCGACATGCTCGATGATGGGTTGCTTGGCATAAAGGTTGCTGGTTCTCATTTAGTTGAGGTGAGTAGCATAGAAGTTGAAAAAGATGGTCTTCGTACCGGTAGTTGCAAGGTGTTAGAACCTTGGCAGTGCGATTTGGCTCCTCAACAAATAGCGCCTATGGACGAGCGACTTAAAGAAATTTTTGGAAATTACGAAGAGTTGGCATCGCTTTATGAATCACCAAAGTTTGATTGCCCTAATTGGGTATTAAATCGGTGGTTAGAATTATTGCCAGTAGACGGCTCGCAAAAACAGCACTTTTTAGCGCAAAGAGAATGTACCAGTTTACTGAACTATCTCTCTGCATTAATTGCTTAGTCGTTGAGTCGGTTAAAGACATTACAAATTCGTAATCCAATATTAGCGATTTTCGCATACGTTTTAAGTCATAACGCCGTAGAATGATACAACCAAAACGGAAAAGCGGACGAATCTTATGTTAGTTGGAATTCCTTTGGAACAAAGCAACAGCACAATCAAGCCTAAAGAGTGTGCAACTGAAATGTCTGATTACCTTGTCGCGGTTGCAGACACCCGATGCAAGCGCTCATTTGCAAGAGTGTTCAACTATTTCGCGCCTCGGCTGCGCTCTTACGCACTCAAACAAATGGGTAATGAGGCACTGGCCATGGAACTGGTACAAGATACTATGTCAAATGTGTGGCAGAAAGCGCATCTGTTCAATGCAGAAAAAGGTTCTCCGTCAACGTGGATTTTCACAATTGCGCGTAACATCCGCTTTGATATGCTTCGAAAGCTGCGGAATAGGAAAGAGGATGTTTGTTCTGACGATTTATGGCCAGTTTTATGCGAGCAAACAGCCGATGCAAACGAGGCGCCACTCGACGAACAAGTTACTTTAGAGCAGATTGGCCATTTGTTCGAATCATTACCTGTAAAACAGAAAGCAGTGGTTGAAGCTATCTATATTGATGGCAAGTCACAACAAGAAGTCTCCGATGAGCTTTCAATTCCATTAGGTACAGTAAAGTCGCGGACACGTTTGGCACTTCAACGATTAAAGGTCATGTTAAACGATAATGATTAGGTTTCACCCAAGTGCCCAGCAACTTAAAGATTTTGTTGAGGGCACATTGTCACCTGCTATATCACTGATGGTCTCTGCACATTGTGACATGTGTGAAAAATGTCAGCGTTTTGTTGAAATTGAAACGGAAAGTCTTGCTGCTCTAATGGTTTCGAACGTCAATTCAACGGCAAGCGACAAAGCTGAAATGTCGCTTCAGTTTGGTGACATGCTATCCCAAATTACGCAGCTCCCATCATCGAAACAAAATAACACTTTGATGGAACAGCCCACAGCGTATCGTGAGCCCGTAAAGAAGCGGGCGGCCTTGCGGGCGCAGGCAAGTGTAAATACCATCGAGTTAGATGGAAGAGTATTCACTTTACCCAGAACGCTTCACCGCTACATTGATAAAACAGGTAACTGGTCAAGTTTGGTCGGAAAGCTGTGGCAGGCGCCAGTTGACCTTGGAAACCAAGGTGTAGCTAATTTTATCTTCATGGGTAGTGGCGGTAGTGTACCTGAGCATACGCACCGTGGTACGGAATATACATTAGTCATTGATGGTGAGTTCAGTGATGGGCTAAGTCGTTATGATACCGGCGACTTTATTTTCATGGATGGTGATAAAACGCACACGCCAAAATCCGAAGGTAAAGAAGGCTGCCTTGTATTTAGCATTGTCGATCAGCCATTGCACTTTACTTCGGGCCTTGCAAGGTTGTTAAACCCTTTTAGTCACTTGTTTTTCCGCTAGTAATCTATCAAGCGAACGCAGTCAATATGTGACATCCAGATACAAAAAAACGCACAACAGTGCGTTTTTTATTGGTTGCATAAAGCTCTAGCAAAACAGAATAGCCAAATCTAGCTAATAAATTCGCTGTCAGGGTAGTTAAGCTTTAGTGTTTTCATCGCATTGTTACGCAATTCATCTAGGCCAAGCTGCTCGTAACTTGAAACCATAATTTCGAGTGCTTGTTGCACTTGAGTGGTATTCGAGAAGTGCTCTATAACATAGCGACCACGGTTTGCTGCAGCGACATAAGCCTGGCGTCTCATGTAGAAACGTGCAATAGCGATTTCATAGCGAGCCAAGCGGTCTTTAATATGAACCATGCGCTGCTTCGCATCTGCGGCATATTTGCTATCTGGATATTGTTGAATCAGTCTACGGAAATCTTCAAACGCAGCACGAGACTTCGACGGGTCTCTATCCGTACGGTCAATATTCATTAACTCTTGGAAAAGGTTGCTATCTGATTCCATGTTAGTTAATCCACGCATGTAATACGCGTAATCAACATCTGAATGGTTTGGATTCAGACGAATAAATCTGTCGATAGTGGCAAGCGTTTCTTCGTTTTTACCTGACTTATAATAGCTATAAATAAGGTCTAGCTGTACCTGATGGGATAGGGGACCGAACGGGTAGCGCGAATCTAGCGCGCTTAACGTTTGTGCTGCAGCGCTGAAGTTACCTACTTCCATGCTCTGCTTTGCTCTGTCGTACAGTTGCTGCGCACCCATGTTAGCTAATACGGCTTTTTCTTCATTATCTGAAGAGCTACATCCTGCGACAGATACCATAGCACCCAATAAAACGGGGGCCAGTAGACGAAATGATTTCATAATAATTCTATTTTCCTGCTAAACAGTTTTAATACTTCGCTGTCTAAGCTCATGTGTTAAACAACAACACTTTAATTGCATTCTAACGTACTAACGATGAGAAAAACCATACAAAAACGTAAACAAGGCAGTGTACAGCGTGAATACTTGTTATAATACCCTTTTTTAGACGTAATCAATGGTGTTATGACACAGTCGCCGAACACAATACAATTAGAAGCTTCAACGGAAGCTGCGCATTTTGGTTTACGGTTAGATCAGGTTTTGGCTGATTTGTTCCCTGAATATTCTCGTTCTAAGCTAAAAACTTGGATCCAAGATGGGAATGTTGCTGTAAACGGTGAAGTAATCACCGTGCCTCGCCACAAAATGCAAATGGATGAACTTGTTACTGTACAGGCCGAAATGGATGTACAAGTAACGAGCGAAGCGCAAGACATCGCGTTAAACATTGTTTATGAAGATGAACACATCCTAGTCATAAACAAACCAGCAGATTTGGTTGTGCATCCAGGTGCAGGAAACCCAAGCGGTACCGTGCTAAATGCCTTGTTAAATCATTGTCCAGAGATAGACAAAGTTCCACGTGCGGGCATTGTCCATCGCCTTGACAAAGACACGACGGGGTTAATGGTCGTAGCAAAAACAATTCCTGCTCAAACACATCTTGTTGACCAACTTCAACGTCGCGAAATGAGTCGTGAATACGAAGCCGTTGCCTTAGGTACGATGGTCGCTGGTGGTATTGTAGATGCGCCTATTGGTAGACACGCAACAAAACGTACGCATATGGCAGTACGTGAAATGGGCAAACCAGCGGTCACTCATTTTCGTGTTATCGAAAAATTTCGCGCATACACGCACCTGCGTTTGAAGCTTGAAACTGGCCGTACGCACCAAATCCGCGTACACATGGCCCACATTAAGCATCCTTTGCTTGGCGACCAAGTTTATGGCGGGCGTCCTCGTCTTCCTAAAGGGGCGTCAGAAGAATTTATCGCTGCGCTTCGCGGATTCCAACGTCAGGCGTTGCACGCCGCACAGCTCTCGCTGTTTCACCCTGAAACTGAAGAGTGGATGACGTGGAAAGCTCCCCTACCTCAAGATATGCAGGACTTGCTTAAAGCCGTGAAAAAGGACACCGCGGACAATCCACAAGATATGCTTTAATGAGTAAGGCGAACTTATGACATTGTCAGCTGCGAATTCACCTATTTCATCCACGCTGGATTTGATTACGCCAGCGTGGTCATGTCCCGCAAATGTTGTTGCATACACAACGACAAGAATGGGAGGTACAAGCATAGGTGATTTTGCAGGTTTGAACGTTGGCGCCCACGTGGGGGACGACCTCCTACTAGTGAAAGCCAATAGAAGCCTGATTCCACATAGTGAAAAGATCACATGGTTGGAGCAAGTGCACAGCAACCGCGTGGTGTCATTGCCGAGCGCAGATACCACCGCTGATGCGTCGTATTCTTCTTCAACATCGCATTTTTGTGCGGTAATGACCGCAGACTGCGTGCCCATTTTATTGTGTGATGAAAGCGGTCAAGAAGTGGCGGCAGTACATGCTGGTTGGAAAGGTCTCGATACTAACATTATCGGAAGTGCAGTTTCACACTTTGGCAGCGACGCAAAAAAACTCATCGCTTGGGTTGGTCCTGCAATCAGCGGGCCCTGCTACGAAGTTGATGCACAGTTGGCGAGTAAGTTTCGCCATATAGACGGTGCCATTGCCAATAGCTCTAATAGAGGGAAGTACTTATTAGATCTACCTCTAGTGGCACAGGTGCAATTGCAGCAAGCTGGCGTTGAGAGTATTACACAAAGTAACTTGTGTACTTACACTGACGAACAGCGTTTTTACTCCCATCGAAGAGCTACGCATCAAAACAAGCGCACGACTGGGCGTATAGTTAGCGTAATAGGCCTGCTTTAAATTGTTTCGAAAAAAGGCGGCAGTTTTAGTCTGATCACACAGTTGCGCTAGATCAAACTTCATACATTATTTGTTATCTTTTTGGCTAACTTTTTAATCTCATACTTGAATCGCAATTGAGCAGCCTACATAACTAGAACATAAAGAATACCATTCCGCATAGATCATTACCCACTCAGCGAGAGTTAAAATGTTCGTAATCGCGGCGTGTTAACGCAGGTATAGTTGTTCATTAATTAGGTTGAGATTATGAGACTAGATAGATTTACCAGTAAATTTCAGCTCGCAATATCCGATGCTCAATCACTCGCATTGGGGCGAGATCATCAATACATTGAACCTGTCCATTTAATGACTGCCATGCTAAATCAGCAAGGCGGGTCAGTACGCCCTTTGCTTGACCAAGCAAACATCAATGTAAATGCGCTACGCTCAGCACTGAGCCAAGCTATTGAGCGCCTACCTCGTATTGAAGGCATTGGGGGAGATGTTCAATTAAGTAAAGACAGCGGCATTTTGCTAAATCTTTGTGACAAGATAGCGCAGCAGCGAAAAGACGAATACATCACTTCAGAAATCTTTGTTCTAGCGGCGCTACAAGATAAAGGGCGCTTGGGGGAAATCTTCAAAAGCTTGAATATCGCTAAAGAAGCTATTGAAAGCGCAATAGACGACATGCGGGGTGGTCAGAAGGTCACGGATCCTAATGCTGAAGATGTACGTCAAGCGCTTGAAAAATACACGACAGATTTAACCGAGCGAGCAGAACAAGGCAAGCTCGACCCGGTCATTGGTCGAGATGATGAGATTCGCCGAACTGTTCAAGTACTGCAGCGTCGAACCAAAAACAACCCAGTACTCATTGGTGAGCCGGGTGTGGGTAAAACGGCTATTGTTGAAGGGTTGGCTCAGCGCATCATTAATGGCGAAGTGCCTGAGGGCTTAAAGAACAAGCGTGTTCTTGCCCTTGATATGGGCGCGTTAGTGGCGGGAGCCAAATATCGCGGTGAGTTTGAAGAACGCCTTAAAGCAGTGCTTAATGAGCTGGCTAAAGAAGAAGGTCGCGTGATCTTATTCGTTGACGAACTGCACACCATGGTAGGTGCAGGGAAGGGCGATGGAGCGATGGATGCAGGTAATATGCTTAAACCTGCGTTAGCCCGTGGTGAACTTCACTGCGTTGGTGCTACAACACTGGATGAATATCGTCAGTACATTGAAAAAGACGCAGCACTTGAACGTCGTTTCCAAAAAGTATTAGTTGAAGAACCAAGCGTTGAAGACACTATTGCTATTCTGCGTGGCTTAAAAGAGCGCTATGAGCTCCATCACTCGGTAGATATTACTGATCCCGCTATCGTTGCAGCGGCAAGTTTGTCGCATCGTTATATTAGCGACCGCCAATTGCCAGACAAAGCCATTGATCTTATAGATGAGGCTGCGTCTAGCATTCGATTGCAAATAGACTCCAAGCCCGAAGAGATGGATCGTCTTGAGCGTCGTATCATCCAGCTAAAATTGGAAGAGCAAGCTCTGGCCAAAGAAAAAGATGATGCGAGTCATAAGCGACTTGAAATGATTGAGCTAGAGCGTGAGCAAGCGGAAACCAAGTACGCAGAGCTTGAGAAAGTGTGGGTGGATGAGAAAGACGCCATGCAGGGCACTCAAACCATTAAAGGGGAGCTTGAGCAGGCTAAACTTGACTTGGAGATAGCGCGACGTGCATCTGATTTGAATCGTATGTCGGAACTTCAGTACGGCCGTATTCCAGAGCTTGAAGCAAAGTTAGAGCAAGCGGCTGAAAACGAAACTCGCGAGACAACGTTACTTAAAAATAAAGTGACGGACGTTGAAATTGCAGATGTGCTTTCGCGATGGACGGGTATACCTGTAGCGCGAATGCTTGAAGGCGAGCGTGAGAAGTTGTTGCGTATGGAAGACGTACTTCACAAACGGGTTGTTGGACAAGAAGAAGCGGTTGAAGCTGTTTCAAACGCAATTCGCCGTTCACGTGCTGGGCTTGCGGATCCAAATCGACCTATTGGCTCATTCTTATTTTTAGGGCCAACTGGCGTGGGTAAAACTGAGCTCTGCAAAGCCTTGGCAGGCTTTATGTTCGATACTGAAGATGCCATGGTGCGTATTGATATGTCAGAGTTTATGGAAAAACACTCGGTAGCACGCTTAGTGGGTGCACCTCCTGGCTATGTTGGCTACGAGGAAGGTGGCTACTTAACCGAAGCGGTGCGTCGCAAGCCATACTCGGTCATTTTGTTGGACGAGGTTGAAAAGGCACATCCAGATGTATTCAATATTCTGCTTCAAGTACTAGATGACGGCCGGTTGACTGACGGACAAGGACGTACTGTAGATTTTAAAAATACCGTTGTGATCATGACGTCCAACTTAGGTTCAGATATCATTCAAGATAAGCACAACGAAAGTCAGTATGACGATATGAAAGCGTCGGTAATGAGTGTTGTAGGGCAACACTTCAGACCGGAGTTCATCAACCGCGTCGATGATATTGTGGTATTCCATCCATTAGGGAAGGAGCAAATAAAATCTATTGCTAAAATTCAGCTTGCCTCGCTTCGCGCTAGGCTCGCAGAAAAAGGATATAAGCTTACTCTGTCTGCTGCTGCTATGGATAAATTGGCGGACGCGGGCTTCGACCCAGTGTTTGGCGCACGTCCGCTTAAGCGAGCGATACAAGTGCAGGTGGAAAATCCACTTGCGCATCAATTACTCGCTGGCGAATTAATACCGGAATCAACCATTCGTATTGATGCAGATGACAGCGGACTTTTCGTTGTCAGCAATTAAAACCAAAAGGCACTGGAGACAGTGCCTTTTTTATTGCCAGTAGATTCCGCGAAAGACCATTAATCGGCAGCTTCATAACAAAAAACGATTTACTAAAAAGCCACTGGTCGAATAGCGACAGATTACGCTTTCTTGTTTAATGAATTTTCCTAATACAGCTAATTAATTTTCTTGATTTAATAATGATAACGATTATCATTAACTTATTGTTGAGAGGGTTAAGAGGTTGCGATGCAGTTATATAATTCAAACGAAGGGGTAGTTTCTGCGCGCTCAATGCCCCGAGATATAGCTAAGCTTTGTGCGCATTTCATATTATGCATGATTGTGAGCGCAGTCGGTGCCATAGGTACTGGTTTTGCCGTATTTGCATTGAGTGTAAATCAAGCGACATTCTCGCCTGCAGATACTATAATGCCTGCACTTACTGTGTTTTCTCTGTCTTTGTGTTTAAGTTGGTTTTCGCAAAGTTGGGGTAAGGCACTTCAATCAATATCACTACTTTCACTTATCGTGTTAGCAACAAGTAGCCTATTATTATTTTTCTATTGAGCGATTTATGCTCAGTATTCTTCATCTCTTTACACAATTAACATTCAAAAAGTAAACCTCTGATTATGCGAATTTAGGAAAAAGTTAATATTCTAAACTCGGTTTATCCTCTGAGCACGAACGAATACATTATCCGCCCGTTAACGACATGTTAAATAGTTTCAGCTATTAGGACGAATAATGAAAACAAACAATAAATACACCCTACGCTTATCTGCTTGTGCATTAGCGCTAATTCTTAACCCTTCTCACGGCATAGAGTTGTTCAACGGGAAGGTCGGTAACGAACACGTTAAGGTTAGTGTTGGAGGTTATGCCAAAGTAGATGTCAGGCATGTTGAAGGGGATATTGCTTATCAGGATTATTGGATTGGTAATTTTCCTGGCGGGGAAGCAATAGAGACATCACACACAGGTTTCAATGTAGGAGAGTCACGCTTAAATATGGGCGTTTCTATAGGGGAGGTGAGTACTTTTATAGAGGTCGATATGTATGGCGGAGGGGGCAACGAAGCGGTAAGTAACTCTACCAACTTGCGATTACGCCACTTCTTCATCACCTATAAGAACTGGAGTGCGGGTCAAAACTGGAGCACCTTTATGCCGCTTCACGTTATTCCTGAGTCGTTAGATTTTGGTGGTCCTCATGTAGGAGAAGTGTTTGCAAGGCAAGTTCAGGTTAGATACACCTCAGGAAACTGGCAATTTGCCATCGAAAGCCCAGAGACCATTGGGGATGGTGATACCGACGCACCTGCCAATGCCGTAGGGCTTACAGGTGTAGCCGCTGACCCTGATGAGTCTACACCCGACTTTGTTGTACGATACAATTTAGATAGTCAATATGGGCAATATGCTTTCGGCTCTGTAATACGACTTGTCGATCAAGGAGGGGTTGAAGAAGTTACAGCAGCAGTAAATATCGCAGGCAAAATACCACTTTTTGCAAAAGATGATCTACGTTTTCAATTAACCGCGGGTAAGCCCGGTCGGTATGCTGCGGCCGGCATGACTGCTGATGTTGTTGAGGATCCTGCAACTCAAACATTGGAAACGGAAAGTACGCTGGCTTATACCGTAGCGTATCGCCATTTTTGGACTGAAACCCTCCGCAGCACTGTATTTTATGGAGCAGCTAAAACAGATATTTTGGGGCGCAAACGTTCGCACTGGGCGGTGAATGTTATTGATACGGTAGCGCCGCGCCTTGATGTTGGCCTAGAGTTTGGTGCTTATTCTATCAATGATGACAACATAGACAGCATTGACTCGAATTACTTCCAAGCGTCAGCTAAGTTCGCGTTTTAAGATCGCTTCAATTATGTTTAGCGCCATGTTTTTGATGTAAACGGAGATTACTTCAATGTTTATCAATAAAAATAGGCGCTTCTATTGCTAAACGCCTCTTGAAGGTAGTTGACCAGTAGCTTTAGCTTTTTGTCAGGCTGACGCGAACGAGGGTAAACGGCATAAATACCCATAGTCTTAGTTACGTACTCAGCAAGTAGGGGCGAAAGCGCCCCATCTTCGATATCTTCATGCACTAATGCCTTGGGAAGAAATGCTACACCCACACCTGCAATAGCGGCTTGCCTTAACGCATCCAAGTTATTTGACTGCATTCGCCCGTCAATTTGAACGTTATGAAGCTCTCCTTCAATATGAAACGGCCAGAAGTCTGGGCCAGTGCTATCGTACTTGTAAATTAAACAATTATGTTCAGTTAAGTCGTCAGGATGATTTGGGCGGCTTTCGTTTTTAAGATATGTGGGGCTTGCGCATACTATCCATTTTGAATCTATAAGGCGTTTAGCAATAAGAGAGGAGTCCTCAAGATGTGCTGTACGAATGGCGAGATCGTAACCTTCTTCGATGATATTGGTGACGCGATTGGTAATTGCAAGCTCTACATCCACCTCTTCGTGTAAATTGCAAAACTCGGCAATTGCGCGATTTAAGACCAGTTTTGCCGATACATTGGGCATAGTAATTCGGATTTTTCCACGCACTTCATCACTGTAACCACTGACGGCATCTTCTGCGTCTTGAATGGCTAAATTGGCGATTCTCGCCTTATTGTACAGTGTTCTTCCTGCATCAGTTAAATTGAGCTTTCGTGTAGAGCGGTAAAGCAATTGAACGTTCAAATCTGACTCTAATCGTGCGATACGCTTACTTACTACAGAATTAGTTAGGTTGAGTTTTTGAGCGACCTTTGAAAAAGAGCCTTCATCAACTACGTTCACAAAAAGGATAATATCGTCTGCTTTTGCCACTATTAGTCCAAAAATGGAAATAAACTTTGTCTTTAATGCATATATATCAACACGTGAGAAATTAGTACAGTCGCATACCTAAATTTTAACCCTGCATTAACATCGATTTTCTAACGTTAGAAACTCGAATAATTAACTAATTATAATAAGAGGAAAACTCATGAATGAGATAACCCTTGGATTATTAGCATTGTTACCTATAACGCTTTCAGCAGTGCTGCTATTGGGTTTACAGTGGTCTGCGAAAAGAGCAATGCCAGTTGTATTAGCAAGTACAGCACTTATGGCACTTTTAGCATGGGATATGTCGGCAGTACGGGTGGGCGCTTCAATTCTACAAGGCTTAGTGATTACAGTATCTGTTTTGTGGATTGTATTTGGTGCAATTTTTCTGCTCAACACATTGAAATATACTGGAGCAATTGATGTTATCCGCCAGGGTTTCACCAACATTTCACCTGATAGAAGAGTCCAGGCAATAATCATTGCTTGGTGCTTCGGAACTTTTATTGAAGGTGCTTCTGGTTTTGGGACGCCGGCCGCTATAGCGGCTCCTTTGCTTGTTGCCATCGGTTTTCCTGCATTGGCTGCCGTACTTATTGGTATGATGATCCAAAGCACACCCGTCTCTTTTGGCGCAGTGGGAACGCCTATAGTCATTGGTGTAAACAAAGGCTTAGACGGCCAAGCGATCAGTCAGACTTTGCAGGCTCAAGGCTGGCAATGGGAGCAGTTTATTCAACTAATCACCTCTGAAGTGGCAATTATCCACGGAATTATTGGCTCATTTATGCCAGTTTTAATGGCTATAATGCTCACTCGCTTTTTTGGCTCCAATAAGTCTTGGCGCGAAGGGTTACAAATTCTACCTTTCGCCTTATTCGCGGGCGTCAGCTTTACCATTCCTTACGTATTTACCGGCATTGTATTAGGCCCTGAATTTCCATCGTTGATTGGAGGATTGGTGAGCTTGGCAGTGGTTGTTACTGCAGCTAAAAATGGTTTCTTGATGCCTAAAACAACATGGGATTTCCCGCCGAAAGCGTCATGGGACAAAGGTTGGCTGGGTAATTTGGAAATAAAAGCAGACGACATAACGTCACAAAAGGCCATGCATTGGGTTACGGCTTGGGTCCCTTATTTAGTTGTTGCACTTTTGCTCGTTATATCCAGAGTGTTTCCAACAATAAAAGAATTTACTACGTCGCTGACACTCTCATTTGACAACATACTGGGTGAAACGGGTGTAAGTGCATCAATCAGTCCGCTATATCTTCCTGGTGGGTTGTTGTTAATAGGTGCATTGGTTGCAGTAATCATTCAAAGTAAAAAGGTATCCAAGGGAGAAGTGTTGTTTAAGGCTTTCAATGATTCCAGCAAAACGTTGCTAAGTGCAGGTTTTGTATTGATGTTCACAATTCCTATGGTTAGGCTTTTTATAAATTCAGGTGTGAATGGCACCGACATCGTCAGTATGCCGATAGCTGGCGCGCAATTGTTCGCCAATATGTTTGGCGAAGCTTTCCCATTAATTAGCCCTACTATTGGTGCATTAGGGGCATTTATCGCAGGCTCGAATACAGTATCAAATATGATGTTCAGCCAGTTTCAGTTCGAAGCAGCACTTAGCCTCCAATTGTCACCTGCACTAATTATCGCAGCGCAAGCCGTTGGGGCGGCTGCCGGAAATATGATTGCAATACACAATGTTGTAGCTGCGTCGGCAACGGTAGGATTAATGGGGCAAGAGGGAGCTACTTTAAGAAAGACTGTTATCCCAACTATATATTACGTTGCATTTGCAGGTATTTTAGTATGGTTGGGGGTTTATGTGTTTGACGTAGGCGGTCCATTAGTCGGCACAAACTAATTTTTTAATACGCATTGCACTGTTCTAAGGAGTTATACATGCAAACAACCCCAATTATTGACGCTTTTAAACGCGTACTCGGGGAAAGCAATCTTGCTGTAGGAACGCGCCAAACTGAGCACTATCGCAAGGGGTGGCGGTCAGGCGAGGGCGAAGCATTGGCTGTACTTTTTCCACATACGCTAATGCAATATTGGGAAGTGCTAAAGGTTTGCGTTGAATATAACTGCATCATTATTATGCAGGCCGCGAAAACCGGCTTGACCGAAGGCTCAACGCCAAGTGGAAGCGACTACGATAGACCAGTGGTGGTTATAAATACGTTAGCAATGGACGATATTGTTCTGGTTAACGACGGAACGCAAGTATTGAGCTTTCCGGGAGCAACACTGTTCAAACTTGAAAAGGCGCTAAAGCCACTCGGGCGTGCGCCTCACTCTGTAATTGGGTCGTCGTGTCTAGGTGCGTCTATTGTCGGTGGTGTTGCAAACAACTCAGGTGGGGCACTTGTCAAAAGGGGACCTGCCTATACTGAGTTATCGCTGTTTGCTCAAGTGGATAAAAACGGAGAGCTAAAGCTTGTTAA
>Ga0207966_1000515_pt1 | contig 22141 bp, 20 predicted proteins | sample Knorr_S23_td_NAD_FD_185611 | JGI IMG/M metagenome (GOLD analysis project Ga0207966, IMG submission 185611) | Marine microbial communities from Southern Atlantic Ocean transect - Knorr_S23_td_NADW_ad_2500m_LV_B (SPAdes) (version 2) | ecosystem: Environmental > Aquatic > Marine > Oceanic | place...
TTTTGATAATCTTTTCCAAGAATTCCGCAAATTGCAAATACTGGAATTTGGTGTTTTTTTGCTATTCTAGCCACAGCAATAGGTGCTTTATTATTTATTGTTTGAAAATCTATCTGACCTTCTCCTGTTATTACAATGTCAATGTTTTGGCAATGTTTTGTAAATTCAAGATAATCTAAAACTATTCCAGAACCTGATTTGAGTTTTGCATTTAGGAAATACATTGCAGCAGCTCCAATTCCTCCTGCAGCGCCACTACCAGGATGTTTTGATATTTCTTTTTTACTAATTGAATCTATTAAATTCCCGTAGTTTTTCATATAAGAATCGATTAATTTTATTTCTTTTGAATTAAATCCTTTTTGTGGGCCAAAAATATATGTTGCTCCATTAGGTCCATAAAGTGGATTGTTCACATCACAAGCAATTTGAAAAGAAGAATTACGAATTCTTTTATCTATACTTTTCAAATCTATTGTATTTAAGCTGCCTAAACCTTTAATTCCTCTTTTTATTGGTTTATTATTTTTATCTTTCAATATTGCTCCTAAGGCCTCTGCCATTCCTAGTCCGCCATCATTTGTCGCTGATCCTCCAATTCCAATGATAAAATTATTAAAACCATAATTTAAACATTCTTTAATTACTTCTCCCATTCCATAAGTGGTATAGGTATATGGTTTTAAGTTGTTTCTATCCATTAAAGTAAGCCCGGATATTTTAGCCATTTCTATTACTGCAGTTTTATTATCTCCAAGAGCTCCCCATTTTGTTTTGATTTTTTTCCCATCTGGCCCGGTTGCTGTTGTTTCATATATTTTCCCTTTTGTAACTCCAACTAAAGTATCAAGAGTATTATCACCTCCATCAGCCACAGGTAATTTAATAATATTGTGATTTGGATTAGCTTTGATTATTCCTTTTTCAATATTATTTGCTACTTCAATTGCCGAAATACTACCTTTGAATGCTTGAGGCGATATTAATATATTCATATATTGTAATTGTAATTAATCATAAAAAATTATTGTTATACTACTGAAAATATCTCAAAGAGTATACTATTTATAAAGAGGAAAATATGACTCGTGGAATTATAAATGCACCACAACTTGAAGCAGTAGAAGTTGGTTCTTTAATACTACAAGAAGGAGGTAATGCAGTTGACGCTGCTATATCCAGTGCATTAGTTCAAACTGTTGTAGATCCTATGATGTGTGGAATTGCTGGATTTGGATCACTCCAATTATATTTACCAGAAAAAAACTTTCACGGATTTATTGACTTTCACACAACAGCTCCTTATAAAACAAAAGAAGATATGTGGGAAGACCAAATTCCTCATGAAGTTAGAGATGGTATGGTTTTAACTGTTTAAATTAAACAATAGTGATCTAGAGTTTTATTACTAATATTTTTACTATTCTAATTAAATAGTACTTTTACAATATTATTTGCTAATTCAATTGCAGAAATGCTCCTTTAAATGCTTGTGGTGATATTAATATATTCATATATTACAATTTGGTTTTATCATAAAAATTATAATTACAAAGCAACGAGGATATATTTATGAATATAGAAGATATAAAGAAAAAAGTAGAATCAAGAATAGATGGTAATGCAGAAGATATGATAGGTATAGCAAAGACTATACTAGATATGCCAGAACCAGGATACAGAGAATTCAAGACATCCAAATATACTGAAGAGCAGTTTAATAAATATGGTTTTTCAAATATAGAGAAAGTATCAATGACAGGGTTAAAAGCAGTAATTGATACAGGCAGGCCAGGGCCGACAGTATGTGTTATGGGGGAACTGGATTCACTGGTTGTATTAGGACATCCGCATGCTGATGCAGATACAAGTGCGGCACATGCCTGTGGTCATCATTGTCAGATAGCTATGATGATAGCGGTTGGGCAGAGTCTGAATGATCCTGAAGTACTAAAAGGATTATCAGGAAAGATTGTATTGGTTGCTGTACCTGCAGAAGAGAATATAGAAGTAGAGTTCAGAAATAATCTGCGAGAGGAAGGAAAGATTGAATTTTTACTTGGTAAACAGGAATTTGTAAAGTTAGGAGCTCTTGATGGAGTAGATATAGCTATGATGACTCATACAGGGGGTAATCAAAATGATAATGATAATAAAACATTAGCATTGGGAGGGTCATCAACGGGTACAGTATCAAAGAGTATTAAGTTTAAAGGAAAGGCATCGCATGCAGGAGGAGCGCCACATAATGGAATTAATGCATTGAATGCAGCTATGTTAGCTATGGCAGGGATTCATTTTCAGAGAGAAACTTTTAAGGATGAAGATACGATAAGAATACATCCAATTATTACGAGAGGTGGAGCTGCGGTGAGTTCAGTACCTGCAGATGTGAGAATGGAGACCTATGTGAGAGGAAGTTCAATAGAAGGCTTTTTGGATGCGAGTAAGAAAGTGGACAGGGCATTGAGAGCCGGAGCGATGGCTATAGGAGCATCAGTTGAGATAACTACTTTACCGGGTTATTTGCCAATTCAGAATAATGAAAATTTAAGTAATATATATAGATTTAATGCAGGAAATCTAGTCGGTAAAGAATCAGTAGCTACACAAGGACATTCAGGCGGTTCTACTGATATGGGAGATATTTCTCAATTAATTCCAACTATACATCCTTATGTTTATTCAGCTGAAGGTGATGGTCATGGAATTGATTATGTTGTTACAGATTACAATGCTGCTGTAATTACTGCAGCCAAAGCTATGGCACTTACTGTTGTAGATTTACTTCATGGCAATGGAGAAAAAGCTAAGGAAATTGTAGATAAATTTGAGCCAAGATATACAAAAGAATCTTATTTGAAATTATTGAGATCTATGTACAAACAAGAAATTTATTAATTTGTAGCTTTTACATTTTTATCTGATTCCAAATCGGTTTTGGATGAAAGCTTAACTTTTTTTTCTCCTATTATTCCTTCAGGTTTGAATACTATGACCAATGTGATCAGTAATCCAATCATAAAGAATTTCAAATTTGGGTCAGCTAGGAAGCCGGGTAAAAAATCAGTCCATGTCCATATAGCCCATACTATAAAAGCTCCAATGATTGCTCCTTTATTATTCCCACTACCACCTACCATCAGCATAGCCCAAATAATAAAAGTAGCCATTAAGGGATCAAAAGTTAAAGGATCTAGATATCTTATCCCATGTGCATAGACTACCCCTCCAATACCCATTATACATGCACCTAGAACAAAAGATTGAAGTTTAAATAGAAATACATTTTTCCCGCCTGCAGCTGTTGCAATTTCATCTTCTCTTATTGATTTAAGTACCCTGCCCCATGGTGAATTTATTGCTCGCTGTACTATAAGGTATAAAATAAAAATAAGTAATAAAATGAAAAATCCATAGAAATAGTTATAATATGCTGGCGGGAACCAGTCACCTAAGAATTTTGGTATCCTATACATACCCCTGGAGCCATTGGCTATCCATTTTTCATTTAGAAATATAAACCTGACAGTTTCAGCTAATCCTAATGAAGAAATTGCAAAATAATCATCACGTAATTTTAAGGTTATCCATCCAATTATTGTTGCAGCTATACCGCATATTAAAATTGCACCTAGCATACCAGCAAAATACCATAAATCTAACCCCAGATTAAAAGCCCCCATATTTTGTGGTAAATTCCCACCCCAAATAAAATCTTCAAACATTTCAGGTGAAGGGCTTGAAGATGTAAGTATAGCAGCTGTGTAAGCACCAAGAGCGAAGAATGCAGATATTCCTATATTGAATATTCCTGTAAATCCCCAATGGATATTTAACCCTAAAGAAAATATTGCATATATTCCAGCAATTACGACATAAGTAGATAAATAATTGAATACTGAAAGTATAAAGTCCATTAATCTTTACCTCCGAGTAATCCCCTGGGCTTTACCAATAATACTAATAACATAATTATAAATGCTATAGCTAATTTATAAGCAGGATTTATGTATTCTGTTGAAACTTCCATTGATATACCTACAATAAGAGCACCTATAAATGCACCATATGCGTTACCTACTCCACCTAATACAACAGCTGCGAAAATAGGTATTAATAATTTCCATCCCATTTGAGGCATAAACTGAGCTGAAAATATAGAGACTAAAATACCAGCGCATGCAGCTAAACACGCTGCTAATATCCATGTATTAATGATTACTTTATTTACATTAATACCGGTTACCATAGCTAAGTCAGGGTTATCAGAAGTTGCTCGCATAGATTTGCCAATTTTCGTGTATTGTAAAATGTAATGTGTTATAAAACATAAAAATATAGCTGTAAGTCCAAGGAATATTAAATCAGGTGGTACAGCGATACCTAATCCTAAATCTAAAAATGGTTTTGAAATTCTATCAAAACTTCGTAATTGAGTGCCAAAGATAGTTTGAACAATTCCTCTAAGCAATATGGCAATTCCAAATGAAGACATTGCTAACATCACATCACTACTTCCTCTATTACGTAATTTTCTATATACAAATATTTCCAGTAAAATTGCTATTGAGGATAATATAATCATGGCGAAGGGAATGGCTAATAAAATTGGGAGGCCAAATGTAAAAATCCAAAGACCAACTTGATCTAATCCTAATAATGGGAAAAGTCCAGTAAATGAAAAATTGTCAGCATATGAAACATATTCTATTTTTACTACAGATACAGCAAATGGAAATGCAATATATGCTGCAAGTGTCATAAAATCACCGTGAGCTACATGAGCAAATTTAACAATTGCATATAACAATGTTATTCCTATAGCGCCAAGTGCAAATACTGTCCCAATTAATAAGCCATGTACATATAAATCTTGAACGCCTAAAACAAATGCTAGTCCTAAAGAAATAATAAAAGACAACATTACTTTCATATAAGTTGGAATGATATTGAAACTGTTTGAGATTAGTTTATATGAGTTCATGAAATTATTTTATTTTCTTCCAAGATATAGGGAAGCAATTTCTTTGTTTTTTAATAAGTTTTTGCCTGTCCCATCTGCTTTATTTTCCCCTGTTGCCAAAACATATCCTCTGTTTGACTTTTCTAGAGCTGCTTTAGCATTTTGTTCAACTATTAATACAGATACACCAGCTTTATGAATTGTTAAAATAGTTTCAAAAACAGAACTAACCAAATTTGGAGCAAGCCCGGCAGAAGGTTCGTCTAATATAATCAATTTGGGTTTTAGCATCATAGCTCTTGCAAACGCTAACATTTGCCTTTGTCCACCAGATAATTGGTTAGCAGGATCCTTTCTTTTTTCTTTTAGAATTGGAAATAAATCATACATTGATTCTATTGATTCAGACATACCTTCTTCTTTTATAAAAGACCCCATTTCAAGATTTTCCTCTATTGACAATGAAGGAAATACATTATCTGATTGAGGGACATAAGATAGTCCTTCTTTGATTAGGTTTTCAGTATCGTAATTATTTATAGAAGTTAATTCATCATTTATCAAGAAATCAATATTACCAGAAGTAGCTCTAATTAAACCAAATATTGTTTTCATTAAAGTTGATTTCCCACAACCATTTGGTCCGATAATAGTTACAATTTCATTTTCATATATTTCTATAGAGACCCCATGTAATATTTCAGTTTCTCCATATCCTGAAAAAACATTATTAACTTCTAAAATCTTATTCTTTTTTTTCAATTAATTCCCTAAATATGCTTCTATTACTGCAGGATTGTTACGAACAGATCTTGGATTTCCTTCTGCCAATTTACTACCAGAACTCATTACTATTATTGGATTACATAAATTCATAATTAATTCCATGTTATGTTCTATGATCAAAAATGTAATTTTTCGTTCTTTTGATATTGCAACAATTCTCTCTACTATGTTATTCATTAATGTAGGATTTACTCCTGCAGCAGGTTCGTCTAATAATATAATTTTTGGTTCAGACATCAAGGTTCTACCAATTTCTAATAATTTTTTTTGTCCTGTAGATAAATTACCTGCATATTCGTCAGCTAGATGAGATAATTTTAAAAAATCTAAAATTTCTTCAGCATTGTTTAAATTATCAATTTCTTCCCTTTTTACTTTCCATGGGTTAATCCATGTTGTAAATAAATTTTCTCCTGATTGATTAGATTTTATAACCATTAAATTTTCAAGCACTGTCATTCTTTTCAATTCACGCGGAATTTGAAATGTTCTTACTATTCCTTTCTTAAATGTTTTGTAAGAGGGTAATTCAGTTATTTCTTCTCCATCAATTTTAATACTACCTTCATCTGCTGGTAATTGTCCTGTAATCACATTAAACAGTGTAGTTTTGCCAGCCCCATTTGGTCCAATCAAACCTGTAATGGATCCTTTTTTTATATTAAAAGAACAATTATTAACTGCTTTTAATCCTCCAAAAGATTTAGTTACTCTATTTATTTCTAACAGATTTTTATTACTTCGAGAATTTTTCTTTAAAAGTGACATATGCCGCCTTTTGCAACATATTGCTGGTGATATTCTTCAGCTAAATAGAATTCGGTTGCTTTTTTGATTTCAGTAACGATATTATTTTTGTAATATTCTTGCAATGAATTTAATTTTTGTTCTGATTCTAATTTTTGATTATCATTATTATAAAAAATTGAAGATCTATATTGTGTGCCTATATCTACTCCCTGCCTGTTTAATTGCGTTGGATCATGGTTTTCAAAAAAAATATTTAGTATCTGATTATAAGTAATAACTGATTCGTCATATTCGATTTTTACTACTTCAGCATGATCTGTATTTCCAGTACAAACTTCTTCGTATGTTGGGTTAATTTTATGGCCTCCAGAATACCCAACTTTAGTATCTATTATTCCATTAGTAGTTCTAAATATTTCTTCAACCCCCCAAAAGCAGCCTGCCGCCAATAATGCCTGTTCCATTTATTTCTCCTCTTATATATATCAAATTAATTTGTGTTCGTGTTTGGTGTTTTCGTGTGAAAATATTTGGTTTTTTACTTTACTTTTAAATTCATACTGTATGGTATAAGATTTATATTCATTTGTAAATTTTAAAAGTGAGTATAATGAATAATCTAAATATCTTAAAACAATTATCAGAAGCATTTGGTCCTTCCGGATTTGAAGAAGAGATAAATGCAATAATTTCTAATGAATTTAAATCTTTAAAATCATTTACGAGAACAGAAGATGGATTGGGTTCTGTTATATTTTCAAAAAATACCAAATCATCTTTACCTGTTATATCCTTTGTGGCTCATATGGACGAAATTGGATATATAGTTAAATATATTGATGATAGAGGTTTTATTAAGGTTCAAAATTTAGGTGGATGGTTATCGCAATCAATGATAAATCAGAGATGGGTAATTAGAACTGAAAATAAAGATATTATTGGTATCTCTGGAATTAAAACTATTCATGTAATGACTCCTGAAGATAGAAAGAATTTTTATAAAACTAATAATGAATTATTTATCGATGTTGGAGCAACGAATAAAAGTGATGCAATTAAAATTGGTATAAAACCAGGTAACCCTATTGCACCATACAGTAAAGTTATAGAATTAAATAATGATCGCTTATTAGGGAAAGCATGGGATGACAGAATTGGATGTGCAATGTTAATTGATTTAGCAAAAAGAGCAGATGATATGACTCTTCCGTATAATATAAATTTTGTTTTCACAACACAAGAAGAAATTGGACTCAGAGGTGCTATGACTACAGCTTATATTACAAATTCAGATATATGTATTAATCTTGAGGTGGGAGTTGCTGGTGATTTTCCATATATGACAAAAGATGAAGCTCAAGAAGAATTGGGACTAGGCCCTTCTATATTTTTACATGATAGTTCTATGTTGCCAGACAAAAATCTTCAAAATTATATTGAAAGAATCGCATCTGACAATGGTATTAATTTACAGTATGAAGTTTTAGCTGGATATGGAGAAGATGGAGCTATGTATCAAAAATCACGTAAAGGAATACCCGCTATTAATCTTGGTATTCCAACGAGATATCTTCACTCTCATAATAGTGTTATTGACTTAAAAGATTATAGTAATGGAGTTAACTTAGTAAATCACATATTAAATGATTTAAATCCAGAAAAAATAAATTCTATTATCAATTAAATCTTGACTAGAACATTTGTTCTATGATAAAGTGATATTTAATTAGCAGGAATATATAATCTTTTGGATTTTTGGCTGATATATTCCTGCTAAGCTAATTTTGCTACTGATAATCTACCATTTACATTATGTTTGTCTATTAACTTTTGTACGAAACCGGTTTTTTTCATTTCTTCAACAAATTCAGCAATATATGTTGATGAATTTATGTTTTGAATAGAAGTTCCAATTGCCTGTTGAACAGACATAAATTGACCTTCTAATATTTTTGCTCCTGGTATATTTTTAACATCATCAATTAGTTTGGGTCTTAACCCTGCTAATACATCTAAGTTATCATTTAGAAATACATTAAATGAACTATCTACTCCTTCTACCTGTATTAATTCTGCATTAAGTATATTGCGTTCAAGCCATAATCCGTATGCAGTTTTACTCGCTACAGCAATTTTATTTCCAATTTTATCTACATTAGATATATTTTTAAGTTTTGAGTTTGGATGGACTAAATAAGTTGCCTGTATTTCGGCATAGGCAGCACTAAAATTAATTTTTTCTGCTCGTTGTGGTTCTGCTCCAATATTGCATATATCCCATTTATCATTTTCAGCATCATCTGCAATTTCTCCTGGAGTTGTATATGGAATAAGTTTTAATTGTAAATTTAATTTATCTGCTAATTCTTGTGCCATATCAGGAGAAACTCCTATAGGTGTACCATCTTTTGTTTTGTCAGTAACCAATAGGAAATTTGACATATTAATTGCAGCACGAAGAATGCCATTAGATGATAATTCATATTTGGTAGTTTTGTTCATATAGTTTTAATTAATTTTATATTGGCACGCCTGGCAGGATTCGAACCTGCGACCCGCTGATCCGAAATCAGCTGCTCTGTCCCCTGAGCTACAGGCGCATTTTAACATTATAGTATATATTTAACGAATATTGGGATGAGAAATTGTTACACAATTTATATATATTTGGGGTGGACGGAGGGAATCGAACCCTCGCTCTCCCGGGCCACAACCGGGCGTATTAACCACTCTACCACGCCCACCACGAAAAAGGATTTTAACATTTATTTTATTAAAGGATCAAGAATAAAATGGACTTGATAATAAGAATTTTAATAAGATAATTATTTACGCACTAGCAAATTTGTTGTCTTTTGAGTCAAGATTTTCATTTGATACATTTAGAGCGTGTAGAATTGTAGATACTTCAATCTCTGTTTTAGAATGATGTCTTAAATGATTTCTGAAATTTACTTCGTATATATTTCGGCGACCAATACGGGTTTTTGCAATATAATTTGATTGTTCAAGGTCAGTAATAATTTTATGGGTTGTTCTTTCAGTAATACCGACAGTTAAAGCGATCTCTCTTGCTGTGATTTTCGGGTTTTGGGCTATATGGCTTAATACTAGACCATGATTAGTGATAAATGTCCATTTTTCATCCATATTAGCTGTCCTTTCTCCTAATCAAGCTTAATTTATGTAAAGTTATACATAAGGTTTGGTACGTTGAAACGTTATAGAATCATAACAGATTTACTAATAGTTCTGTCAACTAAATATTCAATAATTTATTAAAAAGTTAATAATTTTTTAATAAATTCAAAATAGTTCTAACACTAACACCTGTTGGCCCTTTTGGATTATAACCAACATCTTTTTGAGATGTGATTGTACTTGCAATATCTAAATGTATCCAAGAAGCATTTCCTGCAAATTCTCCAATAATCATTGCTCCGGTAATAGCACCCGCGTCTCTTCCGCCAATATTTTCAATATCAGCAATTGAATTTTTATATAATTTACTATAATTCTCATCAACAGGTAATTGCCAAAATTTTTCCCCTGTACTTTTTGCTGAGATCAAAAATTTATTAATAAACTTTTGATCATTCCCAAAAAGGCCAGTATATTCATTGCCTAGTGCAATTGATATTGCCCCGGTTAGTGTAGCTATATCAATAATGTTATTTATACCTTTATCAACAGCATAACTTAGAGCATCTGATAATACTAATCTACCTTCAGCGTCAGTATTTCCTATTTCAATAGTTTTACCATTCATTGCCTTTACTACATCCCCAGGTCTTTGAGCATTGCCGCCAGGCATATTTTCTGCTATTGCCAGAATCCCCATAACATTTTTTTTGGGTTTTTGGTAAGCTATAGCTTTCATTACTCCAAGAACAATTGCTGAACCTGACATATCAGTTTTCATTGTTCTCATACTCATTCCTGGTTTTAAGTTTAATCCTCCAGAATCAAAAGTTATCCCTTTACCTATGATAGCAATATTATTATTTTTGTTTTCTTTGTCGCCATCATAATTTATTATTATCATCTTGGGATCATTTTTACTTCCCTGCCCCACTCCTAATATTACTTCCATTCCTAGATCTTCCATTTCTTTAACATTTAATATTGTTAATTCTAAGTCAGAATTTTTCACTATATCTTTAGCTACATTTTCCAGTTCGCTAGGATTCATATAATTAGGTGGTTCATTAATTAGATTTCTGACTAAATTTATTGATTCAGATTCATTAATTATCTCTTCAAAATTATATGAAGTACCCAATGGCGTGTTATCCTGTGTATTTATTAAATCAATTCTCTCTAAGGTATTTGGCTTTTTATTGGTTTTAAATTTATCATATTTATAAGTTCCAAGAATTAATCCCTGTGAAATTGCATTAACAGTTTTATTAAATTCTAAATTGTTATTTCCTGCACCCGATATAATTATAGAAGAAGAATTGTTTTTCATATTGTTTAAAAATCTTCCAAGACTTCCACTTGCCTTTCTTATATTTTCATAATTAAGTTCTTTTTCTTCACCCATTCCGATTAAAATTAATTGTTTGGATTTTAATTTATTCATTGTGTAAATATTTGTTATTGTACCTATGTCTGATGAAATTTGTTTTTTAGTGTCTAATTCGTCTATAAGTTTATCAATTAAATTATTTACAGAGTTTAAATCAGAATTTTTTTTGTTATTTTTATAATATGGTATGCAAATTGAATCAGTATTTAATTCAATGACAGATGAATTTAAAATGTTAAATTTCATTAAACGACCCCTTTTATTCAGTGTTTTCATTCAAGATTATAACTTAAATTTTGCCTGATTTGAACTTTCAGTCTATAATATTCTGCATTGTATAAATTATATTAATAGATAATATGGAGCTATAATAATGAAATTAGGATCTGCTGCAGTAAACTTAGTAACTGATGGTACCTTGTCAAAAGATGGGGGAGCCTTATTTGGTAGAGTCCCTAAAATGGATTGGGAACAGGCTATTAAACCTGACAGGAGAAATCGTGTAAAAATGGGTATTAATTTATTATTAATACAAACTCCTAAATTTAATATTTTAGTAGATACTGGCTTAGGATCGAAATCCAATGATACGATAAAAGATATATATTCATTGAATGGTAATAAATTAGCAAAAAGCCTAAAACTATTAAATTTAAGTCCTAAAGATATCAATTTAATTATTTTATCCCATTTACAATTTGATCGTGCTGGAGGATGTACTAAATTAGATAGATCTGGCAAATTAGTACCGGCTTTTCCCAAAGCTAAACATCTTGTACAAAAAGTATGTCTTGAGGAAAGTAAATCACCTTCAGAAATAGAAAAATCTTTTGTAAATCAAGATGATTTTATGCCATTGGTTGAAAAAGACCTTATAGAAGAATTAGATGGAGAAAGCGAAATCATTCCTGGGATAAAAACACAAATTACTGGGGGCCCTTCTATGGGGCATCAAATAGTATTTATTGAATGGGGAAGTGAAAGAATTGTTTACGCAGGTTCTATTATACCTACAAGGTTCCATATCTCACCCCAGCATGTTGCTGCATATGATGTTTATCCTTATGAAACATTAGAATGGAAAAAGAAACTTATTGATATGGCTGTTAATGATGGGTGGTTAATAGTCTTTGGAAACGAAGTAGGACATTCAGCAGGATATTTGACATCAAGCAGCGGAAATTTAGCAATTCAGCCAATTGAATTATAAAATTTTAGCAATTATATAATCATTATTAGATTCTTGTAGGATCACTGAAGTAATTTTATTATATAAATTATCTTTAGATTCTGTTTGAATTCTTAGATAATCTTCACTATAACCTTCAAATATAGTTGATGATTTATTTAAAGGTTTTTCCCATAAAACATTTCTTTTTTGATTCAAAACATTTTTTCTATAACTAGTTTCTTCAATATTTGATAACTTTAAGGCAATATGCATTCTTTCTTTTTTGATTTCAGGTTTTATTTTGTTTTTAAAATAAAATGATGAAGTCCCAGGTCTATCTGAATATGGGAATAAATGAATTTTAGAAAATTTAGAAAATTTTATGATTTTCAATGTATCATTGAAATCTTTTTCTGTTTCTCCTGGAAATCCTACAATAACATCTGTTGATATAGATGGATTTGTAAGCTTTGATTTTATCAGGTTTACTGATTTCAAATAATCATCATCATCATATTTTCTTCTCATTAATTTTAAAATATTATTACTTCCGCTTTGCAAAGCTAAATGGAAGTGATTACAAATTCTATTTTTATATTTTTTATATATATCTAACAATGTTTCAGAGATTTCATGAGCCTGAATAGAAGAGATTCTTAATCTTTCAATACTAGTTTCAGTCATAATATATTTAATTAATGATTCTAAATTTTCATTAATCAAATCAAAACCATAAGATCCTAATTGTGTACCTGTAAGTATAATTTCTTTATACCCAAGTTCATGTAATTCATTTATTTCATTAACAATCATTGTTTTATCTATACTTTTTTCTCTCCCTCTTACTTTGGGAACAATACAGTAAGCACAGATTTGATTGCATCCTTCTTGTATTTTTACTGAAGCTCGAGTTCTATCTAAAAGACTCCCCGGTTTAATTGGGTTATCTATTGGAGGGAGTTGATAACCAAGCTGATTAGAAATATCATAAATAAGATCTTCTTTTTGGAAATTCCCATAAACTAAATCTGCTATTTTACTTTTTATGATATTTTCTTTGTCTCTCTCTGCATAACATCCTGTAAGAACTGTTAATGTTGACGGGTTTGCTTTTTTAATTTTTCTTAATGCTTTTCTAGCTTTTTTGTCAGCCACATGAGTTACTGTACATGAATTTAGTATATATATATCTGGATTTTCTAAATTTGAATTTACATTAAATCCATTCTGTATAAATTTTTTGTATAGTTGGATGCTATCTGCTTGGTTTAATTTACATCCATGTGTATCTATTTTTACTGATATCATTATTGTTCTTGCAATTAATATTGTTAACTTTATAATATTTTACATTAAATGTTAAAATTTGATTATAAAATAATTAGACATAATATAATAAAACCCTTCGATAGATGAAACAAAAGAAATTACTAGGTTGTTACAAAATTGTTACAGTATTGTGGATTCAATGTGGATAATATGAGATGAAAACATTAGATATAATTAGTTTAGGCGAATGTATGGTCGAATTATATGGAGAAGGATCTTTATCACAAAGCCCTACTTTTCATAAATCTTATGCCGGAGATACTATGAATATGATCTCAATGGCATCAAAATTAGGATTGAAATGTGGATATATTACAAATGTAGGAAATGACCCATTTAAAGATTATTTACTTGATCAATGGAAATCATTGAATATAAATTTGGATTGTACTCAAATTATAGATGGTTTTAATGCTGTTCATTTTACTGTTTTGCAAAATGATAATAATAGGCAATTTGTATATTACAGAAAAAATAGTGCTGCAAGTAAAATTGATAGCAAACTAATAAATGATGACTATTTAAAAAGGACAAAAATTTTTCATACAAGTTCTTTAACTCAGTGTATTTCTGATTCTGCCAGAAATGCTGTAGGTAAATTTTTACATAAATCCAAATCATTAGGAATTACTACATCATTTGATACAAATTTCAGATCAAATATTTGGTCAGCAACTGACGCAAAAAATGCAATTTTAGATGTAATAGAATATATTGATATTCTCTCTCCATCTTATCCAGATGAAGTAAATAAAATTTTTGAATTAAATACCCCATTAGAAATGATAAAATTTGGCTTGTCAAAAGGTTGTAAACTTGTTGTTGTAAAATGTGGTGAAGACGGAGCATATATAGGTGACTCAAATAAGATTATATATTCCAAAGCAATAACTCCTAAGGGTTTGCTAGATACTACAGGAGCAGGAGATTCTTTCCTTGGCGGATTTTTATATTCTTATATTAAAAATATGAATATAGAAGATAATATGAGATATGCAATATCTTCTGCTGGTTTGAAAATTTCAGGTAGAGGAGGTATTCAAAGTCAACCTACAAAAGATGAGGTAGAGAAATATATTAAATTAGTTAAGGTAAAAAATATAACTTATCAATAGATAACTAACCATAATATATATATTTAAATTTAATTTAATATGAAATAATAATCCATTGTTTAAAATTTTGGAGATTTTGTTGACTAAAGAAGTAGTTATAACAGGTATCGGTATGATTTCACCCGTTGGTAATACCATTGATGCTTCGTGGAATAATTTAATAAATGGAAATTCTGGTATAGATGTAATAAAATCTTTTGATACTTCTGAGATGGAAACAAAAATAGCTGGAGAAATTAAAGATTTTAACCCAATTGATTTAATTGGCAAAAAAGAATCTCGTAGAATGGATCGTTTTTCTCAATTAGCTATAGTTGCATCTCAAGAGGCATTAAATTCCGCTCAATTAAACATTGATGTAACTAATGAACATAGAGTTTCTGTTATGATTACTAGTGGCATAGGCGGTATTATTACAATTTCTGAACAAATTGATATTTTACGTGATAAAGGTCCTTCTAGAATAAGCCCATTTTTAGTTCCAATGATGTTGCCTGATATGGCTTCTTCGCAAGTATCAATGAAGTTCGGAGCTAAAGGTCCAAATTTTGCGGTTGTATCTGCTTGTGCAAGTGGTGGTGACTCTATTGGTATAGCATCAGAATTTATAAAATCAAATCGAGTAGATATTGTTTTAGCTGGCGGTTCAGAAGCTGCAATATGCCCCATAGGTATTGCAGGTTTTAATGCATGTCATGCACTTTCTAAAAACAATTCATCACCTAAACAAGCGTCTAAACCATTTGATAATAATCGAGATGGATTTGTATTAAGTGAAGGCGCCGCTGTTTTAGTTTTAGAATCTCGGGAAAGCGCTAATAAAAGAGGTGTAAATATCTTGGCTACTTTGGCTGGTTATGGTTCTTCTGCTGATGCAAACCATATTACACAACCAGCTCCAGGAGGAGAAGGTGGAGTTAGAGCTATGAATGAAGCTATAGTTAATGCAGAAATTAATACTAATCAAATTGATTATATTAATGCACATGGAACTTCAACTCCGATAAATGACAAATTTGAAACAATGGCCATGAAAACAGTTTTTGGTAGTGAAATTAATAATATTGCTATAAGCTCTACTAAATCTATGACAGGTCATTTATTAGCTGCAAGCGGAGCTATTGAAGCAGCAATATCTGTTAAATCATTAAATGAAAATATTGTCCCTCCAACTATTAATTTGAATGAACCGGATCCTGAATGCGATTTGAATTATACACCTAATAAATCATTAGATAAAAATTTATTTTATACTATGTCTAATTCATTCGGATTTGGAGGACATAATTGTTCTTTAATTTTTTCGAAACCAAGTAATTAGTTACTTTATATAACTTGAACCCGGATCATTTATAAATCTCCAAAGCCATAGTACAGCTCTAAATGTAATAAAGTGTTTATTTAAATCATCTATGATTTTAAATTCATATCCTGATTTATTTTTGTTTAATCGTAAAACTCCGGCATTTGAAATTTGATCCCCTGTCATTTCAGTATAAGCATTAGCATAGGCGCTTACTTGTAATAAATTTTCAATATATAAACTTTTGGAAGTTTTCCAGTCAAGTATAAATAAATTTTCATTCACTAATCCAATAGAATCTGCAGTCCCCCCATACCCGTATTTTGAAGAATATAAATATTTTTCTTGTTCAAAGCTTTTAAAATTATATTCATTTTTCCAGTCATTAAAATTTTTATAAATCCACTTCATATTACTTGGAACATCTACATCAAAGTTTTGTTGTAAAAGTAATTCAATAAATTTATGTGCTTTTGATCCAAATTCTCCTGCTTTTGTTTTTATAAAATTAGGTTGTTTTTTTGCTTTTTCGAATATTTCATGTAAACCATCTAAATTTTTATTTTCTATATTTCCTATATATTTTGAGATATTTTCACGAGCATAATCTATGGCAACTTCTTTTTCCCAACTAATAAGGCTTGGTTTTGATATTGTACTTAATATTGATGTAACACTAGGTAATGGTTCTGATAATCCTGGTATTAAATAATATCTATAACCTTTGGTATTAATAATTGAAATTTTTTCTTTGTTTAGTGCCATATTAAATTATTTCCTTGTTTTACTTTTCCTTCTTTTTTCAGCTCTAGTTTTGTTGTCGTTTTCAAAATATTGAAATTTAATAAAATTTTTATATTTAACATTAATGATTAATATAGGAACGGATACTAGTATGCAAATAAGTGCTATTACTTGGGCCTCTGTAATGCTTATATCCATACCAAGAAAATTCAATGGTACCCATATTTTGTCATATCTTAAATACGAAATTATTAATCTGCCAATAGAATAAAGCAATAAGAACAGCAACCATATCATGCCTGAAGGATATAATTTGAATCTGAAATACCAGATTATATATACTGATAACATATTCCATATCATTTCATATATTATGGCTGGTTGTACAGGGACTCCTATTCCTGAACCTTTCATTTTGCAATTTGAAACATCTGAGGCTGTATGATCCCAACTCATAGCAAATACACCTTCATATGCTTTAGCACAATGTTCTCCATTTATTATATCCCCTATTCTACCTATTACCATTCCAAACATAAGTGCAGGTGCTGCAAGATCAGTTAATACATATTTTGGATATTTATTAATATGGGCGCATAATACGCCTCCTGTAAAACCTCCAATTACACCTCCCCAAACACCTATGCCTCCTTTCCATAACATAAACATTTCTAAAGGTTGATTCTGATAAAACCACCAATAATCAATAACATGGACTACTCGGGCTCCAATAACTCCTCCAATTATTCCCCAGATTGCAACATGATATACAGTATCTTGATCTAAATTGTAATCTTCAGCCCATCTTCCTACTAAAATAACCGAGAATAAAACTGCTACAAAACTAAAGAAACCATGCCAGCTTATTACCCAATTACCAAACCCTGTTATCAAAGGATTAATATTAACCTGAATGATGTTTTCCATATTTAAACCTTATACTTTATATCATTAAATTCAATATAAATTTTATACTATATTTATTTTATTATTAAAAATATGAACTTTAAGTTCATAGATTATATTTATAATATAAATAAATAATATTAAATAATTATTAAAAATATTTTTAATCAGACATGTTAAATACTAAAAATTTCGAATATTATATTAACGAATTTTCTAATTACATGTTATTAGAAAAAAATTTGTCAATTAATACCATAAACAGTTACAAAAAAGATATATTACAATTGGAAAATTATGTTTTGATAAAATTCAAAAATAAAATAAATATCGAAGATATATTATCTAAAGAAATTTTTGAAAAGTATTTGATATACCTTTATGATAGAGAATATAAACCTTCTACTTTGGCCAGAAAGTTATCATCTTTGAAATCTTTTGTTTTATTTCTTGAAGATGAAAAAGTAATAAGTGCTAATCCAACTAAATATTTAAAATTCCCAAAACTTGCAAGAAAAATCCCCAAAACACTTAATCAAGACATTGTAGATATAATGTTAAATAATTCTAAATATTTGTCACTACGTGATTCTACGATTATTGAATTAATCTATGCTACTGGAATAAGAGCATCCGAATTAATTAATATAAAAATTACTGATATTGATTTTAATGAAGCAACCCTTAGGATACTTGGGAAAGGATCTAAAGAACGAATAATCCCAATTCATGATTTGGCACTCAATCTTATATTGAAATATTGGAAAAATGAAATTCATAATCATAATAAATTAGTAAAAAACAAAAAAATTAAATTTATTAGAAATTTATTATTTCTTAATACATATGGAAAAAAATTATCTAGACAGGGTTTATGGTATATTATTAAAAATATTTCTAAAAAATTAGGTCTAGATATGAATAAAATTAGTCCTCATGTTTTAAGGCATACATTTGCAACACATCTTTTATACAATGGAGTACCTATAAGACATTTACAGGAATTACTTGGACATTCAAATATTTCTACAACACAAATTTATACACATTTATCAGATCAATATATTGAATCTGAATATTCTAAATTTAGCCCTAGGGTAAATTAAGGAATTGATGTTAAAATATCTTAAATGGATAATATATTATGAAATCTAAAAGAAAAAAGAATAGAGATATACAAAAAATCAAAAGTAGCCTTGGAGTTTCAAGAAAAAAAAATTATACAAAAGAACGTAATGTTGATATCAAGGCACCTATTAATGAATCTATTGAATCTGACATTATTTCTCCTGCAGCTTCAAATATTGGATCTCAAAACACAATAATCAATTATCCCTATCTTAAACGAGAAATATTTCAGATAATTGGTACTTTTGGCTTTGTACTTTTTATATTAATTGGGTTAACTTTTATTATATAAATTGATTAATTTATCTCATTCAAAAAAAACTTTTCAAAATCGATTAAATTTGATACCAAATAATCCTGGTGTATATGTGATGAAAGATATACACGAAAAAATTATATATGTTGGAAAGGCATCTAAATTAAAAAATCGTGTTTCCAGTTATTTTAATAAAACTAATAACAATGATTTAAAATTAAATCTTTTAAGAGAAAATATTGATGATTTTGAAATTTACATAACTAATACAAATAATGAAGCATTGTTATTGGAGTCATCTTTAATAAAAAAATATCAACCAAAATTTAATATAAGACTTAAAGATGACAAATCATATCCTTATATTATGATTGATTTAAACCAAAATTATCCAATAATACAATTTACAAGAAATATAAATATAAAAAATTTAGATCGGATCAGATTATTCGGACCTTTTGCAAAAGCTAAAGAAGTTAGAAAAACATTATCAATAATTAATTCTTTATTCCCTTACAGAAGTTGTACTAAAAAAATAACTGGAAATGATGCTAGCCCATGTTTGGATTATCATTTAAAGAGATGTATTGCTCCATGTATAAGTGCCTGCACAAAGGAAGAATATGAAGGCGTTATAAAAGATGTTGTGAAATTCCTGGAAGGTGATCATAAATTTGTAATTAACAAACTTAATCAAGATATGGTTTATGCATCAGAAAATATGATGTATGAAAGGGCTGCTAGAATTAGAGATCAAATTGAATCTATAAATGAATTTCATAATTTGTCTAAAGATAAAATTAATGATAATAAAGTTATTGACTATATAGGAATTACCCCGTCAGAAGATTTTGCTAGTGTAAGTGTTTTTGAATCTAGATTTTCTAATCTGAGCGATTCTATAAAATTTATTATGGAAGGAACAGAGAATAGAAGTTTAAAAGATATTATTCATGCTTTTATAAATCAATATTATTTAGAAAAAGTTAACAAGCCAAATATAGTTGTTTTACAAGAGCTACCTGAAATTAAATTTATTAATAATTCAATAAACAATAATACAAATAAGAAAATGAAATTTATTGTTCCATCAATTGGTATTAAAAAAAAGTTAATGGATTTGGCAATTGAAAATTCAAAATATAATATTGAACATATTAACAAGAGAAAAAATGATACTGATAATGTGTTAAATATATTAAAAGAAAAATTATTATTAGAAAAAGCTCCTGAACGAATTGAATGTTTTGATATTAGTAATATTCAAGGCAAAAATTCCGTAGGAAGTATGGTTGTTTTTTATAACGGGCAACCAGACAAAAAACAATATAGAAGATTTAAAATTAAAATTGAAAATAAAGTTGATGATTATTTAATGATGAAAGAAATGTTGACTCGACGTTATTCAAGATTACTAAAGAATAATATTTCCTCTCTCAAAGATAATGACATGAACAAATATAAACCTGATTTAATATTAATAGATGGCGGGAAGGGTCATTTGACAGCAGGTTTACAAGTACTGCTTGAACTTGGTTTATCTGCTTTCCCTATAGCTTCAATTGCAAAAAAACATGAATATATTTATATACCTTATTCTAAAGAACCTATAAATATTTCACCAAAATCTTCTGAAGGTATTTTGTTACAAAATATTAGAGATGAAGCTCATCGTTTTGCAATTCAATATCATAGGAAACTAAGATCTAAAGAACTTTTAAATAATTCATTGAACGATATACATGGATTGGGGATCAAAACAATAAATAATCTATTGTTAAAATATGGAACTATTAACAATATTAAACATGCAAATATAGATGATTTAATTCTTGTTCGAGGCGTATCACATGAATTGGCTCAAAATATACTTCAAGAATTAAATAAATAGATTTAATTTTAAAATAAGATTTATTAATATTGTATGAAATACATTAAATAGTTAAATGCTGTCTGATTTAAATAATTTATATACGGGTGTGATTTACGATGCTTTAAGAGATATGGGTATTACAGATTGTGTACTTTCTTATAACATTAAACCTTCATTTCCGGTTAGAAAACTTGTAGGGCCTATTTGGACTTCAGAAGGAGAAACTGATCATGCAATTTCTAAAGATGATTCATTGTCTGGTTGGTCAAAATTATTAAGTAAAGCTGAACCAGGGCATATTATGGTTTGTGCTGCAAATAATACTTCTGTTTCACATATGGGAGAATTGTCTGCTGAAGTTTTAAAGAACAAAGGTGTATTGGGTGTAGTGACCGATGGAGGAACAAGGGATGTAGAATTTTTAGAAAAGATAAACTTACCTGTTTATTGTTCCTATGCCACCCCTAAAGATATTGTAGGTCATTGGAAAGTGACAAATTATGGTAATCCAATAGAAATTTCTGGAGTAAAAATATCTACAGGAGATTTTTTGGTAGCCGATTCTGACGGAATAGTCATAATTCCAGAGAATATTATTGATGATGTTATTAATAATGCTATGTCAAAATTAAATCAAGAAAATAAGATGAGAGAGTCTATTTTAAAAGGAATGGACCCTCATGAAGCATATTTGAAATATCGAATATTTTAATTTTGAGGTAATATTGAAAAAATTTAGTAGAATTATGATTTTTTCAATATTATTAAGTACGATAATATTAATTATAATTCAAAGGATAATATAATGGTTAATAATCTAAGATTGAAAAATAAAACTGCTATTATTACTGGCGGTGCATCCGGGATAGGTGAACAAATAGTAAGACATTATGTTTCTGAAGGTTGTTCAGTAGTAATTTTAGATATAAATCTATCGGGTTTAGATTTGGAAAATGAATTAAATTCTGAAGGGTATAATGTAAAATATTTCCAATGTGATATTACTAATGAAAAATCAATAGAAGTTAATATTAAACAATCTTTGAAATATTTGAAAAAATTAAATATTTTGGTTAATAATGCTGGCATAGGTAAAACTGGTAATATACTAACAACAAATAATGATGATTGGAATGATATGATTAAGGTCAATTTAACTGGTACATTTTTAGTAACTAAATATTGTATTAAAAATTTAATGCAATCTAAAAATGGATCTATAGTAAATATAGCTTCTGTAGCTGGAATAATAGCAGTAAAAGATAGATTTGCATATTGTGCAA
>Ga0207966_1000516_pt1 | contig 22138 bp, 17 predicted proteins | sample Knorr_S23_td_NAD_FD_185611 | JGI IMG/M metagenome (GOLD analysis project Ga0207966, IMG submission 185611) | Marine microbial communities from Southern Atlantic Ocean transect - Knorr_S23_td_NADW_ad_2500m_LV_B (SPAdes) (version 2) | ecosystem: Environmental > Aquatic > Marine > Oceanic | place...
GCCCGCCAGTTCCAATTGGACATGCTCCCGAAAACAACCCCAGACATGCTTAATCTAGATATTGCCGCCACCATCCAGACCGCATCAGAAGTTGGGGGCGATTATTATGATTTCTTTCCCCAAAGCAACGGCGAAAGTTTATACGTTGTAGTGGGCGACGCCACAGGCCACGGCATGACGGCCGGTATGATGGTAAGCATTACTAAGGCTGGCCTTTATGGTATTCCACCATCTATTGCACCTAACGATATTACCAAGCGACTCAACAGGGTTATCAAGAACATTGATCTTGGCTGGAACCGAATGGCGATTAACGTAGCTCGATTTTGGAAAGACCGGGTTGAGTTTACATCTGCCGCTATGCCACCCGTGTATCACTATCACACAGAAACAGGCGATGTTGATGAAATTCTTATAGTAGGATTACCACTGGGCAGTATTAAAGGCGAAACATTCAGCCTTGTGGACTTTGAGTTTAAACAAGGCGACTCACTGGTCTTTATCTCAGACGGACTGCCGGAAGCCACCAACCATACAGAGCACATGTTAGGTTACCAGGCTGTCCAGGACTGTGTTAAGGCGAACGGCCACCAAAATGCCAATGACCAAAAACAGGCCCTGTTGGACTTGGGTTCAGCTTGGCTTGGAGACTTACGCAACCAGGACGACATTACCATCGTGGTGGTCAAGAAAAAGTAAGCCTTTGGATTAAAGAAGTTGTGCTATAATTTTCCTAAACGAATTCCCACCAATAAAGCCAGGTGCGGCACATCATGAGCCCAAAACATTCACCCAGAGTAGAATTAACCCTGCCCATCATTCCAGATATGGAACTGGCTGCCACCAAGACCGCCGAAGTGGTAGCGAAACACATGAAACTGAATGAAGAAAAATCAGCCGAGATCAGTATGGCTATCATTGAAGCTACCATTAATGCTTTTGAACACAGTGAAAGCGATGCCGGAAATGTAGAGATTCATTTTGTGATTGAATCAGATACGCTGGTGATCAAAGTGACGGATAAGGGAAAGGGCTTTGACCCATCAAAAGTGAAAATACCAAAGATCGAAGAAAAACTTGGCGCTGATCGAAAACGAGGGTGGGGATTAAAACTCATTCAAGAATTAATGGATACGGTGGAATATGAATCCACGCCGGAAGGCACCACCGTCACCATGACTAAAAAGAAATAAAATTCAGAAAGGAGACGAAATGTCTGATTTTAGCTTAAGCGTTCGGGAAGAGGGCAACACTGTCATTATTGAAACGACGGGCTACCTGAACAATGTAGGTGGTGAAAAAGTATCAGAAGCCTGTTATGAAAAAATGGATGACGGAAAAAAACACTTTCTGCTAGACCTTGAAAATTCAAAGGTGGTGAACAGCATTGGTGTTTCCATTTTGATCGAGATCATTGAAAAACTTCAGGACGTAGATGGAAAACTGGGATACTATAATTTGGCACCCATTGTTGAAAAAACATTTAATATTATGGGTCTTACAAAATATTCTACTGTATACTACTCTGAAGCAGAAGGGCTGGAAGGCATGGCATAAACGGTTGATCTATTGTGGTTGAAGTCAACGCATTAGACCAGCTTGAATATTATTTAACATCCCTGGACGAATTAGGAGAGATTCTTATTGACGCAGATCAATCTGCATCAGTAAGTAAAGGAGTTCTTCGGCTCACGCTGGGGACAGTTATGGCGTCGAAAGGCGCTATTTTTTTATATCACCACGAAGGTGACCAACTATCTATTTTAGCAGCACAGGGGTTAAAAAAAGAAGCCCCCCTTTCTTCACCTAGAAACCTTTCAGGCCAGTGCCTCAAACATCGGTATAGCCACATTGAGCTTGATGAAAATCAATCATGGATCACCGGTGAATTAAAAAAATGTATATTAGAGTTGGGTGCAAAAATCTTAGTTCCCCTATTTCATAAAGACCGCTTACTCGGGCTCCTATGTGTGGGGAAAAAATTCATGGGGGAATCTTACACCAGCGCCGAAATCAAGATATTAAAGATTATTGCCAACCACCTCACCAAGGCGCTGTATAACTATGAACTCATCCAAAACGTTGATGAAAAAGGGAAGCAGCTTAATTTAAAACTCTTAGAACTGGAAACGCTCTTTGATATCAGCGTAGCCATCAGTTCTGTTTTAGACGTAGATGAACTGGGAGAAGAAATCCTATGGCGGTCTGTGGGTATTTTGAATGCATCTAAGGGGATGATGTTGATGCCAAAAGAAAACAGTCCTATTCTTGAGCCTAATTCATCTTTTAATTGGGAAGATACCGATGTGCTTATTTCAAAAAAATTGACAATATTTAAAAAGATTGATGATATAAAATCAGGAATAATTCTTACGCCTGAAGACAAAAACTCCCTGCAGAAAAAATTAGGCGAACATCACATCATCATTGCCCCCATTCGGGCTAAGGATAATATTCTTGGTTATATGGTTTTATGTAATAAGGAAACGCGACACGGAGTGGAGGCGTTTACACAAACAGACCTAGATTTGTTGTCTGCCCTGTGTAACCAGGGCGCCGTTGCCTTGGATAACGCCCGTTTGTTTAAGGACATCACAGAAGCAAAACAATTCAATGAAAGCATTTTGGGCAGTATTGCTACCGGCGTTATAACCCTAGACCCATTGGGTGAAATTGACTCCATCAATCAGGCTGGGATGAATATTCTCAAAATGAACAGCGATGAAACCATAGGAAATCACTACATGTACTTGTTTGAAAAAGACATGGAGATTATTGGCTTAATTCAAATGACAGAAATGGAAAACAAAATACACTCTGAAATAAACATGTCCTTTTTAACCGTATCTAAAGAAGCTGTTGTGAATGTGTCTGTAGCTCCACGTATTGACCCAGGCGGAAGTGTTCGGGGATTGGTCATTGCAATTGAGGATATTACAGATGTGAGCAAAGTAAAAAACACATTTAAACGCTATGTATCAAAACAAGTTGTGGATGAATTATTGAATGATGATGCCAAATTGAATCTGGGCGGGGAAGAACGGGAAGTCACTATTTTATTCAGCGACATTCGCGGCTTTACATCAATGTCTGAAAATATGAGCCCCGAAAACGTTGTTTCGACCCTGAATGAATATTTTTCGGATATGATTGATATCGTTTTTAAATATAACGGCACATTGGATAAGATCATAGGCGACGAACTCATGATCGTTTATGGGGCGCCAATTTCTGCCAAAGACGACACCCAAAGAGCAGTGACTACAGCTGTGGAAATGCAAAAACAGATTACCCGTTTAAACAAAAAAAGAATAAAAAGAAAAGATATTCCAATTTCAGCGGGCATCGGAATCAATCGAGGGATTGTTGTTTCGGGAAATATTGGCTCCAGAGACATGATGGATTATACCGTAATTGGCGATACGGTAAACCTGGGCGCCAGGCTTTGTTCTGCCGCAGGTCCGGGAGAAATTTTGGTATCTTCAGCCGTTTGGAAAGAAACCCAAAAACACTGTTCTTATAAAGAACTAGAGCCCATCAAGGTCAAAGGAAAAAAGAACAAAGTAGGCGTCTATCGCATCGAACATGATGGTTAGGGTTGGCCCACAACAAAATTAACATAGCTTTAAAAAATGAACGAAACCCAAAAGAAATTTTGTAGCAAAATGACCAACTGGTTTTTGTTCAAAGCCTATGCGATCCAAAAATTGCCACTAGCATTTTTAACAGGATTCAAGATTCTTGAACTAGACGAATCAAAATGCATCACCTGCGTTAAATATCGCTACCTGAATAAGAATCCATTCAGATCCACCTTTTGGGCCGTACTTGGAATGGCAGCAGAATTAAGCACCGGTGCTTATGCGCTTTTGGCGACCAAAGGAAAAGAAGAAAGCATAGCTGTAATTCTGGTTGCCACCCGTGCGGAATTTGTAAAAAAAGCCACGGGCGTTACTACATTTACCTGTAGTAACTGGTTTGAATTTGACAAAGCCGTAGGTCGGGCGATTGAAACAGGCGAACCTCAAACTGCCACAGGAAAATCCATTGGATCAAATAGCGATGATGAGACCATTGCAATATTTGAGTTTACATGGTCTTTTAAAATACGTGACCAACCAATGCTCAGCCCTTCTTAATCGTGCGAATGATATATTTTTAATCCGAGATCAAAACCGATATAAATGATTAATACGTCGCCATCCGCAAGGCGATGAAAACAAATATTGTTTCAAAAAGACGCATGGTGTTGTTTTGGTTCATGTTTTAAAGTCGACAGCTCATGCAATTTCTTTATTAAAATCATTTAAATAACCCCGAAAAACCCTTTTTAAAAAAAGGTCGATTTAGGTAGTTTTACAGGCTCACTTACCTTTGTAAGAACCATTTCATTACACATCGATATTTAAGACAGGATTTCAATGAAATTTTCCACATCCAAAACGGAACTGCAACTAGCGTTACAAAAACTTTCCAAGGCTACACCCACCCGCTCAACCCTCCCTATTTTAGGTTGTGTTTTATTTGAATCATCCGAAGAAAAAACTACCCTTCGCGCCACGGATCTAGAAATCACTATCCAGGTCGAAATACCCGTAAGCCTGGAACAAGCCGGCGCTACGGCCCTGCCTTTAAAAACATTATTAGATATCACAAATGAGCTTCCAGAAACCCGCCTTACTTTATCTGTAGACGATAAGGATCGCGCAACCATTACCACCGATACGGGTGAATACGATCTCATGGCGAAACCGGCGGATGAATTTCCCGCCGTACCAGACACATCCGGATCACAGCCCATTGATGTCTCAGGTGAAATGTTGAAAAACATTATTGATGCCACATCCTTTGCCGTTAGTAGAGACGAATTGAAACCTTCTTTGACCGGTGTACTGTTTCGATTCGGAAACCACGGGATAACAGCTGTTGCCACAGATGGTCACAGATTAGTGAAATACACTCGAAAAGATTTTAATTCAAATGGATTTACCGGCGATATGATTGTTCCCCGGAAGTTTCTTACTTTTATGTCTGCCCAAGCGTTCAGCGGTAATGTTGCACTGTTGATAGGCGAAAACCACCTCACGGCCAAAATGGACAACGACATGGTGTTGACCCGGATCATTGATGAAAGATTTCCTGATTATGAAAGCGTGATTCCTAAGGAAAATGAAAAAACCATGCAAGCGGATAAAGATATGCTTTTGGGTGCTATTCGCCGTGTTTCTATTTTTTCCAATAAGTCCACCCATCAGGTTGCGCTGAATCTGGACGCAACATCCTGTAGAATTACCACGGAAGACCCGGAACAATCATCCAAAGCCCAAGAGAAAATACCTGTGGAGTTTGAGGGAGACGCCCTGACAATAGGTTACAATGCAGAATACCTAAAAGATGTAGTTTCCCACGTTTCTGGGGATAAGGTGATAGCGGAATTTAGTACATCTATCAGCGCTGCATTGTTCAGCCCAGAATCAACGGAAGACCACATTGACAGTTTAATGCTTTTAATGCCCATTCGTTTGAATGATTAACCCTCCGGTTGCTATTATCGGATGTCCATTCACCGCCTTCAATTGGTTTCGTTTCGAAATCATGATATACGGGAATTCACTTTCATTCAAGGGCTCACCGTGATCTGGGGTGAAAACGGTTCTGGTAAAACAGCTGTATTAGAAGCAATCCACACCCTCTCTTTTGGAAAAAGCTTCCGCACCCACAAACAACGAGAAATGATTAGGAACTCCGATGAATCACTTGTAATTCGTGGCGACTTTTTATCTAATAAACATCCCGATAACGTGGCCGTAGAAGTCAAAAGATCTTCGGGTCAAAGATTAAAATTGAACGGGAACACCCTATCGGGCCGGAAAGAGCTAATTGGCCGTAATAACGTGGTTGTTCTTTCACCAGAGGAACAATCTATTACAAAAGGCGCCCCGGCAGAGCGTCGAAAATTTTTTGATAAAATGTTTTCAGTTTCATCTCGCAATTATGTGGATACACTACAACAATATAGTCGCGTATTAAAACAGCGGAACGCTGCAATTTTGAACGTGAAAGAGAATAATCAACACGTAGGAAACCTACAAAGTTGGAATGAAAAATTAACCGAAACAGGACATAAGCTTTGGGAGATTCGGTTTAATTTTATGAACAGTTTTAAAACAAGTCTCACATCCATTGTTGGGAGATATGATAAAGATATTCAATTCGAAATATCATACCTTGATAACATTCCATCATTAGATATTTATCAAACCAAAATCAAAAATTCCCAAAAAAAAGACATTGCATTGGGCAGAACAACTTTTGGGCCGCACCGGGATAATATTGCCCTAGCTTGGAACAATCGCGATCTTCGAAACTTTGGATCACAAGGAGAGCATAAGCTTTCATTGGTTTTATTAAAATTAGCTGAATTAGTTTTTGTTCGCAAAAATACCGGTGCTCATCCCACGCTTTTGTTGGATGATCTTTTTGCCAAACTAGACCTAGAAAGAAGTAAAAAAATAGTCACCCTTTTACAGAGCCTAGAAACAGAATCCGGTGAGCCAGTTCAAACCATTGTAACCACAACGGACCTTTTGAACGTAGAAAAGAGCGGTTTGTTGACAGGTGCAAAAGAAAATAAAACCTACCACTTGGAACGATAATGCAGCATATTGGAGGGCCACTCAAAAAATTTTTAAAATTATCCGGACTTGAAAAAGGAGTAGCCCAGCAAAATGCTATGGAAGCATGGGCGAATGTTGTAGGTGAAAATGTATCAAAAAACGCAGTACCAGTGGATGTTCAACATGGCATATTGACCATCAAGACAGAAACGCCCGCATGGCGGCAAGAGCTACATTTCCAGAAGAAAATAATTGTAGAAAACCTGAATAAAAAATTAAATAAAAAAGTGATTAAGGATATCCGATTCATATGAGCGCAGAAGCACAATCAGCACAATCAGCACAATATAGCGCAGATAACATTAAAGTATTAGAAGGGCTGGAAGCGGTAAGAAAACGCCCAGCCATGTATATTGGAGATGTAGGTAAACGCGGCCTTCATCACCTTGTGTATGAAGTTGTAGATAATTCTATTGATGAGGCAATGGCCGGTTATTGTGAAAAAATAATTGTTACATTTAATCAAGATGGGTCTGTTACTGTTGAAGATGATGGTCGCGGTATCCCGGTGGATATGCACAAAGAAGAAAACAGACCGGCAGTTGAAGTGGTTATGACCGTTCTTCATGCTGGGGGAAAATTTGACAAGGGCTCCTATAAAATTTCCGGAGGCCTTCATGGTGTGGGTGTATCCGTTGTGAACGCATTGTCCGAAAGGTTGTGGGTAGAAGTGAAGCGGGATGGAAAAATTCATCGTCAGGATTATAAGATAGGAGATCCGCAAAACGAAGTGCACGTCACAGGTACTGCCAAAAAAACGGGGACAAAAGTTTGTTTCTTTCCGGATAATACCGTTTTTAAAACCATTGATTTCAAATACGACATTATAGCCGAACGCCTCCGGGAACTGGCTTACTTGAACCGAGGACTTGAGATTGTATTAAAAGATGAACGCACCGAAGAGGGTGAAACGGATATTTTCAAGTTCAGTGGCGGGTTAAGTGATTTTGTAAAATATTTAGATGAGCACAATAACCCTCTGCATAACAAGATCATTAAAGTAAACAAGGAAGATGGCGAAGTTCCCGTGGAAGTGGCCATGCGTTACGGCAACACCTATAACGAAAATATCCTGACTTTCGTAAATAATATTAATACCATCGAGGGCGGCACCCACCTTTCCGGATTTAGATCTGCGTTAACCCGTGCTATGAACAATCATGCTACGAAAAACAACTTGATCAAAGCAAAAAAGAATGAAAAGATCACCCTATCCGGTGAAGATTTTCGCGAAGGACTCACAGCTATCATCAGTATCAAAGTAGCGGAACCCCAATTTGAGGGACAGACCAAAACCAAACTTGGGAATGGCGATGTAAAAGGAATTGTAGACACGGTTGTGTATGAGGGAATTTTAGACTTTTTAGAGCAGAACCCATCCATCGGCCGCCGCGTTATTGAAAAAGCACTTTTGGCAGCTCGGAGTAGAAGCGCTGCCCGAAAAGCCCGAGAACTCATTCGCCGAAAAAGCGCATTAGGTGGCTCATCCCTCCCCGGCAAGTTGGCGGATTGTTCTAATCGGGACCCTGCATTTTGTGAACTATACCTCGTTGAGGGGGATTCGGCTGGCGGTTCAGCAAAACAAGGCCGCGATAGGCGCACTCAAGCTATTTTACCTCTTCGCGGTAAAGTGATCAATTCTGAAAAAGCCAGGATTGATAAACTACTGTCCAATAACGAGGTTCAATCTATGATCACCGCCTTAGGCGCCGGTTTTGGCGGCTCTGAAGATGAAAGTGGTGAAAAGTCCCCCGGAGATTTAGATATCAAAAAACTTCGCTATCATAAAATAATTATTATGACGGATGCTGACGTAGATGGATCTCATATCCGAACCCTCTTGTTGACATTCTTTTATCGGAAAATGAAAGAAGTTATTGATGGCGGCTATCTTTATCTTGCTCTCCCTCCGCTATATCGAGTTGCCCAAGGTAAAAAAGAAGCATACGCTTATGATGATAATGAACGAGACCTTATCATTGAAAGGATGCAAAAAGATAATAAAAATACAAAAGTATCCATCCAGCGCTACAAAGGTTTGGGTGAAATGAATCCGGGCCAGCTATGGGAAACCACCATGGATCCGGAACGGCGGACACTTCTCCGGGTTTCGGTGGAAAGCGGGGAAGAAGCAGTAAAAACATTCCAGAATCTCATGGGTAGCGATGTAGAAGCTCGTCGAACATTCATTGAGAAAAATGCAAAATTTGTCGTCAATCTTGACGTTTAAACTTTAGGAATTATTTATGGTTGATTTTAATAGAGACAACACACTTCCACGTGACATCGTGGATGAAATGAGGGAGAGCTATCTTAATTACTCCATGTCAGTTATAGTTTCTCGGGCTTTGCCTGATGTGCGAGATGGGTTAAAACCAGTACACCGCAGAATCTTATTTGGGATGAGCGAATTGGGGTCCAATTGGAATCGCCCGTATAAAAAATGCGCTCGTATTGTTGGTGATGTATTAGGTAAATATCATCCCCACGGTGATAGCTCCGTCTATGATGCGTTGGTGCGTATGGCCCAGAATTTTTCCATGAGATATCAACTGGTAGATGGACAGGGTAATTTTGGATCCATTGATGGCGACAATGCTGCCGCCATGCGCTATACTGAATCTCGCATGACAAGAATGGCCAGCGAGATGCTAAGAGATTTGGATAAAGATACAGTAGAGTGGAATCCAAATTTTGATGAAACACTAAAAGAGCCAACTGTACTGCCATCTACTGTTCCAACGCTCTTGGTTAATGGTTCCGAGGGAATTGCAGTTGGGATGGCCACAAAAATTCCACCCCATAACCTTACAGAAGTTATTAATGGCTTGATCGCCCTGATTGATAATGAAGACATTAGCCCCGATGAAATAATGCAACATATTAAAGGACCGGATTTCCCGACAGCTGGACTTATTATGGGTATGGACGGATTAAAAGATGCATATACGACTGGCCGTGGAAAAATAAAAATGCGCGCACGGGCCCACATCGAAACGAACAAGAACGGGAAAGATAGTATTGTTATTACAGAGGTCGCCTATCAAACCAATAAAGCAAATTTGGTTGAAAAAATAGCAGACCTTGTTCGGGATAAAAAAATTGTGGGCATTACAGATCTCCGGGACGAATCAGATAAAGACGGTATCCGGGTTGTGATTGAAACAAAACGCGATGCAGTGCCAGAAGTCATTTTAAATCAACTATATAAACACACCCAACTTCAAGATACATTTGGAATTATTTTACTCGCACTGGTAGATGGCATCCCAAAAATTATGCCTCTCAAAACTATTTTAAATCACTTTGTGAACTTCCGCCATGAAATTGTGGTGCGAAGAACAGAATTTGATTTAAAAGAAGCTGAAGCACGGGCACATATTTTAGAAGGGTTAAAAATTGCGCTAGACAACATTGATGAAATAATTAAAATAATTCGCGGCAGTAAAGATCCAACCCAAGCTAAAGAAGGACTTATGAACGGGTTTAATCTTTCTGAAATACAATCTCAAGCTATTTTAGATATGCGATTGCAAAAACTAACGGGCCTTGAGGTAGAGAAGGTTGTTGCCGAATATCGCGAAGTTATAAAAGTCATTGCTCATTTAAGGGGTATTTTAGAAAGCCGTAGCCAGCGGATGGAAATTATTAAAACAGAGCTGTTGGAGGTTCAAGAACAATATGGCGACGAACGCCGAACAGAAATTATTCCAGTGGATTCCAATTTTACCATGGAAGACATGATTGCTGAAGAGGAGGTTGTGTTGACCGTTACCCATCAGGGCTATATCAAGCGGACCGCATTAAACACCTATCGGACACAACGAAGAGGAGGCCGAGGAGTTCAGGGCGCCATGAGCAAAGATGAAGACTTTGTTGAACATCTTTTTATTGCCAACACTCACAATTATATGCTCTTCTTTACGGACCAGGGAAAGTGTTATTGGTTAAAAGTTTATGATATACCCCCGGGTGGACGGGCTACACGCGGCCGCGCCATTGTGAATTTGATTGGCTGTGCGCCAGGTGAAAAAGTGGAAGCATTTGTGAGCGTGAAGGAGTTTGATGATGACCACTATATTGCCATGGCTACGCGGAATGGAATTGTGAAAAAGACTGTTTTGTCTGCTTATGGTAATCCGAGAAAAGGCGGTATTTATGCGATCCAAATTCGAGATGGTGACAAACTCATTGAAGCGAGAATCACTAATGGTGAACACGATATTCTTCTGGGAACCTATGAAGGCAAGTCGATCCGATTCTCTGAAAATAATATCCGAGCAAGTGGGCGGAAAACCATGGGCGTAAAAGGCATCACCCTGAGTTCGAAAGAAGATTATGTTGTCGGAATGCTTGTGGTACGCCGGGAAGGAACTATTTTGGTTGCTACCGAAAAAGGGATGGGAAAGCGCACCGATGTGATTCAGTATCGCACCCAAACCAGGGGTGGTAAAGGGGTCATGACCATGCGCTGTACAGAAAAGACCGGAAAAATGGTAAACATCATGGAGGTGGTGGACTCAGATGACTTAATTGTTATTACCGACTCCGGTGTTTTGATGCGTCAACCCGTGGCGGCGATCCGAACCATCGGCCGCGTGACTCAGGGCGTGAAATTGGTAAAATTGGATGATGGCGCAAGCATATCATCAATTACGCGTGTTATCAGCGAAGATGCAGCAACCAGCAAAAAAGAAGTGGAAGATACCCAAATTTCTATTGATGACACCACACCCCAAACCGGAGAAGAATGAGTCTTAAAGACATGATAAAATTGATTCAATCCAAGATTGAATCAGCACAAAAACGGGGTGGCTTTAGTCACCCCGTTCAGCTTATAGCTGTTACCAAAACGCATCCCTTTTCTCTGATTCAAGAATGCTATGATGCGGGCATAACAGCCATAGGTGAGAACCGCATACAGGAAGCTTCAAAAAAATTTGCATCATTTGATTCAATGCCGGATCTTGCCCGGCGTTTCATTGGTCATCTGCAGTCCAATAAGGTGAAAAAATGTCTAGAATTATTTGACACAATTGATTCGGTAGATTCGGTTAAACTCCTAAAAAAAATTTCGAATACCGCATTGCAACAAGAAAGAACAATTCATGTTCTTTTAGAGATTAACGCCAGCGGCGAAACACAAAAACACGGGTTTCTACCAGACCAATTGAATGACATTAGTGAATGTTTTAATATTCCCAATATTAACATAGAAGGACTTATGACGGTGGGCCCTTTCACCAGAGACAAGGAAAAGATTAGAGATTCATTTATACAATTGCGGGATTTGAGAACAAGAATCAAACAATCGGTCATTCAATCTGATATGATGGAACTCTCCATGGGTATGAGCGGTGATTATGAAATAGCTGTGGAAGAGGGCTCTACGATGATTCGCCTTGGCACAGCATTATTCGGAAGGAGAACCCCCCTATAAAATATGAGCGAGAATAACTTTAGAAATTAATATAAAAACAGTGATAACAGTTTATAAATATAACTTATAATCCTCTCAGCGGATCCAGCCAGGGGATCACAAAACTTAACAGACGCCGATAACTTAACGCAACCTGCCAAGCCCCCACTCGCTGGCCTACCTCACCCTCGATTCCAGAAAAAGCACCGCCAACAAAAAACGGTTTTTGAATATTCAGGCTTACCCCTCCAATTTTCATGTTCCATAAAGCACCGCCCCCAATTGTTATAACCGTTGCCCGGGAATTTGGTGCAGTAACGCCATTCCAAAACGCATCAGTGGTATGCCGCGCGATCAGACTTCCACCCAAGGATCCGTTTATGGCGGGGATCAGTTTTGAAAAAATAGTTAAAGACAGATCATATAGTTGAGATGCTTTATACCCATAGTTATTTTCATTTATGGGTAATTCAGCCATTATTGTACCGCCCATAAAGACAGGGTTAGTCATTTGTTTTTTAAAATACTGCATTTCTATAATGCCCTTGTATACGCCCTCACTCATACTGAAATGACGGTGATCTTTTTTTTCTTCACCGCCTAAAAAGAAAGGGTCAGACGTAAGGGTGTTCTTTGAAGGAATCACCAATCCGCTTCCAAGAAACCACCTCTTTCCTGCACCCTGACCATCATTAACAACAAGATAACGGAACACAAATCGTGTATCACCCATCATTCCGCCCTTGGCGTTATCAAAATTGGAATTAGTTCCTTCATCTCGGTGATGAATGGTGGTTGTGTCCCCGCCCCAGGTCATGATTCGATTTCCTATTGACTGACCAAGGGTAAAATTCCAGTAATTGGAAAGGCCAATAGTTAGGGTGGGGGATAGAATAACGGATGTCAAGGTCCCCTCATGGTCGAAACCTTCGCCTGAACCTGGAAGCGCCTCATGCCACCAGTCAATATATTGAATCACATTATCCAGACCAAACATGACTTGTCCAGCCCAAAGACCCACTCCTCTATCAGAATTGCCGACCGGCAATGATGGATTGCTTCACAATGCTCATTGTCCACGGAGAGAGAGCATCAATAAAAAGAATGTAATAATGTATTTCATCGGGAAATAAATTAAGTCTCTATTTTATTAAAATTATATAAACAACAACGTAAGAAACAGAGCCTTTCTATAAAATTATATAATCCGAAAACAGATATTTCTTTCGTGTTCACGTCAAGAAATATGGCCGCGCCAAGCATATCCTTTTGGCGCTTATGTAAGCACTCACCCAGATTGGGCCAATTCTTTTGCAACATCTATACCGAGTTTAATATTATTAATCGCTAAAGCTTGATTTGTTTCCAGGCTTCTCCCGGATGTTTTATCTAAGATATCGCCGAGTAAAAAAGGCGTTAAATCTTTTCCTGTAATATTTTGTGTTGCCGCTGCTTTGCAAGAAGCATTAATAATGGTCTCAATTTCTTGGGCCGGGATTTCATCTTTTAGTGGAACAGGGTTTGCCACCAGAACAGAAGCGGATAATCCTGCGGAAACATTTTCTCTAAAAAGAGTGACAACACCATGAGAAGAAGAAACCGGATGAATACCAAAATATCCCGACGATTGTGAATAGAAAGCGGGAAATTCATTTGTTTTATATCCAATAACGGTAATACTAAGCGTTTCCATCATTTCTAATGTTTTGGGTAAGTCTAATATGGCCTTTGCGCCAGCAGAAATAACAATCATGGGAATGTTGGCCAAGGCAAATAGATCTTGGGAAATATCAAACGAATATTCTGCCCCGCGATGAACTCCACCTATACCACCCGTTGAAAAAACGGGAATCCCAATTTGATGAGCAATGTACATAGTAGATGAAACCGTGGTTGCGCCATGCCATTTTTCCGCAATTGCTATACCCAACTCTCTACGGGACGTTTTTCTTACAGAATCATTTTCGGCAATAAATACCAGTAGATCTTTTTCCAGCCCCACATGAATCTCTCCATTAATAATAGCAATCATTGCCGGAGTAACCCCTCGGTCTCTGCATAGCAATTCCCCCTGTTGTGCAAATTTCAGATTATCAGGGAAAGGCATACCGTGAGCGATAATAGTTGACTCTAAAGCCAAAATAGGTTGCCCAGCCTCTAAGGCCAGTTGAACATCTCTAGAAGTATGAATTTTCATTATAAATCACACATTGATTCGAGTTTAATTTCTATGCTTATTTTTAATTGAATATGAAAAATATCGACCCCAAAAGATACAACCTTTCATCACGAACTATTTTACGACAAATTGGAAAAAACAATATTTCCATCATCATAGATCGCAAGAGCCGCATCATTATGAAAGACGGCCAGCGAATAATGAAACAGGCACAGGCTATACATCAAATTAATTCTAACATGATAATTACAGTTTTAACATCAGCCCCTGTGTGTAGTAAAACGCGAGCATTTCTATTAGAAAAAAATATTTATATTAAAGAATTATAATCGTGTTTCGGTTCGTTTTTCCTCAGGATAAACAAATTTCCAAAGAAGTGTTTAATTTGGCGCTACCCGTTATTGTAAGCAATTTGAGCCGAGTGCTTATGAGTATGGTAGACGTGGCCATGGTTGGGCGTCTCGGTGCTGAAGCATTAGCCGCCACGGGGATGGGAGCAATGCTTTTCTGGGGAGCTCTCAGTTTTGTGTTGGGGATAAGGACAGGTGTTCAGACGCTGGCGTCCCGTCGCCTAGGACAAAAGATTGATAAAGAATGTGGCACCGCACTACACAACGGATTGTTCATGGCTACGCTTTATGCACTACCGATTTCATTGGCCGGCTGGCTTTGGGCCAGGGATTTCATCCCATTTTTTATTCAAGATATAACCGCCACACGTCTTGCTATAGACTATACATCCATTGTTTTTATTAGCCTTTTGTTTTCTGCATACAGCTTCGTTTTCCAGGGTTTTTTCACTGGGGTGGAAAAAACTAAAGTACACATGAATGTGACAGTCACCAGTAATGCAATCAATGTTTATCTTAATGCGGGACTTATTTATGGCTCTGATGGTGTGACACAATTTTTTGCAGATACAATACCGTCCTTGTCCTTTTTATCAAAACTTTGGCAATGGACAACCTTTCCGGCGATGGGCGTGAAAGGAGCCGCCATCGCAACCCTCGTTGCTTCTACTTGGATGGCGATGCATTATTTTTCATTTCTTTTTTCAAGCCAGATAAAAGACCGTTTTTCTGTTTTCAATCTTTCCACAGATAGAACCATGATGATGCGTCAGTTAAAACTTGCGCTTCCCCAGGGGATTCAAGAGGCAGTGATCGCTGTGGGCTGGTCTGTTTTTTATAAGATCATGGGTATGATCGGCCTAATAGAGCTTGCCACTACGGAATTATTATTCACCATTATGCATGCCTCGTTTATGCCAGCATTGGGGGTAGGGCAAGCCTGTGCCACGTTGGTTGGAAAATATATGGGTGAAAAGAAAATTCACAAGTCCGAAGCAAGCATTAAGGAATCTATACGGATTTCTGTTTATATAATGGGAACCATGGGAATGAGTTTTATTTTGATTCCGGAATATTATCTTTTTCTATTTACAGACGATCCTGAAATAATTAGAATGGGTGTCTTTGGCTTAAGAGTGATTGGGGCTGTGCAATTTTTAGACGCTATCGGATTTACCCTCTGGTTTGCTCTTTCGGGAGCCGGAAACACTCTTTTTCCTGCCGTGGTGGAATCGTGTTTAACGTGGGGCGTAATTGTTTTGGGAAGTTATGTTTTTGGTGTGGTACTAAATCTGGGATTTAAAGCGCCCTGGCTACTATTTCCCGTTTACATGGGTCTTTTTGCTGGAATAATGGTGTGGAAGATTTCAAAAGGAGACTGGAAGGAAATTGAAGTTTAAGTTTAATATAGTCTGTCGGCTCTACTGTGGATAAGTAGATTATTTATTGTAACTTTCAGGCTCAAAATAACTGTCTAAATTTAATTTATTTATGATGAACCCCTACAACGATCCTGACCAACAAGAAACACAGGAATGGATCGAATCTATAGATGATGCTTTGGAAGAACATGGGTATGAACGCACCCGGCACCTTTTGGAAACGCTCATTGATTATGCCCAATCAAAAGGTGCGCGACTTCCCTTTAATACGATCACTCCTTTTGTAAATACGATTTTACCAGGTCAACAGCCGGCGTATCCCGGCGATCGCGAAATTGAAAGAAAAATAAAATCTATTGTTCGCTGGAACGCCATGGCTATGGTGACAAAAGCCAATACAGAAACACCAGGAATTGGAGGCCATATTTCAACTTATGCATCAGCAGCAACGCTTTATGAAGTGGCTTTTAATCATTTTTTCAAAGGAGTAGATCACCCGAACGGACAAGACCTGGTCTTTTTCCAGGGTCACGCATCCCCGGGGATATATGCTCGGGCGTATTTGGAGGGTCGGCTCAACAATGATCATTTGCATAATTTCCGCCGTGAATTATCAAAAAAGGGAGGCTTATCATCCTATCCCCACCCATACCTTATGCCGGAATTTTGGCAGTTCGCCACGGTATCCATGGGACTCGGACCGATCATGGCCATCTACCAAGCCAGATTCATGCGCTACATGATTGATCGTCATTTTATGGAGGATACAGGCCGGAAGGTATTCGCCTATCTTGGAGATGGAGAAATGGATGAACCGGAATCCCTAGGCGCGCTTACATTGGCATCCCGGGAAAATTTAGACAATCTTGTTTTCATCGTGAATTGTAATTTACAAAGATTAGATGGCCCTGTCCGTGGGAATTCAAAAGTCATCCAGGAATTGGAAGGCTCCTTTCGGGGTGCGGGATGGAATGTGATCAAAGTGATCTGGGGCTCTGACTGGGATGAACTCTGGGAGAACGACCATGATGGATTGCTTCTGAAGCGATTCGAAGAGGTTGTAGATGGTGATCTTTTGAAATATGTTGTTGAAGGCGGTGCGTATATCCGGGAACATTTTTATGGGAAATATCCCGATCTTTTAAAACGGGTTGAACATATCTCTGATGAGAAATTGGCAAAAATGAGATTGGGAGGCCATGATCCTATGAAGATTTATGCAGCTTACAATGAAGCGATGAATTTTAAGGAAAAACCAACTGTGATACTGGCCCGCACCATCAAAGGGTATGGTTTGGGTGAAGCTGGTGAAGGTCGGAATATCACCCACAATCAGAAAAAACTGAACCAGAGTGAACTCCTGTATTTTAGGGACAGATTTAATGTTCCGCTTTCCGATGAAGAAGCTATAAAAGCGCCATTTTATCGTTTTGATAAGGATAGCGTAGAATACAAATATTTAAAAGAAAAACGAAACGCATTGGGTGGCCCGATGCCGATTCGTACAAATAAATCCACCGCATTAGATATTCCAGAAATTTCCATTTTTCAAGAATTATTGGACGGAACCGGTGAAAGAGAAATTTCTACGACAATGGCCTACGTACGCCTTTTAACATTGTTAACAAAAGATAAGTCCATTGGTAAACATGTAGTGCCCATCATTCCGGACGAAGCACGTACTTTCGGAATGGATCCACTTTTTCGACAGCTAGGGATTTATTCTCATAAGGGACAGCTCTACGATCCGGTAGATTCGGACCAATTTTTGTATTATAAAGAAGTACAAAATGGGCAAATCTTGGAAGAGGGGATAAATGAAGCAGGGGCTATTTCATCCTTTATCGCAGCCGGAGTGAGTTACAGTACGCACGGCATCAAAATGATTCCCTTCTATATTTATTATTCCATGTTTGGTTTTCAGCGTGTCTGGGATTTTATCTGGGCAGCAGGTGATATGCGGGCCCGCGGCTTTTTACTGGGCGGGACAGCCGGAAGAACCACGCTGAATGGTGAGGGGCTCCAACATCAGGACGGACACAGCCACCTAGCTGCCGCTGCAACACCGAACATAAAAGCATATGACTTGGCCTATGCCTACGAGATTGCAATCGTTATCCATCGCGGCATGAAAGAAATGTGCCAGGACGACAAAGACGTGATTTATTACCTTACTCTTGAGAATGAAAATTATGCGCACCCTCCCGCGCCGGAAGGTGTTGCTGATGATATTATCAAAGGGTTGTATAAAATCCGGTCCACAGAAAAACCAATCATACGATTGTTCGGAAGCGGCCCTATCATGGGGGAAGTTATTGCGGCAGCAGAACTCTTAAAAAAGGACTGGGATATAGAGCCAGGCATCTGGAATGTCACCAGCTTTAGTGAACTTCGCCGGGACGCAGAAGAAGTAGAGCGGTGGAACTTGATCCACCCAGATAAGGAACCAAGGCGTTCCCACCTGGAAGGGTGCTTGAGCAAGCATCGGGTTCCCACGGTTGCGGCATCTGATTATGTAAAAATGGTTTCCGAACAAATTGGACCCTATGTCCCAGGCCCCTATTATGCATTGGGTACGGATGGATTTGGTCGTAGCGATACCCGAGAAAACTTGCGTCATTTCTTTGAGGTAGACCGCTATTATATTGTTCTGACCGCTATTCGTGCGCTGGCGCTGGATGGAAAAATGGACATGTCAAAAGGAGACGATGTCATGAAGAAATATAATCTAGACCCAGAAAAACCAAGCCCCATAACGGTTTAGAAAACACCATGATTAAAAAAATTATATTACCAGATTTAGGAGAAGGTATTGACGGTGCCGAAGTAAGCGAAGTAAGTGTTTCCGTGGGCGATATTGTTGAATCTGATGATACTATATTGGTGTTAGAATCAGATAAGGCATCCATGGAAATCCCAGCAGATGTCAACGGAAGCATTACCGAAATATTGGTTTCGGCGGGAGACGAATTGAAACCGGGCCACATCCTCATGAAGATTGAATTATCAGGAGAGACACCTAAAGAAAAAGTGCCCGTGGAAGAAAAAACCCAAAAAGAAAAATCACCACCCCAAATCGAAAGAACAGAACCAAAACTTCATTTGGCAGATTTGAGTTCTAGCAATACCGTGTTTGCGTCGCCCGGTGTCCGAAGATTAGCGCGAGAGCTAGGAATCAACCTTCAGGTCATTAAAGGATCTGGACAAAAAAACCGCATCACCAAAAATGATTTGAATAGCTATATCAAGCTGCAGATGGCCATATCATCAGGGAGTATTCCCGCGCAAAAACAGGAGATTGATTTTTCACAGTGGGGCGAAGTTGAAGTCCAAAAACTCACTCGGATTAACCGCATCACCGGCCAACGACTTCAACAAGCTTGGCAGACCATACCACACGTAACTCAATTTGACAATGCTGATATCACTGATTTAGATAGCTATAGAAAAAAATTAAAAACAAAAGCTGCGGAGCAAGATATAAAAGTAACATTTCTCCCGTTTTTAATGAAGGCCGCAACCATTGTTTTAAAAGAAATGCCCGAGTTTAATAGTTCACTAGATTACACAGATCAAAATTTAGTATTGAAAAATTATTATCATTTGGGAATTGCCGTAGATACGCCGTTCGGACTTACTGTTCCGGTGGTGAGAGACGTGGATCAAAAATCAATTATAGATCTATCATCAGAACTCATGGATTTAAGTTCCCGTGCCAGACAAAAAAAATTAAAACCCGATGAAATAAAGGGAGGAACATTCACTATTTCCAGTTTGGGTGGTATTGGCGGAACCGGGTTTTCGCCCATTGTAAACCCACCGGAAGTGGCTATCATGGGTGTATCAAAGAGCGACTGGAAACAGGTATATGATAAAGCAACTGGAGAATTTCAGCCACGGTTCATAATGCCATTTTCCTTATCTTATGATCATCGGGTGATTGATGGGGCCTCCGCGGCTGCCTTCACATCCAGATTTGCATCAGTCCTTTGTGACCTGTCTTATTTTAAAAACTGATCAATGACACAACTTAAACATTATGAAATAGTTGTCATTGGAGCTGGTCCCGGTGGATATGCTGCCGCTTTTCGTGCGGCCGACTTAGGCAAACGGGTTTTACTTATTGATCGCGACAATGAATTGGGCGGGGTCTGTCTTAATCGCGGCTGTATTCCATCTAAGGCGTTACTCCATATTTCAAAGGTCATAAGTGAGGCCGAACATTTATCAAAAATGGGCGTCACCTATAGCAAACCAGCAATTGATATTGATCAGGTCCGTGCCCATATAAATAAAATTGTTTCCCAATTAAATGGTGGCATTGCTCAAATGGCGAAAGCACGAAAAGTGGATACAATACAAGGACTGGCCGCATTTAAATCCAATTCAGAATTAAATATAGAAACGGAAGATGGTCACATATCAATTTCTTTTGATAAATGTATTATTGCTGCCGGCTCTACTTCAGCAATGATTCCTGGTGTTCCCAATGATCATCCATCAATACTTACATCAAAGACTGCGCTTGATCTCGTAGATATTCCTGAAAAATTATTGGTGATTGGCGGTGGCGTGATTGGTTTGGAGTTGGGCCAAGTTTATGCGGCACTTGGATCACGGGTATCTGTAGTTGAATTTTTACCTACTTTACTTCCCGGTACAGATCCGGACCTGGTAAAGCCACTACAACGAAAATTAAAAAACCAATTCGAATCGATATTAGTTTCATCGAAAGTGATTTCAGTTGAAACAAACGAAAACGGAACCTTAACTGTGGCAATAGAAAACGACAAGGGAACAAAGAGAGAAAGCTTTAACAAGGTGTTGGTTTCAGTGGGTCGTAAACCAAATTCAAACTTTTTGAATCTTGATTCAACCGATATTGAAATGGACGATTTCGGTTTTATTAATGTAGATGTATATCAACGCACATCAATAAAGAATATATTTGCCATCGGTGATATTGCTGGTAATCCCATGCTGGCCCACAAAGCTACCCACGAAGGCAAAGTTGCTGCAGAAGTGGCTTCCGGCCACCCAGCGGCATTTGATGCAAGGGCCATTCCGTCTGTTGTTTATACAGACCCGGAAGTGGCTTGGGCGGGACTCACAGAAATTGAAGCAAAAGAAAAAAATATATCTTATGAATCGGGCGATTTTCCCTGGGCTGCCAGTGGCAAAGCACTGGCCATAGGTGCAAATCAAGGAAAAACAAAAATTTTATTTGATCCAGAAACGAAACAGGTTCTTGGTGTGGGCATTGTTGGCCCCGGCGCAGGTGATTTAATTTCTGAGGGAATGCTGGCCATAGAAATGGGGGCGGACGCTGAAGATATTGGACTTACAATTCATCCTCACCCAACTCTGAGCGAAACATTTGCCGCCGCCGCTGAAATGTTTTCTGGCACAATTACAGATCTTTACATCCCGAAGAAAAAAAGGCATTAATATGAAAACTCTTTACATAACATTAGTTTTAATTTTCACTTTTTCTTTTTCACAAGATTCAGCCGGCGGACAAACACCCACGGCAACGGCAGGTACGATAAAACCCGCAGAAGCACCTAAAAAGAAATCCATGGAAGAAGCCCTAAAAGACAAAAAAGAAATACCGGGGCTTTTTACTTTATATCAAGACACCACCAACGGGAAATTGTCTATGTTGGTAAATAATGATCAAATCGGAAAAGAATTTATTCATTTTGTTCATGGCTTAAATGGTCAATTAAATACTGGTGTTTTCAGGGGCAGTTATCGCGGTGCCCGAGTTCTAAAACTGAACCGATATTTCAATAGAATAGAATTTGAAGTCCAGAATAATTCATTTTGGTTTGATCCAGATAATCCGCTGATGCGGTCTGCGGACGCCAATATCAGTACAGCAATTTTAGCTTCATCTCCCATCGTGGCAGTAAAGGAAGGCAATGTTTTAATTGATATTGATAATATATTTCTTTCTGAAGCTCTTCACCAGATTACGCGAGGGATAATTCCCGGAGGAAAGAACAAGAATCCGTTTAAATTGGGTAAACTGGCAAAAGAAAGAACAAAATATGCTGCTATCCATAATTATCCAGAAAACACCGACTTGCTTGTACAGTATGTTTATACAAACCCTCTCCCCACTAACT
>Ga0207966_1000517_pt1 | contig 22127 bp, 21 predicted proteins | sample Knorr_S23_td_NAD_FD_185611 | JGI IMG/M metagenome (GOLD analysis project Ga0207966, IMG submission 185611) | Marine microbial communities from Southern Atlantic Ocean transect - Knorr_S23_td_NADW_ad_2500m_LV_B (SPAdes) (version 2) | ecosystem: Environmental > Aquatic > Marine > Oceanic | place...
AAGGTCAGGGCCAAGGACAAGGTCAGGGCCAAGGACAAGGTCAGGGCCAAGGACAAGGTCAGGGCCAAGGACAAGGTCAGGGCCAAGGACAAGGCCAAGGTCAGGGCCAGAACGGCCAGCAAGGCCAGGGTCAGGACCAAGGCTCACAATCCGGTCAGGATGGCCAGCAAGGCCAGGAAGGCCAGCAAGGTGAGCAGGGCCAGCAACAGGACAACGGTCAGGGACAGCAGCAGCAGGGTGGCGAACAAAGTGGCCAGCAAGGCGACCAAGAGAGCCAAGACCAGAATGGTGACAACCAGAACGGTCAGAACCAGCAGCAGCAGGGCCAGACCCAGGACAACAACCAGGGTCAGCAAGGCCAGCAGTCAGACCAGCAGCAAAGTCAGCAGCTCGACAACCAGGACCAGAACGGCGAGAACGACAACGACGGAGACGGGATCCCAGATGATCTCGACTTTGATGATGACAACGATGGCATCCCAGACAATCAGGACGCCTTCCCGGAGGACCACGACAACGATGGCATCGACGATGCAGAGGACGATGATGACGACGGAGACGGCATAGACGACCGCGAGGAAGTCAATGACGGCAACCCGAACACCGACATCTACGACCACGACAACGACGGCGTCCCCGACAACGTGGACTTCGACATCGACAACGACGGCATCGACAACTGGAACGACGTTGGACCGAACGGCGAGGACTACTCGCGCGATCACGACAACGACGGGCTGGACGACGGTGTCGACCCCGACGATGACAACGATAACATCCTCGACGTCGACGAAATCGACGGCGTAGTTGGAGTCTGGCGGTACGACCACGACAACGATGGTCTACCCGACCGCATCGACACCGACGACGACAACGACGGACTCTCCGACTGGTTCGAGCAGAACGACGGCTGGGATTTGACCGGTCAGTTTGACCACGACAACGACGGCATCCCCGATTATCTAGACGATGACGATGATGGCGACGGCATCCCAGACGACGAAGAAGACAACGGCATCCTGTGATCGCCGATAGCTTCGCTCTGCAAGCCCGCCTGTCGAGATGACAACGCGGAGACAGGCTCCCCGGGGGCGCTTCAGTCCCCGGGCGAGCCGCCCCAATCAGAAATCGAACAAGGTAGGCTGGCTCGACGAGCGCAGTTTGGCCACACCAGTCAACCTGTCGAGTGCGCGCTGCACGCGACCCTCTGAGAAGCCACGCTCGTCCTGCAGGAAGGCCCGCAGGTCCTCCTCTACCGCGTGAGTTGAGGGGGGCAGCGCGTCGGGCGTGGTGGGATGCTCGAGGAAAAGCGAGCGTATCTCATCTAGCCGCTCGGGAATCTCGAAACCCCTCGCCTCGGCGACCGCCTCCAGAGTGCCATGCTCGCGAATCAGTTTGAGCCCGGTCTTGGGACCGATGCCCCTGATTCCCGGGTGGAAGTCGGTCCCGATCATGATGCCGAGGTCAACCAGCTGTTCGTGGGTGATATCGTGCTTGGCCAAAGTGTCGGCCAGCACGACCTTCTCCGCCTGCAACACGCGCCCGAACCTCCTGGTCCCGTGTGAGGTGAGGTTGCGGACCATCACCGGTGCGCCGTAGAGCAGAGTGTCCCAGTCCTGACTGGCCACAGCGCCGACCTCGCCCCTCGCGCAGCGAACCGCAGCCGCTCCCTCTGCCTCCATCGGGGCCTCGACCCAGGTCACTCCGAGGAGCTCGAACAGCCGCTTGGTCTCAGCGACCATCTCGGGAGTGTACTCTGCGGTCTGCGGCCCGAGCTTCTTGGCCGCGGTCATATCACCGGCCTCGACGGCCGCCTCCCAGCGTGAGACCGCTTGCTGCTTACGCTCCCTTCTCCCCTTCAGGGTCTCGCGCTTGAGTTCGTGCGGCCGACCATCGAAGACGTACACCGGATCGATGCCCTCTGAGAGCATCACGGTGGTACGGTCGAGGAATCCCATGAGGTGGGCCACCGGCTTGCCGTTGTACGACAGCGGCTTGCCGTCCTCGCCGGTCAGCGAGGTGATGAACTGGTAGGCGTTGAGGAAGGTGTCCACAGCCACTCTCTGACCTGAAAGTTCACTCATCTCGAGGGGCTCGATGACAGCCAAACCGCGCAAGTTGCAGCCCATTCTCGCTTTCCCCCCTGCCGTGGTGGTCCACGGTAGCGGTCGAGGCATTTAGGGTTGAAGCCCGCCGCCGACCGCATGGGGTGGCGCGTATGCAGGGACTGACTCTGATCGGCAGCGGATGGCATCCGCACCTGTTCAGGGCCGAGATCAAGGCGCTGACAGGCCCTCTCGAGGTCATCCATCCGAGAGTGGTCTACATCCCGCATACCGATTCGGCGATCCGCCGGCTCTCCAGAGCCGCCTTGCTCGACGAGGTCCTGAGCAGTGCTGGACGAGTCTGGCTGCACACAAGCATCACAGATGGAGAACTGGCTCAGCATATTGCTGAGTGGGCAGGTTCGAATCTTCCGAAAGGTAGCTTTGCTGTCCGTGCACGCAATCTCGGCACCGGAATCGATGGTCTGTCCCGCAGCGCCATCGAGGGCGAAGTGGGCGCGCTGGTGATGAGTGAAGCCAACCCAGTGGACCTCGAGAGCCCGGAGCACGAGATCGTAGTAGTTCTGGCGGGTCCCGAGGACGGCCCCATCCATCGCGACTCGATGAGCTTCATCGGCCCGAAAGTCGTCTGGGGGCTTCGTGAGTCCGGCTGGCAGCGTGAGAGCTTCGCCGGCAGAGCACCGACCGATAGGCCGTTCTTCCAACCAGTCTCCCTAGACCCCCGGCAGGCGAGGCTGCTGATATCCCTCGCACATCGCGCTGGAGTAGAGTCGACCACTGTGGTCGACCCGTTCTGCGGCACCGGTGGGATAGTGATCGAAGCCGCGTTGCAGGGTTTGGAGGCCCTAGCCAGTGACCTCGACGGCCGAATGGTCGAGGGGACTCGTCAGAATCTCGATTGGGCGGGTGTGTCGGCGAGCGTCGAGATGAGCGCAGTAGCCGACGTCGCCTCTGTCTGGGGTGAGAGGAGCGGCTGCATCTTCGCCTTCGACCCGCCCTACGGACGCAGCTCGTGGAAGTCGGACGACGGCCTTGAGTTGCTCCTGGAGGCGATGTCGGCCGCCCACCAGATAGACTCGCAGGGCGCCGTTTGCACGATGCTTCCAGCAGGCCCGGAAACCCTCTCGCAGGAATCTGAGCAGGATTACCAGGTGATGGGCAGGCCTTGGGGTGAAGTCGAGGCCCTCATACTGGAACACGGGTGGGTGCCGGTACTCAAATCTCCAATTAGGGTGCACCGTAGCCTAGCGAGGATGGTGGTCGTCTGCCATCCGGCGGATTGAAGACGGGTTGCCACGGCTCGCGGGTTGGAGAGGGCTGTTAGGGTAGTCTGGATATCCTTCCGGCCTTCGAAGCCGGAGACGTGGGTTCAAATCCTGCACGGCCCGCCACTATCGCTTCCAGTGGCTAACTTCGTCACCGTCCACATCGATCGTCGAAACGCACCTCAGCCCGGCGTCCGACAACTCGTCTTCGTCGAACTTCAGGCCACTATCGCCGGACAGGGTGGAGGGCGAGCGGCACAGGTGCGCTCGGTCGACCGCTTCCTCTGCGAGGAAGCGCCTCCAGGTATCCGCTCCTCCTTCGACTAGGAGGGATTGGATTCCACGATCTCCCAGCATGTCCAGAATCCGTGACACCGGTAACTCACCATCGTCGTCCGTCAGCATCATTCGCTCCACATGAGGCGCATCGTCGATGGCTCCCGGATCGGTGCAGTGGACCAGCAGCGTGGGTGCTGCGCCATCGACCAGCAGCTCACTATCCCCCGGAACTCTGCAATTCGGGTCGATTACGACTCTGAGAGGCGAGTCCCTCGGGCCTATGTCCGGTCCGCGGACTGTCAGCGATGGATTGTCGCGAATCACGGTGTTGATCCCGACTAGAATCGCCATAGAATCCGCTCGGAGTTCGTGAACCAGCCCGAGCGAGGCTTCCGAGGAGAAGCGCTCCGCAGGCAGAGCTGGGTCACCGTCAATCCGACCGTGGGCGTCAATAGCGGCCTTGAGCAGAACGTGTGGGCGTCTGGTTCGGCACCAGTGCATGAACTCGTGCATCTGCTCCTCGCACTCGTCCACGAGCAGGCCCTCCTCGACATTCACTCCCCCGGAGCGCAGTGTCTCAGTCCCGCCACCCCGTACGGTCGGATTCGGATCCGCTGCACCGATCACGACATGGCTCACACCGGCCCAGAGCAAGGCCTCTGTGCAAGGCGGCGTCCTGCCGAAGTGATTGCAAGGCTCGAGGGTGATGTAGGCCGTGGTCCCTAGCGTAGGAACCCCACGAACCTCGGCTTCGGCGATAGCCATCTGCTCGGCGTGCAGTCCACCGATGTGGTCGTGCCAGCCCTCAGCGACAATCTCGCCGTCTCGCACAAGCACGCATCCGACCGGCGGATTGGGCATCACACGCCCTCTTCCGAACTCGGCCAACTCGAGCGCACGTCGCATGAAATCGGCTTCACCGTCCATCTAATCCCAGACTCGGGAACTGCCTCCTACTCATCATTTCTTGTATTGAGAGTATTCAAGTTGCAAGCCCATCCTGTGGATATTGTGCCTCGCATTGCCTGCATCCTCAATCCTAACGCCCGCGACGGGCTCTCAGTCAAGCAGTGGGACCAGTTCGAGCCCGCTCTGAGGCAGGCCGGCTTCGACATCGACCTCCATCACACCGAGGCCCCGGGCCATGCGATGGACATCGCTGAGGGACTGCGTCACGGCGATCACGAACTCGTCGTCGCAGTCGGCGGCGACGGCACCGTCCACGAGGTCGCCTCCGGTCTGCGAGGCTCCGACAAGGTGCTGGGCATACTCCCCATGGGAAGCGGCAACGACTACGCCCGCGCCCACGGCATCCCCACTCCGAAGGGCAACAAGTTCCGTGACATGCAGGGCGCGGTCGACATCCTAGTCAACGGAACCGACCGCAGGGTTGGCTCTGTTCGCGTTGAAGGGCCCCCAGCGCCAGATCATCCGGTCAAGGCCGCCCCCGTGCCCCGCTCCTGCAACGGCGAGCCGGAGACGCCCGGCAACCTCGTGCGCTGGAGCTTCCTCGAGTGTGACGCCGGTGTGACCTCGATTGTCAACCGCATGAAGGACGAGGGCCAGTTCAAGAGGATCCGGGGCCAGACCAAGTACACTTTTCTTGCGATCAAGGCGATCATCTTCTGGAAGAAGCAGCGAGGCAGGATCGCCATAGACGGCGGAGAGGAGAGAGGGGTCGACCTCTCAGGCCTGTTCTGCCTCAGCCAGTGTCAGACCTTCGGAGGCGGATACAGGGTGGCCCCAGGAGCCAGGCCGACCCAAGGCCATTGCTCGCTGGTGATGGCTTGGGGCCTTTCCAAACTGCGGATGCTGATGCTGATGGGCCCCCTCGAGAAGGGCAAGCATATCGGCAAGTGGGGGGTTACCATGCAGCCCGCAGAGAGATTCGAGCTCAGTGCCTCTGAGGGAGCTCCTCTTTTCCTGAACGTAGATGGTGAGGCGGTCATCACTACCCCGGCTATTATGCAGTACCACGACGACCAGTTGACAGTACGGGGCGCAGCCTCGATTCCTAACGAGTGATAGTGGCGCAGACGGAGAGATTTGAACTCTCGAGTCACAAGGACACCGGATTTCAAATCCGGCGCTATACCAGGCTAAGCGACGTCTGCAGCAGGATTGCGAAGCCGTCGCTGTCCATGAATCCTTTCGGACTCACAGACCGTATGTACCGGGTCTGCACCATGCGGGCAGGCCCGTGGTCGCTTCTGGGTGGGTGAGTCCGATGAACAGGATCATGACGATGATGAAGAAGGCCGGGAACAGAGCGGTAAGAGTCATTATCCCCGAATCTTCCTCTCCCCATAGGTGCATGAAGATGGCTGCTATCATCATGAACTTCGGTATCGCGATGATGGCCAGGATCCACAGTGTGAGAGCTCTCTCAGTGGTATCATAATCCGCTGCAATGCCCGAGAGATCTGAGCCCACCGCCGCCACCTCTAGGAGGGTGAGAGCCATCAGGCCGCCGAAGTTCATCCAGTATGCGTCTTTGCCCATGATTGTGTTTGACATGTTTTCACCTCAGTACAGATAGAAGAATGGGAACACGAGGACCCATACCAGGTCGACGAAGTGCCAGTAGAGGCCGAAGTACTCGATTGAGACAGCGCTCTGGGGCTTGTATGCACCGGTCCATGCCTTGTAGGTCAGGTAGGTCAGTCCGACTATCCCGCCTAACACGTGGGCACCGTGCGTGCCAGTGGTGACGTAGAACATCGTGGCGCTGACCCTTATGTTGGCCATCATATGAGCTCCGGTGGCCTCATCGATGTAGTTGTGGGATTGGTATTGGTCGTTGTTGATCAGGTAACCCTCGCTGTACAGAGAGTGTATCTCGTGCTCGTGGATTCCGAGGAACCCTATCTCCGGCACGTGGAAGCCGATGAACCACTCGACCATCTTCAGCGTCAGGAAGAGGACGGCCAAGCACCAGGTCGCTCCTAGGTAGCGGTAGACCCTCTTCCTGCGAACTTCCTCGTCGACGCTGCCCTCGGGCTTGTGCGCCCAGCGCAGTGCCTGCACGATGGTGAACGACGAGATAATCAGCGCGAAGGTGTTGATAGCCCCCGGGGCTATGTGCCACCAGCTCGAAGCGATCAATTGGCTCGCCGGCTCGTAGCAGTTTACTGCGACGCCCTCCACCCAGTCCCCGGACTCGAACACGGTGTCGCAGCGGGGGATTCCCAGTCTGTAGCGCATGTAGGTGCTGAACAGGGAGGTGAAGATCATCATCTCGGACATCAGGAAGACCCACACCCCTACCTTGCGAATCTGGATGTTCTTGAACGGGACTCCGCGCCCGCGTGGCTCGTAGGTACCGTCGAACGACATGTCCTGACGCCACCATACGATGAATGCAGACGCGATGACGGCGAGCCCAACGAACACCATCGGCAGGTAGCTGGGGTCGTATTCGCCGAAGGCGAACAACCCGCCGAACATCAGCAGGAAGATTCCGACGCCAATTGCCAGAATGATTGGGGCGAATGAGTTGTGCGGCGCACCTTGGTCCCAGTCATGTGGGCCCCACGGGCTAGGGTGGTGTTCGTCATGGCCGTAGCTATCGCTCAATGAGACCCCTCCTCTGCTGTGTCGTCAGCTACCATGAGCCTCTGGAACCACTTGCCAATTTTACCCGGCTCGTTAGCCACGTGCTCGTTGGCATCCTTCAGTGTAGGAATGTCGTTCGGGTCGAAACTAGGTGTCGGTGGCGGTGAGGAGGTCATCCACTCGAAGGACCAGCCGCCCCAAGGGTCCGCGGGGGCCTTCTCGCCACGGATCAACGACTTGATCATGTTAGCAACCAGGAACAGGTTGCTGGCGAAGAACAGGAAGGCGGACACCGAGATCATCATGTTCCAATCGGCAGCCCACTCCGGCAGAGCCTGGAAGTCATCGGTGGTGATGTAGTAGGTATGTGTCCTCCTGATCATCCCAACCACACCGAGTCGGTGCATCGGCCAGAACACGGCGTTGTAGGAGATGAAACCGGTAAGGAAGTGCAGTACACCGAGCTTCTCATCCAACATCCTGCCGGTCATCTTAGGATACCAGTAGTAAATGGCGGCGTAGAAGCCGAAGATAGTGCCACCCACTAACACGTAGTGGAAGTGAGCGACGACGAAGTAGGTCTCGTGCAGGTGCACGTCCATGCCCATCGACGGGAAGAACATCCCCGAGATCCCACCGAGCGTGAAGGTGACCAGGAAGCCCAGGGTCCAGAGCGTGTGCGTGCGGTAGACGAGGGAGCCACCATGCATCGTCTTGAGCCAGTTGAATATCTTGATTCCAGTCGGGACCGCGACCAGCATCGTCGTCAGCATGGTGACGAACCTGAGGGTGGGCGACATTCCCGAGGTGAACATGTGGTGCCCGTACACAATGAAGGACACCAGACCAATTCCAGCCATCGCGTAGACCATCGATTTGTAGCCGAAGATCGAACGGCGGGCGCTGGTCGCTATGACTTCAGAGATCACTCCAAACGCAGGGACGATGACCACGTACACCTCGGGGTGTCCGAAGTACCAGAACAGATGACTCCAGAGTAATGGGTCACCACCCGCCGCTACGTCGTAGAACGCCGTACCTATGGTTCGATCCAGGAGGACTTGGATAAGCCCGACTCCGAACGCCGGTATGGAGAGGAACAGCATCACGTTGGCGACGAGTATCGACCAGGTGAACAGGGGCATCTGGAACCAGCCCATCCCCGGCGCGCGCATTACCGCGATCGTGGTCAGGAAGTTGATTCCAGTGAGAGTGGATGATGCGACTAGCATGATCTGCCCCGCAGCCCACATGCTAACCCCCGCATGCGCGGTCTCAGTCACGACATAGGGCGCGTAACCGGTCCATCCGGTATCGGCTCCAGCACCCGAGAACACTCCGGTGAAGATCAGCAACGCGGCTACGGGTTGCAGCCAGAAGGAGAGGGCGTTAAGGCGGGGGAAGGCCAGGTCGGGAGCGCCTATCTGCAGAGGCACGATCCAATTGGCGAAGCCCGCTATCAGTGGCATCGCAGCCAGGAAGATCATCGTAGTTCCGTGCAAAGTGAAGAACTGGTTGTAGTAATCCTGACTGATGAAGTCATTACCGGGGGAGGAGAGTTGCACACGTATCATCATCGCCATGATGCCGCCGACCCCAAGGAAGAACAGCCCCTGAACGAAATACAGCGTGCCTATCTTCTTGTGATCGGTGCTCGTGAGCCATTCTATTATCCAAGGAGCGAAGCGGTCCCACTCGAAACCATCCGGATTGTTTCGGTAGAAGACGTACAACACGACGATGCTGAGCAGCACCAAGGAGACCACGATCAGAGTGGCGAGCACCTTGAACGGATCCGCATCTTCGAGTGGTTCAGAACCGAATCCAAACGCTGTTGCCTCCGCGCGGTTCCACATGTCGGCGCTACTGGCAGAACCGTCACCGTTGACTGAGTTCGTGTGGAGAATGAATTCAATATTCGACTCGTTGTTATCCGGAGCCGTCCATTCCAAGGTCCAAGATCGTTGATTATTCCCTTCTTCAGCGTGTGTAGCGTCTTGCGGGCTATTTAGTTGAGTTGACGAATCTAGGCTGGTTAACGTGCCTGCGCTTGTCCAGAGGTTGAATCCTCCAACATTTTCGTTGCCCTCGGTCCCAGGACCTCCAGTGAATGAGACAGTCAGCGTGTAGGTTTCTGACTTATTATAGGACTCGGGAACACCATCTATTGATGCCGTCACGGAGTCACTCGCAGCCGTACTGTGGCAGTTGCAACCATCCTGAACCAGACCATAATCTACACCTGTTGGCAACGATGTAACACTCGGCAATATTACCATAGCTATAGCTAATATTGCGACAACCACGAGTCTGCGAGATAGAACCGAATCTTTGTCCATAGGTTCACCTAGCCACTCACATTGACTTGAGCCGTCATGTACGCGTGGTTATCGCCGCAGAACTCAGCGCACAGCATTAGGGAATCCCCCTCTTCAATAGCGGGAAGCCACAGGAAGGTCACCTGACCTGGAACGATATCCTCCATCATCCCAAAGCCGTTGAATTTAGGCGCATGGGTGACATCGGTTGAAGTCAAACGGGCGAGGTAAGTTTCACCGACTTTGAGGTTTAGAAGGGGCCTAGTCTCCCCCCCTGAAGTCGAGAAATCGGTGGAACAGAGGTCTTCAGACAGATCCTCGCAATCCATGTTCCAGAACCACTGCTGGCCGACGATGCTAATCTCGTGATAGCAGGCGGAGTAAACATATCCATCATCATCGACGTAATTGTCCGAGGACTCACCCTCCGCGCATTCGCTCCCGTGGTATCCATCAGGACCGGTCTGACTCCACACCGCGTCAAGTGGTGCCCAAGAGATGTAAGTAAGCCAGACTATGAGCAAGGACGGCAAAATAACCCATGCGACTTCGAGTCTCAGATTGTCGTAATCTATCGGGAAAACACCCACTTCTAGGTTGTCGACATTAGGGCTCTCACCATCCTTCGAGCGATAGAAGAAAGAGTGATGATAGAGCCATCCGAAAGCAATGGCTCCAACGAATAGCGACCATATGATGTAATCTTCCCATATGGCATCGTATAGCGGGGTCACTCCAGCCATCGCTATCTCTCATCCTAACGCGTACGAAACACCCTCATAAGTATCGCGGAATCGACATCTGAAGAGTCCACGAAGAGTAACCGAGAAATGACTTCAAGGGGATGCCGATTTAGACCTCCTGAAGATGCCCCCGAATTGGTTGCGAGAGGACGATGGCGACACCATCATCGATGTGGACGTACAACCTGCCGCCCACAGAGCAGAAGTAGTCGGAATCGAGCCTTGGAGAGGCCGCCTGAAGGTTACCGTAACCGTGCAACCGCAAGGCGGTGCAGCCAATCTGGCGTTGCTGGATACACTAGCTGGGTGGATTGGGGTGAAGAAGTCTGATCTGAGCATCGAGAGCGGCCACTCCAGCCGTCGTAAGAGCGTTCGAGTGGCAGGAGTTCAGTCAGAGGCCATCGAAGGGCTGCTGGAGGACTGACGATGTCCACGAGAGAGGGCCTGCCTGACTGGGTCGACGAGCGAGCTCGGAGGGCCGGCCCGCCGGACCGTGAGATTCGATTCCGAGCGGCGGCTAGGGCCATAGCCGAATCCATCCTCAGGAACCGCCCAACGACAGGCTCCCCGGACTGCCCGGTGATGGTAGAGGGCATCAAGGACGAAAGGGCCCTCCAGGTGTTGGGATTCTCCGGGACGATAGAGAAGGTGAACCGCGGCTGGGACCGCTCTCGACTGGTCGCTTATCTTCACGACACCTACGGTACTCGAAACGCCGTCGACAGCGGACCACCGCTGATTCTGCTGATGGACTGGGACAGGACCGGAGGCAGATTACAGACCGGTCTCAGAGACAGGCTGATGGCCCTCGATGTCCCCGTGGACGAGGAGCTTAGGAGGGTGCTTCTGAAGGTGATGAAGCCCGAAGGCAGGACGGTGGAGTCCCTGGCCCCACACGCCAAATCGCTGCTTCCGATGATTGAGGAGCAGCTCGAAGCACTGGGCTGACTACTCCTCCGGCAGAGTGGTTGGCGATTCCTTGACGGTGTTCAGGACGAGGTGGGTTACCGAGCGCTCGACACCGTCGACTGACATGACGTTCTTGGACAACTCGTCCAAATCGCTTCTGTCGCGGGCCCGAGCAACGACCATGGAGTCGAAGTCACCGGTCACGTCGTACACTCCGTAGACGCGCGGGTCCTTGGCGATCTTCTCCTGGATCTCGATCAGACGACCCTTCTGTATGCGCAGCCCGATGACGACATTCAGGTCCCATCCAATCTTCTCTGGATCCAGCAGCACGGCGTATCCGCGAATCACACCGGCCCCCTCGAGTTTGCGCACCCGATTGCTCACAGTGCCTAGGGAAACGCCCACTTCCTTGGAGATCTTGCGCATCGAGGTCCTAGCGTCTCGCTGCAGTACCGAGAGGATGCGACGGTCGGTTTCGTCGAGCATGTAATCACCGGGAGTTGCGGAGTCCGCGATACGGCTATTGAACATATGCCGGCTACTAGGATAGTTGCTTGGTCGAACGTTCATCGAGATGGCTGCTATTCCTCTTCTTTCTCAGTTATCGACAATCCGCGTTTGAGTGAGAGAATCCGGCGCTCTGCTTTCCCTAGCATCAGGCTCACCCGTACCCCGACCCACACCGGCACGCAGTCCCGGGTGGCTCGATCGATGAGAATGTGACCGCCTCTGACAGCATTCACCCCAGCCTCGTCAGGGGACATCTCCTCATCTGCAAGCAGAGCATCGATGAGATCGCCGTCGACCTCGCTTGAGGCGTTCGGCAGCCTCGGAGCCAGTTCGTGTGCCGCCCCCGCGACGATCCTCTCGACATCGCCTCTTCGCAGGCGCGCGGCACTGAGTCCGAGGTGGATGACTTTGAGCGGGCGCCAGCGCCCACCCGGAATCCTCGTCCGACCGCCGCGCCGGCTCCTTTCGGACTCCCAGACATCGTGCACCTCGGGAGTCGAAAGCAGCAGCCGCTTGCCACGCAGCCAGAGGTCGTCCGGCAACGCCCCCCAAGCCGACTCCACTACCGAAGCGACCTCGTCTGGAATCGGGCGGGGGGAGTTGTCGGAGTCCGGCTTAACCTCCTCAGCGGTCATCTTCACCTCGACCTCGGGAGCCGGACGCTCGGGCGCGTCCTCGGACTTCTCCAGCACAGCGAGGAAGAATCCACCACCTCCTATCTTGTCGTTCCACACGCGCATGGAGCGAGGCAGTTGCGAGGCGATGCCCTGCTCGCTTGGTGGCTGCATGGATTCAGGAATCTCGACCACAGTGACTCCGCCGCCATCGTCTAGACTGGGCCAGTCGGTGCGTCCGGCCTCACCGGGCACATCAGGCAGCAGCTCCATGACCGATTTCATGTCGACGCCCTCGGAGTTGCGCAGCACCTCAGCCACAACCGCCTCGTCTTCGACTGGGTCGAGCGAACAGGTCGCGTAGACTACCCTTCCACCGGGCTTCACCAGCGCTACAGCCCGCGACAGCAGGGCGACCTGCAGGTCGTGGAGGGAGCGTCCTCCGGAGGGGAGCCACTTCCCCCAGACATCGGGGTTCTTCCTAGTAGTCCCCGAACCGGTGCAGGGGACATCGACTAGGATCCTGTCGAAGCCAGATTCGGGCACACGTGGGATGTACCTACCGTCGTGGTGCACGACGACCGGGGTTCTGGATCCATGCCTCTGTACGTTAGTCACCAGCATGTTGACCCTCGAGTTCACCACCTCGTTTGCGAATACCGCCCCTGCTTCGCCCAGATGCTCTGAGATCTGAGTCGTCTTGGAGCCGGGCGAGGCGCACATGTCGAGAACCACTTCCCCTGGCTGCGCGTCCAGAGCGATTGCTGGCAGCATCGAGACCGCCTCCTGACGGGTCAGCCTGCCAGTCTCGTGGAGGTCGGCCAGCATCTCTCTGATGTCGCCCTCGGCAGCACCTCGATTGAACGGTAGCGTCCAAGCGCTGCCGGGTCCGATGAACCACCCTATCCTCTCAGAGCCTATCCCCTCCAACCAACCCTCGGTCCATTCGCTGTCGGACCTCAGTGGGTTGACGCGGACTGTCTCTGGCAGTCTGTCGAACGAGCCCGCGAGCCAATTCTCCGGATCGTCCCTCCAGACTGACACCGCTTGCAGCAGGATGCTCTGCCGCGCTAGTTGGTCCCAAGGCACCTCGCTCTGGCTCATGGCCCACGGGCGAGAGCGCCACGCATCAATTACTCGATGGCGCTGTTCCGCGAGTTGAGCGCCCTGTTCGATTGCCCGTCTAGCACCGAACGCATCGTAAATGGTTAAACCTGCAGCGAAGCGCTCGGCGTCCGCGGCGCAAGCCGCATGGGATGCACATGAGAGGATTAGGTAGGAGAATTGCTAGGAGCTCGGGAGAACCAACGAAGACTGACTTGAAGGGGGCGACTAGGAAACTGGTCGAACTGGTCGAGCGCGCTAGGGCCGTAGGGAGGGAGCAGGGCCCCCTCGTGCCCGTCGAAGCGCTCGTGACCATAGAGCGCGACAAGTGGATATGGCAGATCGTTGACCGCGAAGTCCTCGATATCCTCAGTCACAGACTGGTGTTCGAGTCCAACAACGGGAAACGCCGAGAGATTCTGATGACGGCGTGCATCGACACCGCGATGAGCGCGGCGTCGAGGATAGTCGAGCTCGATGGAGGGTGCGTCTTGATCGAGACGCTGGACCCCTGATTCGACCCCTATGGGGTCGCATTCCCCCTTCTCGCGGGCTTGAAATAGTGCAGGCAGGTGCGACGGCCGATGGCTAAGGAGAAGAAGAGCAGTGGAATCCAGCAGGCTGCTGGACTGATTCGCTACTTCGACGAGGAGTCCGAGGACGCCATACAGATCTCGAAGGGCTCGATTTACGCGATCTGCATAATCTTCTCGGTGGGCATCTATCTAGCCAATTATGGAGTGTGGTCCTGGATGTGGGCCACGCTGGGACTGTGATTACTCCTCTTCGGAGAGGTCGACGAAGGGAACCTCGTCGAGCAGGTGCTCAGCACCGACATCATCCTGCTTCTGGGTGTTCGGAGCGGCTGAGTGCCGCTGAGCCAACCGCTCAGTCTCACGCACCTCTGTGCTCGGGTCGGCCTCAATGATGGCGCTGGCCGCGCGTCCCAGCGCCCGCTCGACGGCCGGGGCATTACGGTCCGCCAGAGCGGCCCGAGCCTCCTGCAGCGCATTGTCGGCGGCATCGAGAACCCCCTCGGCTGACTGGTCGAGGCCCCTGAGCCTCCTCAGGGCATCCTCGAGATGGTTAACCTCCTCGGCCATGTCCTCCCTCGCTCGGCTGATGAGGCTCTCCCAGGCCTCCTTGTGCTGCGAGGAGTCGCACTCCGAGGCTCTCTCGAACTGTCGCAGCCGTGAAGCCTCCCAAGGGTTCCTGCCGAGTGAGGCGACGAGGTCGTGGATGCACCTCGCTCGCAACCCCAGGGGACCCGTGATCTCGATTCTGTTGAGGAAGCTGGTCGCGAACAGTCCGAAGCCCCAGTATGCCCGGCTGGTGATGGTCAAGGACAGCTCGTTAGCGCGCGAGACCAACTCCCACTTCTGTTCGTCGTAGCCCGGCTGCTTTGTGAATCTGGGCGGGTCGTGGGGACCGAGAGCCCGCAGCGCCGCTTGCCCAACGTCACCTAGGAACACCTTCCCCCCTGCCCCGGGCCAGCCTTCGGCGCGAAGATAACCCTCCTCGTCTATCGTCATCCTCGGTTTCCCGTCGCACACCTGCGCGTAGAGCACTGTGACGCTGGGGTCCGACCCCACAGGTCGTTCTGAGTCATCAGTCACGGACCTCTGCGAGCGCGCGACGGGTTGAACGTTGCGCGCTGGTGGGAACCCCTAAGACCCTCCAAACCGAGCGTATCTCATGCCGCGCCGGAAGTACGGAAGGCTCCAGAAGGTGGTCGAGCGCCCTCCTTCTGACAATTGCAGCAGGTGCAGAGCAGGGAAGCACTGCCCCATCCCGTCCCACCCGGGATTCTCCATACCAGCGGACCGCGAGTGGCAGGGCCCCGAGTCGGTGGACAAGCGCGGCAACAAGAAGAACCCGGCTAGGAAGTAGTCTCAAGGGATTCTCTGGTAGGGCGCCTCGCCGACATCGGGCAACGCCTCTTCGGCTTCGATGACCGTGACTTCGTTGGAATCATCGGTAGCGGTCCTCTCCCTCTGGGCACGGTGGTAGATCTCCCTCAGAGTCTGATCGCCGATCTCCAAGTACACCCTCGTCGTTGCAATGCTAGCGTGACCCAGTAGCCTCTGGATGGTGACGAGGTCGGCGCCGCGTTCCAGAAGCCCGGTAGCGAAGGTGTGCCGAAGCGTGTGTGGGCTGAGGCGGGAGCGCGGTATATCGGCAGCGTCAGCCAGCCTGTCCATCAGTTTCTGGACCGAGCGCGGATTCATCCTGCGGCCCCTGCTGGAGAGCAGGAGTGAGCGCTGCTCGTTCTCCCGGTCGCAGATTCCCATCCTGGTATTGCGAATCGGAGTCCAGCCCTCGATGGCCTTCACCGTTGCTTGGGTGAACAGGACCGTGCGGTCCTTCTCCCCCTTGCCAGCGATTACCAAGGCGGACATGTCTTCGGTGTCGACATCATCTGTGTCCAGCCCGCACAACTCTGAGACCCGCAGGCCGGTGTCTAGGAGTATGGTCACTACAGGCTGCGCCAACGGGTCCTCCGACTGGCTTGCAGCTGATCTGACCCTGCTCAACTCTTTGCGCCCCAGGGTCCGTGGCAGCGAGCGACTCCGGTTCGGCCTCTGTATCCAGTCGGGTATCGAGTGCCCGACCCACTGCAGGAAGTGCGAAGCAGCGGCGATTCTGGCGTTGACGGTCGCCGGTTTGAGTTCGCCTATCGAGTTCAGCCAGGCATCGAGCCTGCCTCGATTGGGGTCGACCCTCGAGTGAAATTCCAAGACACTCAGTGCCTTGGCCCCGTCCCAGTCCAAATTACCCTCTCCCGGCAGCGCCGTCGTGCTGAGGGTTCGAGCCGCGACCGTGTAGGCACGGATTGTGTGCTCGCTCTTCTTCTCGGTCCTCAGTCGCTGGGTCCAGCAGTCGAACCAAGGGAGGCCTGAGAGGCTGTGGAGTCGTGGGGGAAGGGGAGAACCACTTCCTCCTCCGATGTCTGCGAGTCTGTTTCCGAGCCGTCCCCCCAGACCGATATTGATCCAGGACCCCGCACCATCTTCATTCTGTTCAGTCAATTCCCTCGCCTCTTAGCCGCGAACGGCCGTGCATCCCTGCCCTTACGGGCGAGCCCAAGTTCGCCTATGCAGACTTGAATGCTTCTCTCCACGAAGGGGTGAGAACCCTCGTTTGGAAGACGGCCTGAAAGAGCCGTCACGATTCAATCGTAAGCCTGCGAGGAGTCGAAGACTCCGTTGCTGTCTATGGCGGCGCTGTCCGAGCCGCCTTCTGCCTGCGCTTCGCGCAGCTTCCTGTCCAGGAGTTCGACTACCTTACCGGCGACAATCTTCCCACAAGCAGACTCGATGCCCTCGAGCCCGGGGCTCGAGTTGACCTCGAGGACCACTGGGCCGCCACGTGACTCCAGCATATCGACTCCAGCGAAGTCGAGGTCGAGGGTCTTTGCCGCCAGACAGGCGATCTCGGACTGCCTCTGTGAGATTTCGATCGGCTCGACGCTGCCACCGAGGTGGAAATTGGAGCGGAACTCCGAGCCGTGCGCCTTGCGACGCATGGCTGCCACGACTTCGCCACCCACGACTAGGGCACGGATGTCCTGGCCATGTGATTCCTGGATGTACTCCTGGATGAGAGGACTCATGTCGCGCTCCAGCATCTGATACACCAACTGGCGTGCCTGCTGGTCTGAGTGAGCGAGGAAGACGCCGGAGCCATGAGTGCCCTCGTTGGCCTTCACCACGCAAGGAGTGCCGCCAACGAGGTTGACCGCGCGGGCGGTGCCTTCCCAGTTCCCGACATGTGCGGTGACGGGCACGGGTATCCCGGCAACGGACATCATCTTGCATGACAGCATCTTGTCACGGCTGTTCACGATGCCTTCGCTCTTGTTGATTACAATGACCCCCGTGCTCTCGAACTGACTCAGAACGGAGCAACCCCTGCGGGTAATCGAGTAGCCAATCCTCGGGATGACCGCCTCGCATTCCACTAGCCAGCCCTTGTTGAAGATCCTAACCCCGGTGTCGTCGATGACGTAGTCCAGAGACAGCGGGTCGATGATTCGGACCGCCCAACCGGCTGCCTCCGCTTCCTCGGCGAGGCGCTTGGTGCTGTACAGGCCGGGGCCTCGGGACAGGATGACCAAGCGGGAGTCCATGCCCTGCGCCGACCAGCAGCACCTCTTGAGTCCTTTGCATCCGGAAGCGCTCTCACACCCACGAGTGCGCGTCCTGCAAGGCAGGACGCCGAAGGGGTTGAAAGCCTCCTCATTAGGCTGGGAGTGAGTCGAATGACCCCTGACGAGACGCCTGACCGCGACACGCTGTCTTCGATGAAGGTCAGCGAGCTGCGCCAGATGTGCAGCGAACAGGGCCTTCTGGTATCGGGTAAGAAGGACGAGTTGATCAACAGGCTGATGGGCTTGCCCGATGCTGCCAAGAGCGCGCCTGCAGCCTCTCTCCCACGCAGCCCAGAGGATATCGACGATGCAATCGACCGGCTGATCTCCCGCGTCAGCGGCGAGGCCCCGTCCGAGGACGAGCCAGAGCCGGAGGAGCCCGAGGAAGAGGTCCTCGAAGCCGAGATCCTGGACGCGGAGATGGTCGAGGAGGAGCCAGAGCCGGAGGAGACGGAGGCCACCGGGCTCGAGGACGATGAGGACGATCCGTGGTTCTCTGGGGTGATTCCCAGTGAGGAATCGCCGGAGATATACCTCGACGACGAAGACGGCGAGGAGCCGTCGATGGTGATCACACTGCCTTCGATGGCCAACATCCAGAGCAACTGGAGACCGATCTCGGCAATCGTGATGGTGGTACTCCTGGTGGGCGCCATCGCGTTCTACATCGTTCAGGATGACCCGGCTTTCACCGCTCGACCGCTGCACTACGGCGACCACATGGACTTCACTATCACCGAGACTACCGTCTCCATCACCGGTGACGAGCTGATCGGCCACCTCCGCGACACCGTCTCCCCGACTCTGGACGACGTGTGCGACGAGCTGCAGGCCAGCATGACGGGCACGGGTTCCATAGCGATCCGCAAGGGCGGGCCCGGAGATATCACTCACGGCTTGGACACCGACCTGGAGGGAGCGGTCAGCGCTCGCGACGCCTACGGCCGCGAGCACCTGACCGTCGAGCAGATACTCACTCATGACCTGTCGATCGACCTTGAGGGCAAGGTCCGGAACGAAGGGACATGCTCGAACACCGGTTGGATCAGGCAGGACAACGACCTGACCTCTGTCTCCAAGAGCTGGAAGGAGATAACCGGCAAGTCGACCGTCCGCACCGACACGCAGGTCAGCTTCACCGACTCCGACGGCGTGCGCAGCGATGCGAGGTCTGTGATCTACGGCACGGAGGGCTTCGGCGTCCTAGGTGACCTGGCGCCGATCCTGACCTTCCCCCTGACGCCGATCGAGCTCCACGACTTCTTCGGCGACGAGAGCCTCGAGGGGGGCGAGACCTCGAACGACCACATCAACTGGAACTCCGACTGGAGGTGGGAGGTCTTCGATGAGATCAACACCGCGATGCACGGCCTGGTCTACCCGATCAGGATCTTCCACTTCGAGATCGGCCGCTGCCTCGGCCACGCCATCATCGACATCCAGGTCAAGCAGGGCAGTCCCTGGCCGGTCAAGCAGGAGGTCGACATCGTCATCGACAAGGACCTGGAGACCAGTGACTGCAACTTCTTCGTGAGCGCCGGCACGCAGGCCGCCCTCCCAGACGGCACTCTGAGTGTGGCGATGGTGCTGACAGAGACCTCCAGCAACGCCGGCTCCATCGCGGCGCACTGGGGCACCGCGTACGCAGGCAGCCCCGGGGTGGGCGAGGACATACCCACCGACACGCGCCAATGGGGGCTGGCCATGCCGGACGAGACGGAGATCAGGATGTTCGACCTGGAGGCGGCGGTGCAGTGCCTGATGGCGAACTACTCGACCAGGGACGCCGCCCTCGCCCTCGACTCGGGCGGCTACATCTGGCAGGCGGCCTGGTCGGAGCCCACCCGCTCGCCGGAGTGGAACATGTCGTGGGTCAGCGACGACGACAGGTCGGGCTGGATCATCCTGCGCTCCACCTGCTCGCTGATAGGCGAGGGCGACTACGAGGACGGCGAATTCAAGTGGAACCGCGAAGCGGTCCCGAAGACCCTCACGCTGGACCTGATTGAGACCAGGATCCTGTCCGAGACCAGATACCCCGAGCTGAACCAGTTCATCGACAGCGGCGCCAACTGGAACACCGACGTCACCTTCGCCTACCGCCTGTCCGTCTCCGAGGAGAACGAGCTGCTCGGCATGCTGCCCGGCGGTCTGGGAGAGGGGCAGGTGACCATAGCGGGGAGCCGTGCCTGGGAGGACTCGGGCAGGGACAACGCGCTCAGCTTCGCCATGAACGCGGAGACCGGCCGGATGGTCGCCTGGTTCCACACCTCGCTCCCAGCGAACTAGCGTCCAACCGCCCTGGTGACGGTTCCTTCCAGCGGTATGTTCAACACCGCTCCGAGCGCCATAGGCGCTCGTATGACCGTCGACGAGGAAGGCGACACGCTGCCCGAGGTGGAGAGCGCGCCGCTCGTTGTCGACGTCGAGTTCACCGAGGGCGAGGAGGAGTCCACAGCCCCGTCGCTGGACGCGGTGGAGGAGATCAGCGTCGCGCGGGCGCGCCGCCCGCTCGACCTGCCCGAGGCCCAGCCGACCCCCGAGGGCAGAGCCCGCGTGGTCACCGTCATCAACCAGAAGGGAGGCGTCGGCAAGACGACCACGGTCATCAACATCGCAGCGCAGCTGGCGCTGCGCGGCCACAGCGTCCTGGTGGTGGACGCGGACTCCCAGGGCAACTGCGCGACCGGGCTCGGCGTCGACAAGAGCAAGGTGAGCGCGACCACGCGCGACCTCATCCTCAATCCCGAGAGCGCGGTCAACGCGAGGCACGCCACCGCTGTGGAGGGACTCCACCTGATCGTCGGCGACAGGACCCTGGTCGGGCTCGAGCAGGAGATGCTCAGGCAGCTGGGCCGGGAGAGACGCCTCGCCGAGGCCCTGGAGCCTCTGCTGGAGCACTACGACATCGTCCTCATCGACACCCCGCCCACGCTGGGCCTGGTCCCGGTCAACGCGCTGGTGGCAAGCGACGGCATCCTGATACCCGTCCAGACCGAGTACTTCGCCCTCGAGGGGCTGGCCCTGCTCGCAGGGACCATTCGAGAGGTCAGGGCCCTCCTGAACCCCAGGCTGGGGGTCGACGGCGTGCTGCTGACCATGCACGCGCCGACCCTGCTCAACCAGCAGGTGGCCAGCGAGGTCAGGGAGGCCTTCCCCGAGCTCGTCGTGGAGCCGGCGATCCGCAGGAACATCAAGCTGGCCGAGGCCCCGAGCCACGGCATCCCGATACACCTGCACGACCCCACCAGCGCCGGCGGCCAGGACTACCAGGCGATAGCAACTGTTCTAGAGCGTCGCTGGGGCCTTGTGTAAGATGGCTGAACACGAGCTCTCCTCCGACTCCCCGCGAGCCGCTGTCTTGTGGATGATCTTCGGAAGTGTTTGCTTTGGAACCATGAACGCCCTGGTCAAGTGGACCAGCGTCCATGCAGACGTCTGGATGATCATCATGGTGCGCTCGGCGGTGATAGCCTTCGCAGTGGCCGCCTTCGCAGCCAGCCGCGGCATCACCCTGAGGGTGAACAACCGCAGGACGATGTTCCTGCGCTGCGCGGTGGGCCTGACGGCGATGATCCTGTACTTCACCGCCCTCGCCAGGATCCCGATAGGCCAGGCGGTGACCCTGCAGTACACAGCCCCCCTGTTCGTCGCGCTTCTCTCGGGCAAGGTGCTGGCAGAGAGGGTCTCAGCGGGCATAGCCGTCCTCGTCATCACCGCCTTCGCGGGAATCGTCCTGATCGTCTCGCCCGAGCTGGGCAAGGTCGAGCCCGACGCGCTGCTGGCCCTGGGCTCGGGGTTCTTCGCGGCGTTCGCCTACATGTACGTGCGCGAACTGCGCACCACCGACTCCCCCACCTCCGTGGTGTTCTGGTTCGCCGCGGTCTCTGTGGCAGGCAGCGTGGTGCAGGCGGCCCCCGACCTGTTCTCGCTGGACACGAAGACCCTGGCAGCCCTGGTCGGCATCGGAATCGGTGCCGGAGGCGGTCAGGTCGGCATCACGATGGCCTACCAGAAGGCCAACGCGGCGTGGGTCAGCGCGTTCTCGTACCTCACCGTCATCGTTGCGACGTTCTACGGGTTCACGGTGTTCGGCGAGACGCTGAGCACGGCGGACTGGATAGGCGGACTGCTGATCGTCGGCTCGGGCGTCGCGCTGGTGTTCATGGTGCCCGCTGGAGACGAGAAGACGAGCCAGCATTGACTTATCTCGAATCAGAGGGTACCCTCTGTGCCTACCCATTTTAGGGCTACGAACGAACCACTGTTCTCATCGAAACCAAACCAGTGGGTTCAAACGGCACCTCAGGTGTTGGGTTCATAAAGGCACGAAATGAAACAGTCCCCGAACAACATTGTAGGAGAGGTCTGATATGGAATACACAATTTTTGAGAGTTATGAAACTGTCATTACGGAACAAGAGAAGCATCACATGAACAATCATTTCAGACACCGGCACAATAAGTGGCCGATATACAAGAAATGGTTCTTCGAAGATAATCCCGGTGCAACAGAAGAAGATTATTATTCATGGATATCTCATCACATGGGTGATAATTGGGAAGGGGATATTATTTGGATGGATGATGAACGATTCAAATATCATTGGC
>Ga0207966_1000521_pt1 | contig 22032 bp, 24 predicted proteins | sample Knorr_S23_td_NAD_FD_185611 | JGI IMG/M metagenome (GOLD analysis project Ga0207966, IMG submission 185611) | Marine microbial communities from Southern Atlantic Ocean transect - Knorr_S23_td_NADW_ad_2500m_LV_B (SPAdes) (version 2) | ecosystem: Environmental > Aquatic > Marine > Oceanic | place...
CACCGGTTAGAAAATTGGGGGAGCCGTTTCCGACTCCCCTATTATTCACTGTCATGCTGAGCGACACCGATGCATCTGGTCGCCGTGGAACAACCGCCGATTTGCGGACAACCAGATTCTTCGTTTGCGAACTCAGAATTGCGAATCCTGAGATTAGCCAGGCCTGTCTCGCAGGGTCAGCTTGCCTACCACTTCGCGGTCGTTCCGTATGATGACGATGTCCACAGTCTCGCCGGGCTGGTGAGCGATAAGGAACTTGGAAAGCTCTCCGGTGTTGCCGATGCTCTCGTTACCCAGCCGGACGATAACGTCATTGACCTGTAGGTCTGCCTCCGCGGCGGCTGTGCCCTGAATGACCCTGGCCAGAATCACGCCCTCGGTGATGTCCAGACCCAACTGGTTTGCTATACCCGGAGTCAGATTGACAGGCGTGATGCCCAGGAATCCGCGTCGCACGAAGCCCTGATCGATAAGCTGTCGAGCGACCACCTTCGCGTCGTCAATATTGATCGCGAATCCGATGCCCTGCCCACCCTGGATGATGGCCGTGTTGATACCGATGACCTCTGCCGCAGTGTTCGCTAACGCGCCTCCGCTATTGCCGGGATTGATGGAAGCGTCGGTCTGGATCAGGTCAACAATAGTGTTATTTTGCTCGGTGTTTATGGAACGTTCCAAAGCGCTTACGACGCCTTTGCTGACGGTCGGACCACCGGGAAGACCCAGCGCGTGCCCGATGGCGATGACATCCTGCCCCACCTCCACCTCGGCGGATACACCTAATTTGGCGGGCTGAAGACCGTCCGCTTGAATACGTATAACGGCCAGGTCTGTAATATCGTCACGTCCAACAATCTGTGCGGGGAAACTCTCGCCGTTTTCGAGGGTCACAGTCAGTCGCTGTGCGTCCTCGACCACGTGGTTGTTGGTGAGAATGTGGCCCTGTTGGTCGAGAATGACGCCGGTGCCGACGCCCGTCGGGGGCAGCGCCGAGTTACTAAATCCCATCGCCGCTAGTTCTGAGACTATCTGAACGATGGACGGCTTGAGTATCTTGACCACGTCAACGGTGGTCAATTCCGCCGCAGCCGGATTCAGGGAGACCACGGCGGCTCCACTGCCGCTGCGCGTACCTTCGATCACCATCACGGTGTCAGGTTCTTGCGTGGGGCTGGCGGCTGCCGTCACAATAGGCTCGCTGGTCGGCGCTGGGGCCTGGGTTGGACTCGGAGCGCTCGTCGGTTCGGGAGCCTGAGTCGGGCTTGCCGATACGGTCGGTTCTGGGGCCTGAATCGGTATCGCGGGCGCCGTTATCGGCGTAGGAACCTGCACCGGAGCTTGGGACGGGGTCGCGAACTGGGTTATGGGCGCAAGCGCAGGCGCAGGCGACGATTGTTGCACGACAGATTCGACGGTTGGCGCTGTATCGGTCGGGACGGTAACGACAGTCGCGGTGGCCGGTGAGTCCTGAGAGCTTGATCCCAGGTCGCATGCGCTTAGAGCCGCCGCGCTGATGACAATCAGAGTTAGGAATAGAGCCACTCGATAACGCTTGAGCATTCGATGAAACCTCCGAAGTCGGCGCCTCAGTCAGGGGACAGATCGGCCTGTGTCAATGCGATCGGGTCGATATGTCCTTGAGTTTGGCGTTCGACAGATTCTTGGGGAGCGAATTGTAACGTTGGAAACGTCCGCCCCATCCAATGAGATGTTCATAGGCCGCCAGACGCTTCACAATAGATAACGTCCGACGACCCTCAAGCGTTAGGTTTTGCGCCTAGTCCACGAAGAAGCCGCGAAGCTCTTTCAGCAGAAACTCAGGGTTGTCTCCGGTGATTCCGTGGCCTGATTCCGGCACCTCGACAAACCGGAGGCTGGGCTGGGTCTCGTGCATTCGGTCCCAAATTTCCGGCGACAGGAAGTCGCTTTCGCCGCCCTTCAACTCCAGTATCGGACAGCTTATCTTCGCCCACTGCTCCCACAGGTGGGGAACTTCGTTTACGCCGAAACTTCCGTTTATCCAGAACATATCCGGATCAGACTTGGTGACATATTTTCCGGCATAGTTGAGCCTGAGGGCGTGTTGGGCCTGATGGCGAACGTACTCGTCGGAGAGCCTGGGGTTGTTGATGCGCTGCTGGTCGACGTACTCGTCGATACTGCGCCAACCCAGAGCGCGGCGGTTCATGCCGCTTATCTGGTTTCTGGCCGAGGCGACGCTCATCTCGGGGCCGTAGTCCAGGCAGACGAAGTGCTTGAGGTGGTCAGAGTGGTCGCCTGCGTAGGATATGCCGTTCCGCGCTCCCAGCGACGCGCCGACGTAGGAATATGGAGTGATGCCGATCTTCTCGGCGAACTCGGCCAGATCCGAAGCGAAGGCCGTTACTGCGTAGCCCTCGCGAGTGTGATCCGACTCTCCATGGCCACGCTGGTCTAGGGCCACGACTCGAAATTCGTCTCGCAGAGCCAGGGCGATGTGATCCCAGTTTCGGGCGTTTCCGCCCTGCCCGTGGACCAACAGAAGGTTACGGTTGGAATCTCCTCCCCAGTCCACATAATGGATGTTAAGGCCGTTGACTTCCACGTTGTGATCGGTTGGCGTAATGTTGACGGGCATTGGTATCGCCTCCTTTCAGCGTCTGAAAATTTCGACCGCATTGTCGCACAATTCGGTGAAGTTCAGAAGAGATAAGGAACTTAGGAGCAGAAACCAGATATGGCGGCGAGACCTTACATGGAGGTGGCGCCAAGCTGAATTGGAGAACTGCTACCCGTGATGGTTGCCGAGAGGAATGTTAGGCGCGCAGTCTCGATGAATCGCTGAATCAGGCTGGCTGATCAGACTCGACCGTCAGGCACGTCACGGTTCGCATGATTCCGTTGATTGTGTGAACCTGCCCGGTCACGATCTCTCCGATCGCATTCAGGTCAGTCGCCTCGACGGTGGCAATAATATCATATTGGCCGGTGACCGTGTCCACGGTTTTGACTCCAGACACCGATGTCAAAGAGTCGGACACGTCTTTCGATTTGCCCACACCGGTCTCTATTAGAATGTAAGCCTTGGTTGCCATGTTACAGCCTCCAGTAGAGTTATCAGTGCGCGTGTGATTCCAAAAGGCGTCTTATCGAATCGTCAAGCGTGCCTGCATTCTAAGGACTGGCCGTCGGGTATGTCAATTTAAGTCCTGATCCATACGAATATCAATCTAGCTGCCGATTGACCATGGCTGATCCCGTTGCTAGATTCACCGGATTGGGGAGTCACCAACGGAGGGTTTTTCGTGGTCTATTCTCGATTTTCGTTGCGTGCAGGCAAAAGTGTTTTGATTCTTATCAGTCTGATGACGCTATTGGATCTGGTTTCCTGCGGCGGGGATGACGATGAGGAAGACTTCGATGAAGACGAGCCGGTGGCCTCCGCGCCGACACAGAATCCGGCGGTCCAACATCCAACCCTGCTCAACCCGCCTCGCCTGCGCCCAACCCAGCCACAACGCCAGTTCCGTCCGTGGCATCCAGAGGGCCCGCTCAACCATCTTCAAACCCTTCCGCTCTCACCACAGCAAATGGAGACATCCATCGCCGCCTCTCCCAGGCCAGGTATCACCACGGACATCCTCGAACGCATCGCTGCCCATCTGAAGCCTGACGATGCTCGCCCCATCGTCAATATCATCCTGGACAGGTTCCGCGTCCCAAGCGAAGGCGGGTTCTCGGCTGACGAGTATTTCGAGCATGTTTCTATCAGCATCGTCGGCAACGTAGGTGACGCTCTGGAGGCGGCAGGATATCGCACAATCCTGACAAACGACAGTCCGTGGGAAGGCGGAAAGTCGGACCTGACGCACATCCTCACCCCCGGCGGCAACGAGGACACCGAGGAAGAAGTTGGCATGGGGCGCTTTACTGGACTAACGCTCAAGACCTCAGTGCCGAGCTTGTGACACTACTGGACCCGTTTAACGAGCCAGGGCCGGTGTTCGTCCATCCGGTCGTCGGGTTGCCAGACTCAGGCGCCTGGCAGAACGTGCGTGGACAGTTCGGTTTGCCCACACGATTCGCATTCGCCAATCCAGGGCTGTCGTCGTCAGTGGAGTATCACATCTCCCTGCTGACTTCGTTCGCCGTGACCTCTGAAGGAGAGAACGAGGATGCCTCCAAAGACGAGTCCATATTCGCAGCTTCGGGACAGGCGTTGGGGCAGACGATGAGCCTCGCTCCGTTCTCGGATTTTTGCCGTCTGCGGGAAGTTGCCAATCTGGCAGGCTCCAACGAGATAACCGCAGATCGTATCTTCGCCTCCTGCTCGATGCTGGTCCCAACTTCTAACGGAGCCCGCAAGGAGCGCGCCGCGCCGTACCTCGTGACCAATGGGCAGGGTAACTACCTGTGGCTGATAAACCAACTCCACCACGAAGCATTCCCCTTCATCGTGGGTCAAGCGATAGCCGAGGCAACGGGGCTGCCCGCTGTTCTCGCCAAGCCAACGAAGGCCCATGTGTGGGGCGGCCTACAGGCCTTCGCGATGGCCTATGACAACACATCCGTAAACCAGCGTCTCCCTTTCGCGAAAGGCCAACTAATCGACATCACGGTTTATGACGTTCGAAGCCAGCCAATCAGCGAACAGAAGGGCATTCCGTACTCCGGTTCTGTTCAGGCGGAATTGAACAAGCACTCCCTCATGGTGGTTCAACCAGCGCGTTAGACTTTCCATATCGTTCTGGCGCCACTATAATTCGAGAAATTCAAACACGACCATCGGAGGTTCGCCGCCTTCCAAATCTCCCATTGCGAGGTTCTGCTATGTCCGACCCACATCTTTTCCGTCAGGCCTGGGGCAAGTTTGCCACCGGCGTCACGGTTATTACTACGTTCCAGCCAGATGGAGAGGTCCACGGCATGACAGCGAACGGCATCTGCTCCGTCTCACTGGACCCGCTGCTGGCCTTAGTATGCGCCGGTCACAACACCGCGTCCTATCCGTTCATCAAAGAGTCCAAACGGTTCGCCATCAACATCCTGAAGATGGAACAACTTGCCATCGCCCAATACTTCGCCCGACCCACAGAGAAGAAGACAGGCGATGTTGAAGTGTCCTTCACCATGTCCCCTCATGGCGGCGCCATCGTTGACGGCTCACTGGCTCATATGGACTGTCACGTCGTAGCCGAAACCGTAGCGGGAGACCACACCATCTTCATAGGCGAGGTGGACCAGATCGACGTCGGCTCTGGCGATCCTCTGATCTTCTTTGAAGGCAAGTTCGGCCAACTGGCGAGCTCTGACGCTTCTTGAAGCTATCAGGTTTTCAGGTGTCAGGTATCAGGTGGTAAATTGCCAAAATCCCATGCTGAGCGAAGTCGAAGCATCTGGTCGCCTGCGACAAACCTGACGAACTAATCTTGATACCTGAAACCCCGAGTCCGCGAGTCCCCGAGGCACAACATGGTCCCTGAACTGATGGCAGACTACCGTTGCGAAACTGGCGAAGGCCCTCTGTGGCACCCAATGGAGAGGCAGGTTTACTGGTCGGACATCCCTCGTGGTCGAATTTTCCGATTGAACCCCTTCTCTCGCAGGCACGAACAGATTTATGAAGGCCGCATTGTCGGCGGATACACCATCCAGTCTGACGGCTCGCTGTTACTGTTTATGGACCGAGGCTCTGTCGCTGTGTGGCGGGACGGGAAGCTTGAGTACCTCGTCAATGAGATGGAAGGCGAGACCGACAACCGTTTCAACGATGTCGCCGCAGACCCGGCAGGTCGCGTGTTTTGCGGAACAATGCCCACCGATACTCGCTCAGCGACTCTGTACCGCATGGACACCGATGGCTCGGTAACAACAGTGTTGGAAGGCGTGGGTCTGTCCAACGGGATAGGTTTTTCGCCCGACCAGAAGCAGATGTACTACACAGACTCGCTGGCCCGAAAAATCTACATCTTCGACTACGACATCGACTCTGGCGACATCACTAACCAACGCGTGTTCGTCGAGACTCCGGACGACGGCAGCATTCCAGACGGCATGACCGTGGACGCCGAAGGTTACGTCTGGGGCGCTCGATGGGACGGCTCATCACTGTACCGATACAATCCCGATGGCGAACAGGTTGTGCAGATACAGTTCCCAGCCAAGAAAGTCTCCAGTGTGATATTCGGCGGCGTCGATCTGACTGATATGTACGTAACCACAGCCGGAGGCGGCAACAAGGCCGAGGAAGGCCCTGGCGCAGGCGGCCTTTTCCGCGTGAATGTGGGAATCCAAGGCAAGCCGGAGTTCTTGTCTCGCGTAGGGTTGAGCTAGCAGGTCACAACGCCGAAACCCGCTCAGCCCACATCTCCGACAGCCGAGCTCCGTCAACGTCCAGAGCCACGAGGGTGTTCGGCTGCTCCCCGGTCTGGCCGTCCAGGTCGGCCAGAGTCTGGCCTCGCGTCAACTCGTTCCCTATCGCGATACGCACGTAGAGGTGGCGAGTCTCGAACAGTGTCGGGTCGATGGCGTAGGACATCGCTGGAACGTCATTGTACTTCACTGCCCCCGGCCCCATCTCTCGGCCCCTCTCGGCATATGCCTTCTGGATGAAAGGGGTCGCTTTCTCCATCAGTTCGGAGACCGGTGTTCTGGCCGCCCAGACTCTGGAAAGTTGTTCCGCAGAAATCTCGACTTTGTTGCACACGTCCAGACCCACCTGGACCACCGACGCACCTGAGCGGTACACGACGTCTGCCGCTTCGGGGTCGCCCCAGAGATTGGCGCTTGAGACCATCGAGACGTTGCCCGGCACCGTGACTGCGCCACCCATAACCACCACCTCGGCCAGCGATGACGCGACTCGCGGCTCAACGCTGATCGCCAACGCCAGGTTCGTCAACCGCCCCAAAGCCACGAATGTTATCTCTCCCGTAGCGTCCATCACGCTCTGGACTATCTTGATTACGGCGTTCTCATCCCGGACCTCGACCGACGGCGCTGGCAACCCTGCGTCGCCCAGACCGTCGGAGCCGTGGATGTACTCCGCGAACTCCGGAGCGCCAAAGTTGAACGGCCTGCCTGATCCCTGATACACGGGGATGTCAGCGCGGCCGGCGGCCTCCAGAATACGCAGGGCGTTGACCGTGCATTGCTCGACGGCGGTATTGCCGAACACGGTAGTCAGGGCATCGACCTGAAGCTCAGGGCTGCCCAGCGCAAGGAATATGGCCGCCGCGTCGTCTATTCCGGGATCGGTGTCAATGATTACTCGTTTCATGGATTCAGCCTGTAGAACCGCAACTGCGGATTTCGATGGGCAGCACGGCCACGCTGGCGAAGCTGGGAACCCTGCCCATGACTCCGATAGCCGACGATGGGCTGTCAGGGTCCAAAAGAGCGGCGATGTGTTCTTCGGGCAGAGATAATGTCTCGAAATCGGCATCGTGAGTTAGGTATCTTCCTGCCGTCATGAACTCCAGCCACTCGCGCACGTACCTCTCGACGTATCCCGTGCTATGGGATATATCGCGGAACGTTGCCGAACCCGCATCTGCTAACGCCTGGAACAACCCTAGACGGTGGTCGACATGCAAGTTCAAGCAACTCATCCCTGCGTTCATCTCATTGAATAGCCGATCTGCGCACGCTTCAACCTTCTTTTCCTCCATAGGGGTTCCTCACTTCTGCATTTTTGTAGCAGCATAAGCCGGTCAGACGAGACCGTAGCATCATGCCATTGAAGCGTCAATCGGCTGTTCGACGCGGAACTCGTTGCCTTCCGGGTCCAACAGGACCGTCCACGCCCAGGAATGCTCATTGAAGTCCGCGACCTTCCGCGCTCCCAGACCAATGAATCTATCTACTTCAGCATCTCTGGATGTGTCGCTGGGCCGCAGGTCCAGGTGAACGCGATTCTTGACAGTCTTGCCTTCTGGGACTTTGAGAAACATCAGTCGTGAAGAGTGTGCATCGGAGGGAGTCGCAATGGCTTCGTTCTCTTCCGCCGTGATCTTGTAGTCCAGAGCAACGCTCCAGAATCGGGCCAACTCTCCAGGGTTGTGACAATCGAATATGAAGGCATTTACGCTCAGGGGCACAGTCCATCTCCTTCGGTCGATACAAACGTCGTTGCGACAGGGAGATGTATAATCTACCGTACTCTTAAGCAAACCTGAAGGCACTCCCGTGAATTTCGAGCAACTGATTCCCAACCCCAAACCCGACGAAGACCTTGACACGATCATCGCTGAGATGACCGAGATCATTGGGCTGGACTCGAACGACGTCCGCGCCTACTTCCGTCGAGGCAACGCCCACTCCAACAAGGGCGAGTATGAGGAGACCAAGAGGGACATGACACGGGTGATCGAGATGGAGCCGGACAATGTCATGGCCCACAACAACCGGGGCGTGGCGCATCTTTGCACCAACGACCCTCAGTCGGCCATCCGCGACATCACCAGAGCGATAGAGCTCGGCCCGACGTATCGAGACGCCTACCACAACCGGGGGCTCGCATATTCAGAGCTTGAAGAGTTGGACATGGCGCTGGCGGATTTAGACAGGGCCATCGAGCTGGACCCTTCCCACTGGAGCGCGTTCAGGCATCGCGGCATCATCCACCATATGAAGGGCAACAAGGACGCTAGCTACAAGGATTATCTGCGGGCGCGGGAGCTTGAGAATGGTGGGTAATGAGGAACGCCGCAGATTAGGCCGATCCGCCGAACACCTGGCCGATGATATTACGAGCCATGTTCTTCATTCGGTCCGACAATTCTTCTGCGCTATGGGTCACCTGAGCTTCTAAGCGTTGCTCGCTGGCTTTCTGCATGGAGTTGATCATATCTTCGGCTAACTTGCCCATGTTCGTGATCTCGGCCTCGCATTTTAATGCTGGAGAGGTTTCGAGAGGGATTTCTACTCCTGCGCGGTCAATTACGTCTTCGGCAGCATATATAGGGGCGCCGGTCCGCACCGCCAGGGCAAAGACATCGCTCGGTCGGGCATCGACTTCACTCACAACATCCCCAACCCTTATCTTCGCGACGCCAATGAATGTGTCCCTTTCAACAATCTCCACCCGCACCTCCTCAATCTCCACGCCCGCCGCGCCCAGCAGATTCGCGATAAAATTGTGGGTCATCGGTCTGGGAAGCTGGATGTCTTTCAACCCCATCACAATCGCCTCGCCCTCTGCGGGGCCGACCCATATCGGGAACGCTCTGTTACCGCCATCTTCTTTCAGCACGGCCACAAATTGTTGGGTGGTCCTGGCCATATCCTCGTTGGTGTTCTCTATTCCCAGGACGTCAGCAATCGAGACCTTGACCATGACTTTCATTTCTTCTTACGCTCGAGCGGATACACCCTCCAACAATGCGGTCAACGGCTCTAGTGTCTCACGAAGAATGTTCCGTGACTTGTGAAGCCTCCCCTTGACCGCCGATATTGAGATTCCCGGGTGCAGGGCTATCTCCCGAACGGTTGGCTGGTCGAAGTAGTACATCAACTTCGCTCCCCGATTCGAAGGCGAGAGCATGTCCACCGCGTCTCTGACAGATCGAGCCAATTCGCGGGCCTCGGCCATTTCCTGGGGCCCAGGCTCGGTGTCCGACGTCAGAAGTCCGGCGCCAGTGATTCCACCAACTAACGACTTGTAGGACAGCGTGCGATTCGCGGCTCGATCTCGGATGTGATGCCGGCAGAGATTCAGGACGATTCTGTACAGCCAGCTTTGGAACCGATCCGGGTTCCGCAGTCTGTCCAACGACAGGTAGCCTGCACTATGGCCTCTTGAATGATCTCTTGAGCGGCGTCGTGATGACTGAGGGCACGGTATACCACACGCCGAGCCATCAGAGAATATCGTTCGGCCAGTTTCCCGAAGGCGTCACGGTCTCTTGCTCTGGCCAGAGCTGCCAGTTCGGCATCTAACATTTGTTCCATCTGAATCCCTTGATCGAACGCGTTCAATATGTAGTGCCAACAACCGCCCGAGAGGTTACTTTTGTTTTTCGGAGTCACCCTCCGAGCGCCGCAACCCCAGCCACGCGTATATCCCCTGGGGAGGAACCAGCAGAATCGCAACCCCAATTAGCGCGGCGCGAACCGACGTCAGTATCGCAATCCCGCCCATGACAGGACCTAAAACCACCTGCCCAAATGCATTAGACTGACTGTGCAGAGAGAACACAGTTGCTTTGTATCTTGACTCCACCATCTGGTTGAGCCAGGCGTCCACAACCGGGCCTGTTGCGCTCCGCACAAGCGCAGTGAGTAGCACCATTGAGACAGACAGAGCGAAGTTTCCCGATAGCGCGAAGACCAGCGCCGCGCCCATAGTTAGCCCGTTTGCGCCCGTGAGGATTCTCAGGGGCACGCCAGCTAGGTCAACGTCCACTGCCCGACGAAGGAGAGCCGTCGCCCCTATGCCGAATACCAGCACGATAACTTCGATTATTCCGAACCACACCACAAAATTAAGATTCCAAATAGCCGGGAACGCGAAGGAGTCAAGCATGTGCTTTTCCCATAACCTGTCGAATGGTTCACTGGACGCCCCGTAGAACAGTTCAATTACGATAACTGCCATCAGGACGTGGTGCATCCGGACCGCCGTTATTCCAGAACTCAGAGTGGTCTTCACGGAGCTCCACGTCTGACGCTCGGAGCGCAGGGTCGGAGTGAATCCCCGCTCCGGCATCACGAAAACCAGCACGACGGCCAAACATAATATGATCGCCCCTCCGACGATCAGGGACAGGGCGATGAACGCCGAAGCCAGCGCCACGCTCAGGCCAATGCCCAACAACCGGCCCATCCGTGTGAATTGGGAGCCTCGAAGAAACACGTCTCCAACCCCACCGTCGTCGCCGAGTTCGTCGGCCAGCCACGCCTGACGCGCTCCGCTGGTGAATGTGTAGCCGACCCCCCAAACTGCCTGGGCCAGCAGAATCGTGCCGAACAGCGGGAACGCTCCCTCCAGCATTATCCCGGCCCCGATCAGAGCGAACCCTATTATGAGGGACAATCTACGGCTGAACACATCGGCCACAACGCCTGTTGGTATCTCGAATAGAAACACCGCCGCTTCCAGCGCCGTGCCCACCAAGATCAGCTCCAGGGGGTTGAGCCCCGCCTCCGTGATTCGATAAACGGCTGCCATGGTCGCAAAGCACGCGAATCCAGCGCCCTCAACAAATCCCATCAGCAGATACACGGGTATCGGGTCGAATTTTTTGAATCGCAATTACATGAGCCTTAGAAAAGTTTTGAAGAACTCAAGAGGACGAGGAATCGTGGCGGCCCACATGGCTGAAATCGGGCATGGGAAGGCCTAAACCAGTCTTGGTTGGAATGCCGGAGCCTATGGTAGCATACCTCCAATATAGCCCCCTGAAGCGTTGAAATACTTTGGATGTCTTCTCAATCCCAGTTTTAATTAGGTTAGCTATATTGCCTTTTCTGATGTATGCTCTCGACTGATATTCTGAATGGCTGGTAGGTTCTGGCACATGCGGGGTGGCCTTTTGTTTACCAAAGTTGCTTTGACAATTGTCGTAATTCTTATTCTGGCGGGGCTGGGTTGCAGCTCGCCCGCATCTTCTATCGTCTTCACCTCGGACCGAGACGGCAACCTGGAGATTTACTCGGTCAACGCCAATGGAGAGAAGCTGACCAATCTGACCAATACTCGGACCCCCGAGTTCACTCCCGTGGTGTCTCCGAACCGTAGGCTCGTCTCTTTCTTGTCTGGAGTGCCGGGGGACACCGCCGTGGAGGTGATGCGCATCGACGGCACCGAGCGCTCACGCCTGACCCAGAGCAGCGCGGAACACAGCAGCCAACGATGGTCGCCTTCCAATGACCGCATTGCGTATGTGAAGAATGACGGCGCTAACTCCAACATTTATGTGACGTTAGTCAGCGAGGAGAAGACTGCCTTGCTCACCTCGATTGGAGGCGACCAGGTGGGAGACTGGTCCAGCGATGGCAACTCCGTGGCTTTCACAGTGCAGAGCGGGCCAGACCAGGGAATATACATCCGAAACCCCGACGGCGTGAACGAGTACCGAGTGACCGATGCACTGGACTATAACCCCATCTGGTCTCCCGATTCCCGGCAACTGGCCTTCTTGTCCACCCGAGATAAAAACGCTGAAATTTACATGATGGATGCCGACGGCGGCAATCTCAAGCGTCTGACCGAGAGCGATGCCCCGGAGTACCACCTCTCATGGTCGCCCAACGGCCAGTCCCTGCTGTTCGTCTCGGAGCGCGACGGCAACCCTGAAATCTACACCGTCACCAAGTCAGGCGCGCGACCCACGCGCCTGACTTTCAACACTATAGTGGACAACCAACCAGTGTGGTCTCCGGGAGGCAAGCAGATCGCATTCGTGTCATACCTGGACGGCGATGCCGACATTTTCTTGATGAGCGCCGACGGCAAGAGTCAGAATCGCCTCACCAATAACAGCGCCCAGGACACTAATCCAGCCTGGTAATTCAGGTGTCAGGTAGACGGTAACTCGCGGTTACCGCCGTCGTCTCGCCATGCAGGTGATTTCAACGAGACTCCCACCGAAAAGCCCTGCCGATTGGGTGGTGGTTCTCGCCGGGTACTTGTCTTTCTCGAAGAACTCTCGGTAGACGTCGTCCATTGCGTCGAAGTCATCCAGCGTCAAAAGATGCACGTCAACCCGTACGATCTGCCCCACGTCGAGGTTGAACTCTGCCAGCATCCTGCCGATCGCAGTCATCACTGCTTGAGTTTCCTTCTCAACATCTCCTAGAACTGCCTGGCCTTCCGGAAAGTCGGCAGCCACCAGCCCTGACAGATAAGCATAGTTCTCGTCCAGAACCATCGGACTGTAAGGCGCGTCCGACTTGGGCATGAATGGCGGCTGGAAATGGTGAATCATGAATTTCCCCCGATAGCATTTTTCTATATTAAACGACGTGGTTTTGGCGAGGTGTTCCCTATCCGAAAGCGCTTATTTTCAGAGCCGGCCCACGGCACATCCTTACCTTCGACGGTCCATCGCCTTCTTGGAAGCGCTCTGTAATTTTGGAACGGCAGGATCATACTCTCCGAGGACAAATTCTTGAGGATGGTCCTCCACAGACGCAAGGGTGACCTCCCTCACCGCACGGTCGCCAATGATAAGATTCCTTCCTCGCGCCGCTGCAAACTCGGCCATCTCACGCCTAAACCTGATGATCTTCCAACTTTGTACGGCAGCCAGATAGGAAGCGTCACCAGGCGAAAAAAGAACCTGAGCGCCATCACCCAATCGTCCATGGAGCCCTGGGCAAGCCGACCCTCGTTCATGCCTTGATAAAAAGCCCTGGGATCGCGACCTTGGACTCGTCGTCGTTCATTTTGTTGGTCATCAAGCATCCCTGAATCCTAGTGGGAGAGAACTCTAATCCGTGTTTCTTAAGGGACAAATCGGCGCTGTGAATAATCCACCCAGAATATCTCGTCCATCCCGAAATACTACCCTAGCGCGTGTCCTCTAGTCTGCGCGGCTCCTGAGAGAAAGGAAGAGCGGAACTGAACGCCCCAGCGTCCGTCGATTTTGGTAAATATCCAAAGGGTCAGGAATCCATTGTATTCTGTTCCATCAGCATGTCGCCTTGACTGATGTATGGCGAGATGCACTTTGTCCTCGCCTGATTGGGCAGCCTCGATGGAGGTCGTCGCTGTGTGGTCCCATCCCTCAGCTTTGAGACCGACAGTCAAATTGTCGCCGCTGGAAGCCCAAAAATCGTCAGCAGTCTCCCAAACCTGAAACTGGTTCTGTCCGGACAGCCTTCTATGGGGGAAGTGCATCTCGGCGACCATAGCGTCCCTATCTCGGGCGTTGAATGCAGTATTCCATCGCTCGAACGATGCTCTTGCCTGCTCAACGGAATCGGACAATTGGTGCTCCTCTTGGCATAGATTTTCCAATCAGATTCGACGCTAGCATAAACTGGCTCGAATCTGATTGGCACAGACTTTACATCCACCCTTTCAAACTGTCAAACGTCAACAGCCTCGTGAAATCACGAAACCCAATGACCTGACCCCCAAAAACCTGATAACCTGACCGGAGCCATTCGCCCATCACAGGAGGACATAATGGGATACACGACTATCATCTCTGAACGGGTCGGCGACGTTGCAGTCATCACGCTAAACAGGCCGGACACTCTCAACGCCCTGAATCTCGCCTTGACCGAGGAACTGGCCGACGCGATTGGCGGAGCCCAAAAGGACGGAGTTCGTGCGCTGCTGCTAACAGGAGCGGGGCGCGGATTCTGCTCCGGCGCTGATCTTGCGGCGGGCGAAGGGAAAGGCCATCCAAGCAGCAACGACCTGTTGAGGACGATACGTATGCCTCTGGGCTATCACGCCATGCTGTTGCGGGAGTTCCCGAGGCCGACGGTGGCGGCGGTGAATGGCGCAGCGGTGGGGGCCGGTTTCGGATTGGCTCTGGCATGTGATATTCGCATCGCGGCCCAAAGCGCGCGGTTCTCGGCCATCTTCGCAAAGCGCGCTCTCTCGCCCGACTACGGATGCACGCAGACTCTGCCCACTATCGTTGGGATGTCCAAAGCGTTGGAGCTTATGTACACAGGAGACATCATCGACTCCTCGGAGGCAGATCGCATCGGGATGGTCAGCCGGGTCGTGCCTGACGACGAGCTTTCAGAAGTTGCGATGGAGCTTGCCCAGAAACTGGCGAGCGGTCCCTCAATAGCCCACGCCCTCACCAAGAAGATGGTTTACACGGCTCACGAGCGCACCTTTGAAGAACAGCTGTGGATGGAAGGCCAGGCCAGCACAGCCTCCGGCTCGTCAGAGGACCGTAAAGAGGGACTTCGGGCTTTCGTCGAACGCCGAGAGCCGAAGTTTCAGGGCCGCTAACGCTACCGCATGTCCCAGGAGTTTTACGAAACCGACACAGCTTCCACTGGACACGCAGCGGACCGCGCTGTCTCGTCATGGAACATCGGCCCAGCGCGATTGCTGAAAAGGCTGGAGAATTACACCTACGAGGCAGGCTCGGAGGGTCGGGAAAGAATAATTCGAGTCACCGAGGATTCTCACCGCACGATCGCCGAGCTAGAAGCGTAGCTGGACTGGGTCCGCTTCCTCTCTGAGTAGGGCGTCAGCGTGTCTGGGCCTCTGCCATCAAAAGATGGCAACCTGGCGGAGACTTTCGATATCGAGGACGGCCCGCTCCACGTGTCGGTGTTCACCAAGGCGCCGGCCAGACCGATGCAGTTCTCGATGGACTGGAACCCTTATTTTCACCGGCGACTGGGTGAGTTGGTCGGCAAGATGCACTCTGCCACGAGGATTTATCAGCCGTCCGAGGGTATCCAAAAACGCAAGTCCTGGCTGAATGACATGCGATACATCGGACAGTCCGTCCCTAAACGCGAAACCATCGCCCGACGGGAGTTCGACGAGGTCGTTGAGTGGGCATCCAGCCTGGAAACCAGCCGCGACACTTTCGGATTGGTCCACACGGACATTAACCACAGCAACTACTTTGGGGATGACAGCGGCGGCGTTACCGTCTTCGATTTTGATGACGCCCACTACCACTGGTTCGCCTACGACCTGTCCGCGCCGATGTTCTACGCCGTCCTATCCTTCCACCTGCCCAGTATGGATGCGACCAAACAGGACTGGTTCTACGGCCCATATCTGGAGGGCTATACCCAGCACATGGACATTAGCGACGAGCGGGTCAAGCGGATACCCGGGTTCGTCCGATTCCGTCGAATAGACCTCTTCGCCTTCATCTGCAAAGAGTTGGACATCGACGATTTGACCAACGATTGGGACGTCAAAGCCATGCGCCGCATCCACGACGGGTTTCTTGTTCGAGAGCCGCTAGTTTAGTTGTCTTAGAATTGTCATTCTGAGGTCGCAACCGAAGAATCTGGTCGCTTGCAAAACAGCGGTTGTCCCAGAGTCGATCGGATGATTCGCCTCGGTTCAGCATGGCAGATTTGCAATGTTTTTCCGGTCAGAACCCCGCCACCTTGTCGCACACATACAGAAACGGTTCGTTTGCGAGGAACCGGCGCAGGTTCTCTTTGAATATCTGGCGGCGTCCCTCCCACATCTCGAAAGTCAGAGCCGAGGCGTGAGGTGAAATGATGATGTTGTCCAACTCCCAGAAGGGACTGTCCGAGGACAGAGGCTCGTTCTCGAAGGCGTCAACGCCTGCTCCTGCAATGCGATTTTTTTTCAGAGTGTCCAGCAAAGCGTCCTCATCCACGATGCCGCCCCGGGAGATGATGATGAGATGCGACGAAGGTTTCATCAGTCCGAGGTGGCGCGCGGTAATCATCCCGTGGGACTCGGTGGTCAACGGCGCTGCAATCACGATCCAGTCTGACATCTCGAACATATCATCCAGCCGGTCCAGGCCCCAGACCTCCCGAACCTCAGGAGGCGCGGGGAACGGGTTCTTGTCGACGGCATAAACCTCCATCCCAAAAGCGTGGGCGCGCCGAGCCACCGCCTGACCGATGCCTCCAAGGGCCAGAATGCCCATTTTGGAGCCTCCCACCTCGGCGATTCGCTGGTCGTACTTCTCCGTGGACCAGTATCGGTCTCGTTGGTCGCCCATCATCTCGTGAGTGCGATGGGAGAAGTCCAGCACGACAGACATCACGTGATCGGCCATCGGATTGGTGTGAGGGCCGCGAGCGTTGGTCAGCACCACATCACTGTTCACCAACTCAGGGATTTCTACTGCCTTATCCACGCCCGTTCCCGGAATCTGAAGCCATCTGAGCCTCTCTCCGGCGACGAACACATCTCGGCTGGGCATGCCGAAGAACACGTCGGCGTCCTGAATCTCCCTAGCCTGATCCTCTGCGGAGTTGGCGACCGCAAAGTCCACATCAGGGAAAGTCTCGGTCAAGTCTTTCAGGAATTCGTCGTTCATAAGGCTAGCCAGCACGACTTTCATGTGTGTTGTCTCCTGCGAGTTTGGACGGATAAGCGAAATCGGTTCGGACATACGCCTGGGCAATTATACTCCAGAGCCACAGGAAATCGAGAACCGGATTGTCTTGGAGATTCCAATTGGGTCGACTCAACCGCCAACTCGCTTGATATGGACTCATCACTCACAAATGGGATCGGCACAGATTCATTCTGCGCCAGTCTTGAAATTCAAAGCACATTCGGCGGTGGGTTGCATAGCACTATCAAGAGCGGCAACGGGGGCGCTGTAACTTTCACAATCGACGATACGAACGGATCAGGACACGCTCTACTTGCCTCGACCTCAGGCACCGGAAGGGCAGGTGAAATCGTGATTCAAAACACCTCCAATCCCAACAGCGCACTTTACGTCTCAACAAATGGCACAGGGAAAGCGCTTCAAGTAAGCGGCAAAACTCAATTGGACGGCAATGTGACCATTGGCGATGCCTTCACAAACTACCAACTTAAGGTAAACGGGACTGTAAAATCCCGAGAAGTGGTGGTCACAACTACAAACTTCTCCGGCTATGGGTTCGATGATGACTACGATCTGATGGGCCTATCTGATCTGGAACAGGTCATTCGTCAGGAAGGTCATCTTCCAGGAATACCTTCTGCCGATGAAGTTGCCTTGTCCGGCATCAGGATTGGCGATATGCAGACACGCCTGCCGGAAAAGATCGAAGAACTTACGCCGTACACTATCGAACGAGAAAAAGAGCTTGACCCCCTGCGATCACAATTCCCTGACATTCAAAACGCCGTGGGAGCTAAATTCGTGCCTTTCTGCATGACCACTTCCGCTGTCTGGGCGCTGTTGGGAGGATTGGCGGTTGTAATTTTAACCTTCAAAGTCCGGAGGTTTATCATGACGGCCAAGTCACACCAATAGGGATGGGAATCAATACCGAATAAAGTAATGAGGGCGAGTCTTAAACCCGCCCTCATTCGATTACGCGAAAATCTGTGTGATTACACTACCAAGCCAGAGCGTAGCAGGCCCTGCGGGGATCGCCGGACGAGGCCAGGACTCCCGTCTCCGGGTCGCGGGTGGAGACGGTGGCGCCCATGCCTGCGCTGGCTACGAACGTGATGTCATGGCCCAACGCCCTTAGCTCGTCCACGGTCTGGGATGGCATGGTCGGTTCGACGGCCAGCTGCCCGGGGTAGTAAGTGTGCGGGTAGAAGCTGTTGGTCACGCTCTGGCTGGCGAAACGAGGAGCCTCGACAGCCTCCTGAGGGTTCATGCCGAACACCAGCGTGTTCAGGATTAGCTCCATGTTGCCCTGCGCCTGATGGTCTCCTCCGGGACAGCCGATGGTTGTGACCGGCACGCCGTCCTTGGTGACGATGTAGTTGACCAATGTCGTGCGAGGACGCTTCCCAGGCTCCAGTCGGTTGGGATGTCCGTCCTCGAAGTTGAACATCTCGATGCGTGTGCTGAGGGCGCAGCCCAGGTCTTCGAAGAACACCGACTTGCCGAACGAGCCTCCGCTGGGAGTGGCACAGACCATATTGCCGTCGCGGTCTATGACGGACACGTGCGTGGTCCCTCCGTCGTCGCCTCCTCCGCCATTAGAGCCTGCGGCCTCGGCTGTATGCGCCGCCTGAGGAACCCCCGACAGCGTGGAGTATCGCCACGGGTTGCCAGCGGACGGAAGCCCTGGACTGGCCTTGCCGGAGTCAATCAGGCTCGCACGTTCTTTGCCGTACTCCTTGGACAGCAGGCCGTCCATCGGAATCGTGGCGAAGTTGGGGTCGCCATAGTACGCCTGTCGGTCGGCCAGGGCCAGCTTCAGCGCTTCGGTGATCGTGTGGATGTAGGCGGTGGAGTTGTGCCCCATCCCCTTCAGGTCAAAGTTCTCCAGGATGTTCAGCGCCTGCAATAGCACCGGAGCCTGGGTCCAGAAGGACTGAGTGTGAATTTCGTGTCCCATGAACGATGTCTTGGCCGGGGTCTCGTACTCAACATGGTAGTTTGCCAGGTCTTCCATGTCCATGATTCCGCCGACGCTCTGGCTGGCGTCGGAGATCATCTGAGCCACCTCGCCAGTGTAGAAGCTGTCACGAGCGGCCCGAACGCCGTTCAGGCGATGCCCAGCGGCAGCGCTCTCGGCCTCAACCAGCTTCCTCAGGGTGCATCCCAGGGCTTTCTGCACCAGAAGGCTTCCTGCCTGGGGCAGTTCGCGGTTGCGGTAGAACACGTCTGTGCCACCTGGGGGATACTCGTCGAACTGGGGAATGGTCATTGGTGACTTGAGTCTGTCCAGCATGTAGTCGTAGTTAGGAATGCCGCGCTCGGCGTATTGGATGGACGGCGCGAGAATCTCTCCGACGCTCTTGGTACCGTACCGCTCCAGCAAAGACAGATAGGCGTCGACAACGCCGGGCAGGGTAAAGGACAGGTGCGCCAGAGGGCCGGGGCCTGTGGGTATTTCGTCCTGACCCAGTGACTTGAAATACTCGACCGTCGCCTTGCGAGGCGCGGTCCCCTGACCGCTGAGCGATAGCAGGTCTCCGCTCTCGGAGTCATAGAGCATGAACACGCCTTCGGCGGCGAGCGAGTAGGCGGCAATCGGCTCGGTGACGGCAGCTGCGAATCCTGCTGCGACCAGAGCGTCGAAGGCGTTGCCTCCGGTCAACAGCATCCGCATGCCAGCCATTGAGGTCAGATAGTGGCCGCTGGAGATCACGCCCTGGGTGCCGTAAACCACAGGTCGGCCTATGGTCTGTTCAGTCAGGTTGCCTTGCTCCATTGCCGATGCGCTCTGAGAGCTTGTCATGTGGTCTCCTTACGAGGTTACTAGGTATCAGGAATCCGGTTGGATCGTGTTCTGGTTATACCTTAATTGGGTTAATTCGACAAGGTCACCCCTTCGTCCAACGGTGGGCCAGAGTGTTTGTGGGCTGCCATCCGAGAATTCGCTTGGCCTTCTCATTAGTGAATTTCTGATGGGGCATATCGGCGAAGATAAAGAAGGTTTCGCACTTGGAGGGCAACTCTTCCAGGTCGATACTCAACGCCGGACGGAACGCCTCCGCCGAGTCTTGCCACGTCACAGAGAAGGGCGTGACGTCATGGCCGTCGGCTGAGTGGTCGTCAGGAAACCAGAAGTTGTAAAACAGCAGGGTTAGGACATGAATATCGTGGTTCTCGGTGAAGATTCGACACACTTCCTGTCCCAGCGATTTGGTGATGGCGTACAAAAGCGTGCCGGACTGGGTGGGAACGTCCGGGCCGATGAGATGGTCATTGTTCTCGTAAGTCGGCCCTGCAATGGTGAAGTGGGGGCCGGTGTTTATCACTCGTTTGATGCCGTGATGGACGGCGGCGGCCATCGCGTTGTATGTCCCGCGGGCGTTAACATCGAAGGCAATCTGTCGGTGGGGCCTCAACACCGACAGATTGATGATCGTGTCCATTCCCTCAGCGGCGGCGATTACGCCATCCAAGTCGCCAGCGTCCAACTTGAAATACTCGTGGGGAGTATCAGGCGGATCGTTGATGTCGGTCAGCCACAGTGTGTGACCGTCATTTTCGAGGGCTTTGATTACGTGAGGCCCTAGTTGGCCGTTGGCTCCTAGAATCAGCACATTCATAGATTTATTGCCTTGCGGTGTCGACAACCGTCGGCCTCCAATCGAGATGCGCGACGGTGACGGTACATAATCATCGCGGGGAAGGCTGGTAGCCCAGACCCTGCTCTGCAGCGGCGGTCAGGAACCTAGCATTCGGCACGGCAGATTGGATGTGGAACACATTCCAGTTGGAGGACGAGCCTGCGTAACCATCGGAGACCTCGGCGATCAGGGCTTTCTGAACCGCCTGAACTGCGTCTTCGGGATACAGAGCCGACGACGAAGCCTCTCCGTGGTCCCAGACCAGTTCTCCTAACCGCAGCGAAATCACGTCGATCTTGTTCTCGCGTGCGAACTCTCGACATACGAACTCGCCCAGGTGGTACCCCAGATCGGAGGTCTCGGTTGTTGGCGCTGGTTTCCAGCGTTCGGTAACGGCGTATGATTCATCATGCCTCCCCATAACGCTCAGAGAGTTCAGATATATAAGTCGGGGAATCTTCTCCTCTGACGCGGCCCACAACAGGTTGTACGTGCATCTCATGGCGTCGTCCAACTGGCCGGACACACTGAGAGATGAGTCCAATTCGCCGAAGTGAACTACCACGTCGATGCCTCGAACAAGGTCGTATGTGGCCTCATCGTGGTTCAAGTCGCAGAGTGTGAAGTTCTGCGCTCCGGGCGCGTCTTCGCGGTCGGTGAGTCGGACGTCGTGTTCGGCGTCCAACTCGGCCGCCAAATGCCGGGCCAGTCTTTTGGACGCTGATGTTATGAGAATGTTCATGTATTGATGCCTGGTAACTCGAATTTTGTCTCACGATTCTTGAATTCAGAGGCTATATTAACCTTCAACCAGATAGTTATCAATCATGCCGAACAGTGAACAATGCGCGGCGTGCATTGGCAACGATGAGGGGCGCACGAGTTTGCTGTGTGGGGCCGATCAAACCGGCGCGATTGTGAAGTCGTCGTGAACCTCGTGTTTCGCTTCATCACCCATACCGGTCACCGCTTCGTTAAGCTCCAACAGATGCTCACGGGTCACCTCTAGCTTGCACTCGTTGGGATGAGAAGGTGAACGAATCTCGAAGTCACCGCCCGGCTGGTTCGTCATCTCTATATGGGTTCCCAGAACCCAAGTGACCTGTCTGCAGGAAGTGAATTCAACCAGACGTCGGATGCTTGACCGAAACGCCACAAAGTCTCCTACGTACAACCTTCCAGGATATAGCGTGTCACCGGTAATCAGCAATCCGGTCTGGGCGTCATAGATGGCGATGCTGGCCGGTTCATGACTAGGAATGGGTACTATGTCGATGCTCCGGGTGCCTAATTCAAGCAGCGAACCCTCAATGGACCAGTTTTCGATTTCAAAGAAATCCGCCCCTTCTGTGGGTTCGTGCCCAACGACCACAGTGTCAGGTCGATCGACAAACTGATGGTCGCCTGCAATATGGTCTCCG
>Ga0207966_1000529_pt1 | contig 21851 bp, 20 predicted proteins | sample Knorr_S23_td_NAD_FD_185611 | JGI IMG/M metagenome (GOLD analysis project Ga0207966, IMG submission 185611) | Marine microbial communities from Southern Atlantic Ocean transect - Knorr_S23_td_NADW_ad_2500m_LV_B (SPAdes) (version 2) | ecosystem: Environmental > Aquatic > Marine > Oceanic | place...
CTTCCGGATTTGCCTGAGAAGAAAGAACCCTTGGATTTGGATCTGGAACTTGATGATCGTTCAGTAGGCAATCAGGATTTATCGGGTAACGGAAGCGAACCTGTTTCAGTAGGTGCAGATCTAGACATGGAAGCACCGACAATTCAGGATTAAAACATTAGGGTTGGATTCCTGAATTACTGGTCTTGCAGCAAAACAGCGTATTCTTCCTCACTCATGATCCGGATACCGAGTTTCTCGGCTTTGCTTATTTTTGCTGGCCCTACTTTTTCTCCACATATCAAAATGTCCGTTTTGGCAGAAACCGAGCTTTGCACCATGGCTCCCCGTTCCAGTGCATCTTTTTTCATCTGATCCCGTGATCCCTGTAGCATTTTTCCGGTAAAGACGACCTTCATCCCGGCGATGGAAGATTCGATCGCTTCTGATTCTTCAAGTAATGGGGTTTCAGAGAGGTTAAATCCTAGGCTGAACATATGTTTGATTGTTGGCCACTTTTTTGTCAGTCCGCCAACAATGTCTGCCGATGAAATTTCGGCAAAGCCTTCAACGGCCATGATTTCTTCTTTGGTCACTTTGGCAAGATAGTTAAGTCGCATGTGTTGCAATAAGCGCCTGGAATCACCGCGTCCCAGTTGTGGAATGCCGAAGGTACCAAGAAAACGCCAATCCTCAATCTCGACCTGAAGGGATCGATCAAGTTCCGTTCTGAGATTTTTGGATTGTCCCGGTCCAAACCCAGCTTGCTGGAAATCTTCCTCGCTCGAGTCGTAAATCTTCTCCAGTGTATCAATACCAGCAGCCACTAGCTTTTCAATGCTTTTGGAGCCGAATCCGTCAACCTGTCCGTGGATCTTGAAGAAATGTTCCAGAGTGTTTGTCACCTGAGCGGGGCAGTCCGAATGGTTGGTGCAAATCAGAAAATCGCGTTGCCAAGTGAGAGCACGGCCACAGGATGCACAGGTTTCAGCAATCTGGGTTCTCGATGCCGTTTTTACCACAGCCACAATCTTTGGGATGACTTCACCAGAACGCTCCACAGTAATGACGGCACCCTTGCCAAGTCGCAGTGCTTTCACGTTGCCTGCGTGATGCGCCGTGACCCGACCCACCGTGGCACCGGATAATTTAATAGGCTCGATTTCCAGAACCGGGGTAACCCGTCCGGTTCTTCTTGTTTGCCAAATGATGGATTTGATAGTCGCTTCCTTAGCCTCGGACCGCTGTTTGATGGCAATCTGCCAACGGTTATGGTGACTGGTTGATCCGAGTACTGACTTCAGTTCACTGTGGGTAATCTCAGCAACAACCCCATCGGTTGGGTATTCACAGGATTCTTTGATCTGCTGTTGAATAGTATCGTGATCCTCGATCAGTTCAGCAAAACTGCCTTCCCAGCGATTCAATGTGGAGTAGGGTACAAATCGGACCGCGCCATCTTTCAGTGCCTTCACAAAGTCTTCATTGACTTCATCTGAATTCACCACGCCGACACAGATATTTCGAGGGTGGGCATACCCCAGCTTTTTCAAATGGGCTTCAAAGTAGTCTGTGGTCATCACCAGTTCTCCAACCCCGGAAATTCCATTGCCAGCATCAACAACACCTTTGGCAAAAGAGGAAGAAATGTCATTGCCATGGATACCGTCGCCTCGGGTGACCAGCAATTTGTCTTCCCGAAGCATGGCTGCCAGTCCATCCAATTTGGCAGTGACCATTATCCTGATGTCAATCTCATCAATATCTTGTTTGTTTGCTTCTTTGAGGATTCTGGTAACCCACTTTCTGGTCTCGTCCACTGAGTAGGATTTTTCCGTGCTGAGCATCGGCACGGGATGCTTTAGTCGTTCGGAACCAAAATTGGGTTCTACCTCAACCTTAGTTAGGTAAGGATGATCAGGTTCCCGACGCTGTAATTCAGCCAGATAAATATGATCGTACGTGTCGTCATCAATTAATGGAGACCCTTGACGATAGGCCAACACAGCTTTCTCCAGAAAAGTGACCAGTTTAGGAGTTTTCCATAATTTTGGATCTTGATCAGTCATAGTTATTAAATTGTTGATTAAGTTTTAAGTATAAGGATTCCAGCGTCATTATGTGTCGAATACGAGTATAATCGAACCATTACTAGACAATAATTTTAGCATAATCAAGATGTTAGATCACTTTTGTATACAAGCTAACAGACGATAAAATATATGAAAAAGGTAAAAATATTAGTGAAATAAGATGACCGACTGGAACAACAAGGAGGAAGTGCTAATTACAGCTATTGCTGACAGTCAAAACTCTTTCCCGAGATATTTTTGCTAGCTTCAGACATCAGCCACAAATATTTTTCCATTACCTCTTCTGGTGCAGGAAGATCCTCTGGATTTTCTAGAGGATAGGCTGATTTTCTCATTTTGGTCCGAACAGCCCCTGGATTTATGCAGTTGAACCTTATGGTGCTGTCATTATCAAATTCTTCAGCCAATATCTGGCAGAGTCCTTCCACACCAAACTTGGAAACAGAATAAGCGCCCCAAAAAGCTTTCCCTGTTTTTCCAACGCCACTCGAAGTGAAGACAACGGACGCATTGTCTGACTTCTTTAATGCAGGTAGTAATGTTTTAACCAGAATAAACTGTGAAGTAAGATTGATGTGGATTGTCTCCACCCATTTTTGTACGTCGTATTGTTCAATTGGGCTTCTGTCTCCTAGTATTGCGGCGTTAAGCAATAGGCCATCAAGTTTATTGAATTCTTTTATCAGATTATCGATTAGTTCCTGATAATCATTGGCATCAGCCAGTAGTAAATCCATTAATGAAATTGAGGGAGCAGGGTAACCATGTTGTTCTATCTCATCATAAACCTTTTCAAGTTTCGCTTTAGTTTTGCCTAAAAGTATTACTGTAGCACCTTGTGACGCATAACTAATTGCCGCCGATCTACCGATTCCATCACCCGCACCAGTTATAAGAATCGTTTTACCCTTTAACACATTCTTTGATAGTTTATACGGACTATTTTTTGTCATCGGTGTCTTTTTCATTAATAGTAGTTTTTACTAATTCTCTACCAACACCTTTAGCGATAGTTCTTAAATGACGAATAAGACCTTGTTTGCCTTCAACTTTTGTTCCTATGTTTTTGTAAGATTGATGTAGCTGTTTAATTCTTTGATCAATGTCATTAAAAGATTTGATAAAGTTTTCAGCTATATTTATCAATTGATGTGCATTTCTTTCAAACTCTATCGCCTTTTTATTGAGCTGTTCTCTAGTAAAAGATAATTCGACCGTTTTAATTATGGAGAATAAAGTACCAGGGGTTGATATGACGATGTTTTTTTGTAAACCATAATCTAATATTGAAGGGTCACCTTTAAAAGCTTCCAAAATATAGTGATCGCCTGGAACAAACATGATGCAAAATCCAGGTGTATTTAAGCCTGAATCAGAATAACCTTTGTCGGACAAGTTATTAATCAGTGTTTTGAAACTTCTAACATAAGTAGTACTTGCATCCGCTTCATGGCTGTTTTTTAATTTTGTATATGCAGTATCTGGATACTTTGCATCAATGTATATATTTCTATTTTTAGGTAGTTTGATTGTGGCATCAGGTATTAATTCTTGTTCATTTATTACTACTCTATTTCCTTGATCATCCTCAATTGTCCGTTGGAGAAAGTAATCTATATTTTCTTTAAGTCCAGATAATTCCAGTGTTCTTTCCAATTCTATCTCACCGTAATTAAGTCTTCCCGTTATTGTTGAAAGTCTTATAGATAAAGCCTTTTGTTCATCTCTGATATCATTTTGAAGTAACTTAATAGTTCCAGATTGTGAAGTAATTTCACTTTTTAGTTTGTTTTTTTGACTGTCATGATCGGCTTGATCTATTCTGAACTTCTCAATATCACTTTTTAATTGTCCTATTTCTTGATCCAGAATTCGTGTAGTTGAATCTTCTTGTTGAGGTTTTCTCTTAGCCAAATAAATAATCAATAAAATAACAACGATTAGTAGGATAGGGGTAATTATTGGGGATATTGAGGTAAGAGTGTCCATCACGTTAATTATATAACATCTAATATTTCCAAGGCATTATCCACATAAAAATCTGCTTTCCAGTCTTTTGGGTTTGTTGAATCATAAATATAACCATAAGTGCAAGCAATAGAGCTAATTCCAGCTGATTTAGCAGCATCTACATCTTTTTTGGAATCACCTATATAAAATGATTTTTTTGTGTTTTTAGTCTTCAAAAATGATAGAGCATAGTTAATGGGTTCAGGGTCGGGCTTTAAGTTGTTTGTTGTGTCACCACATACAAGACATGCAGTTCGATTTAAGAGTTCTAATTTTCTCAGCAGAGGTTTGGCAAAGCGTTTTGATTTATTCGTTACGATGCCCCAATTTATACCCAGACCTTCTATTGCTGATATCACTTCATCTATGCCGGGAAAAGTTTTCGCATTAATGCCCAAATGTTCCTCATATATATCCAGATATCTTTTGAATCTTCTACCGCCCACTTTGGGGTTGTCTTCAAAAATATTCATAAAGATTCCCATTACACCATTGGAAACGTGAGGGCGAACAGACTCATAGGGTAGGGGGCTTAGCCCTTCTTCTTCTAAGAGGACATTTACTGCCAAATGCATTTCAGGTGCAGTGTCAACCAAGGTCCCGTCCAGGTCAAATAAAACGGCTTTTTTATGGCCATTCATGTTTTTAGTCCTTGATAAAATGCATCATGTAGTTGACTGAAACATCCCTGCTTAATTTAAAGGTTTCATTGATGGGATTGTAGGAGACACCAGAGAGATCAATCAATTTCAAATCTGCTTTCCTGGCCCACAGATCTAATTCTGAAGGTTTGATAAGCTGATCATATTCATGGGTTCCCTTCGGTAGTAATTTTAATATGTATTCAGCACCTACTATGGCCATTAAAAATGATTTTAGATTTCGGTTGATCGTTGAAAAATATAGATGACCGCCTTGTTTGACTCCTAAAGAACACGCCATGACAATTTGTTCAGGGTTTGGGACGTGTTCTAACATTTCCATGCAGGTGAGTACATCATATTCTGACTTATTTTTTTCACAATGATCCTCAACAGAGCTTTGTTCATAGTTAATATTTTGCAAATTGGATGTGGTTGAGTGTTTTTCGGCAACAGACAATGCATTTTCGGCTAAATCAATGCCTGTTACAACAGATGCTTTGGTTGCCAGGGATTCTGTGAGTATGCCTCCACCGCAGCCTACATCCAGGCACCTTTTGGTTTGAAGGTCGGTGTGTTGTTTTATGTAATTAAATCGCAATGGGTTGAGCATGTGCAATGAATAAAAATCACCTTTTGGGTCCCACCAATGGTCGGTTATTTTGTTAAATTTATTGAGTTCTTCTTGGTAAAAATTTACGCTGGATTTTTTCATTTATATTGTCTTCTTAGCGACTTTAATTGTTCTTGATTGATGGTGGATATGGTAAAATTGTAACTGATTTTCGATCATTATAACGGCTATTAATATTAACTTTATAAAACAGCTGGAAAATGCAAATTCCAGTGTACTCGTTGAAGCTATATGACCAGTAAAATAACACAGATAAACCTAGAAGACGAAATGCGAAAATCATACCTTGATTACGCCATGAGCGTAATCATAGGTAGGGCTCTGCCAGACGTCAGAGACGGGCTAAAACCAGTCCACAGGAGAGTTCTATATGCAATGAAAGTCTTGGGCAACGACCACACCAAAGCATATAAAAAATCAGCAAGAATAGTAGGTGATGTTATTGGTAAATACCACCCACATGGTGACAGTGCTGTTTATGAAACAATTGTCAGAATGGCTCAAGATTTTTCATTAAGATACCCTCTGGTTGACGGTCAAGGAAATTTTGGATCTGTAGATGGGGATTCTGCAGCTGCAATGCGATACACCGAAATCCGTATGGAAAAAATTACCCAAGAGCTCCTTGCTGACTTAGACAAGGACACAGTTGATTTTACTCCCAATTACGATGAATCCGAATCTGAGCCTTCTGTTTTTCCAACAAGAATACCAAACCTGCTCATTAATGGTTCGGCTGGAATTGCAGTTGGCATGGCGACCAACATACCCCCACACAACTTGAACGAAGTGGTGGACGGTTTAATTATGTTGCTTGAGCAATCCGATGTCAGCATAGATGATTTGATGACCGTTATACCAGCACCTGATTTTCCAACTTCTGGAACTATTCACGGGATCGATGGAATTAAATCTGCTTATGAGACGGGCAGGGGTAGGGTTCATATCCGGGCCAAAACCCACACTGAACCGATAGGCGATTCTGACAGAGAGTCAATTATAGTTACTGAACTCCCATACCAAGTCAATAAGGCAAGATTAATTGAAAAAATTGCAGAGTTGGTGAGAGACAAAAAAATTGAAGGGATCTCTGAGCTAAGGGATGAGTCAGATAAAGATGGGATGAGGATAGCTATAGAGCTTAAACGGGGACAGATTGTAGATGTGCTGTTGAACAATCTGTACAAACAAACCATGCTCGGGAGCGTTTTTGGCATCAATATGGTTGCCATCGTTAATGGTCAGCCAAAATTATTGAACCTGAAACAAATACTTGAAGCCTTTCTTGCTCATCGAAGAGAGGTTGTAACTAGAAGGACACTATTTAATCTAAACAGGTCGATCAACAGAGCTCATATCCTTGAAGGACAGACTATTGCATTGACAAATATTGATAAAATGATTGCTTTAATCAAAGCATCTAAAACACCTGCAGAAGCACAAAAAAAAATAATTTCTAAATTATGGAAACCAGGTAAGGTAATTGCGATGCTTAAAAAAGCAGACAATGTTTCTACCAGACCACAAGCATTTGATCAGAATATTAAGTTTGGTATCCACAAGAAAGGTTACAAGCTCTCCATTGAACAGGCGAAAGCAATACTGGAACTTAAATTACATCGATTAACAGGACTCGAACAAGACAGAATATTTACAGAATACTCCTCACTATTAGATGATATTAAAGGATTTACGAATGTTCTTGAAAACGCCGATACCTTGACACAAGTAATTAAAGATGAGTTGCTAGAAACCAAGAGTAAATATGGCGATGAACGTAAAACTGAAATCGTCTCGTTTTACTCTGATTTCACTGATGAAGATCTGATACCAAGAGAAGATCTCATTGTAACTTTATCGAGAGAAGGTTATGCAAAGACGCAACCATTAGATGTCTATAGATCTCAAAGAAGGGGTGGTACAGGGAAAAAGGCAACTTCCTTTAAAGAAGAAGACTTCATTTCTAAATTATTTGTTGCCAACACCCATGACACCTTGCTGTGTTTTTCAAGTTATGGAAAAGTCTATTGGATCAAAGTTTACCGTTTGCCTAGAGCTGGTAGAAATGCCAAGGGCAGGCCAATCGTTAACCTGTTGCCATTAGAAAAAGAAGAAAGAATTCAAGCAGTCCTTCCAGTTAGTGCGTTTGAAGAAAATAAGTTTGTTTTTATGGCAACGGAACAAGGAACCGTAAAGAAAACCGCTCTCTCCGCTTATTCGAGACCAATGAGAAATGGAATCAAAGCAATTAAACTTAGAGAAAAAGATAAAGTAGTAAGTGTTGAAATAACAGATGGAACAAAAGAAATCATGCTTTTTTCAGACGCTGGAAAAGCCATTCGTTTCTCAGAAAAAGATGCACGGCCTTTAGGAAGAGTATCGCAAGGCGTAATAGGGATGCGACTTGATAAAAAACAAAAAGTAATTTCTTTGATTGTTGCAAAAGAAGGAGGCAATGTTTTAACTGCAACTGAAAATGGATATGGAAAGCAAACACCTATTAAAGAATTTAGTCTCCGCAAACGAGGGGGGAAAGGTGTTATTGCTATTCAAACATCAAAACGAAATGGAAAACTAATCGCTGCCAATCAAGTGCAACCTGATGATGAAGTTATTTTTATCAGCTCCGTAGGAAATTTAATCCGCACAGCAATAGATAACATCTCTGTTATTGGTCGTAATACCCAGGGTGTGAAATTAATACGTTTAAACGACGGTGATAAACTGCTTGAAATGGAACGAATTATCAAAGACAGCAATGATGAATAAAAACCATGCCAATAAATGTTTACAATTTCAGTGCCGGACCAGCCACCTTACCAAAATCAGTTATTGATCAAATAACAGACCGTTTGGACAACTTCACAGACGGGATGTCTATTATGGAAATCAGTCATAGAAGCGTTGCATTTAAAGACTTTGCTTCGGAGTCTGAGAGCAATTTAAGGTCTCTTCTTCAGATAGACGACAGTTACGCAGTACTTTTTCTTCAGGGAGGGGCAACTCAACAATTCAGTATGGTGCCGATGAATCTGGCCAATCAAGGCACCGTTGATTATCTCATAACTGGGGCCTGGTCAAAAAGAGCGGCAAATTATGCTAAATACCATTGCAACTTAAATATAGTTGCTGATTCTTCAGATAATAATTTTACAGACGTTTCTAATCCAGCAGAATGGGTAAATTCAAAAAATGCAGAGTATTTTTACTATTGCGCCAATGAAACCATTCATGGTTTGGAAATTCATGATATCCCTGAAGTCAATGTTCCAGTCGTTTCTGATATGTCTTCTACCCTTTGTACGCGACCTATAGAGATAGAAAAATACGGTCTTATTTTTGCAAGCGCTCAGAAAAATCTAGGAATCGCTGGACTCACCATTGTTATTGTGAAAAAAGATTTGATAATAGATAAAGCAAAAGATTTACCTCCACTCCTGAGATATGATGCACATTATCAGGAAAAATCCATGTTGAACACATCTCCTGTATTTCCTTGGTATGTTGCTGGATTGGTATTTGAATGGATCCTTGAACAAGGGGGTCTAGATGCAATGTCAAAGTTGAATGAGAAGAAGGCTTCACTGCTCTATAACTACATTGACAATTCAATTTTGTATCAAAATGATGTAAACCCCAAATTTAGATCATGGGTGAACATTCCTTTTACTATGACTCAAGATGGTTTGGAGGAGAATTTTTTAAAAACGGCTTCAGATGTTGGATTGAAAAATCTTAAAGGACATAGAACTGTTGGAGGAATGAGAGCCAGTGTGTACAATGCTATGCCGATTAAGGCGATTGAAGAATTAATTGCTTTTATGGAAGACTTTGAAAACGTCAACTTGTAATAAATGTATAAAATACTGAAACTGAACAAAATAGCAGCAGAAGGAATTGACTCCTTCCCATCTGATAAATACATTGTGGGCGACGACATATCAGACCCTGATGCAATTATATTAAGATCATTTGATATGCATTTAATGGAAATTCCTTCATCACTTCAAGTAGTCGGACGTGCTGGTTCAGGTGTTAACAATATCCCTGTAAAGAAATTATCAGATTTGGCGATACCGGTCTTTAATGCACCAGGTGCCAATGCAAATGCCGTCAAAGAACTGGCAATCGCAGCCATCCTAATCTGTGCCAGAAACATTCATCGAGCAATTGAATTTGTTGAAGAATCAGAAAATCCTGAAGATTTTAAACAACGGATAGAACTTGGCAAGAACAAGTATGTTGGTTATGAGCTACCCGGAAAAACCATCGGTGTTATTGGGCTTGGAGCAATAGGGGTAAAGGTAGCTAATGCCTGTTTGAACTTGGGAATGAATGTTATCGGTTTTGATCCAATGATGACGGTCAACAACGCTTGGGAACTCCAACCGGGCATTGAAAGCTCTGATAATTTAAGTGCTGTATTAAAAAAGGCTGATGTTGTAACAATACATATACCTTCAACAAACGAAACAAGAAGTTTTATCGGGAAAGAAGAGTTATCTATGATGAAAGATAACGCTACTTTGATTAATTTATCCAGAGCAGAAATCGTAGACGATAACGCTATTAAATCGAGTCTTAGAGAAAATAGAATTAAAACCTACGTTACAGATTTTCCTGATAGGTCTTTGGTAGGAATGCCCAATGTTCTCCTCCTACCACATCTTGGGGCTTCGACAAAAGAAGCTGAAACCAAGTGCGCTAAAATGGTTGCTAAGAGCATCAGGTCATTTCTAGAGAATGGTAATATTGATAATTCGGTTAATTTCCCAGAAGTTCACCTAGATAGAATATCGGGTTCTCGTTTATCGGTGACAAACCAAAATAAACCAAACATGGTGGGTCAATTTACAACTTGCTTAGGAGAAACTGGTATCAACATAAATGATCTTTCACATAAAAGTATGGGTGAAATAGGCTATACATTAATTGACGTTGATAAGTCAATTACACCTGAAACACTCTTAAAAATATCTCAGATTGAAGGTGTCATTTCTATTAAAAACCTTAATTAAAACAACCCAATGAACGTATCGTATTTAGGTCCAAAAGGAACTTTTTCTGAAATTGCTGTTACTCGTTATTTTTCAAAAAATATCAGCAAACTTCCAAAATCTTCAATCGAGGATGTATTCAAATCAGTCCAAGAATCAGAGGCAGATTATGGAGTAGTGCCAATTGAAAACTCGGTTGAGGGCTCTGTCAACAATACCTTAGATTTATTATCAAACTCGAAAGTTCTAATTACTGGAGAAATGGAATTGATCATCAATCAATGTTTGTTATCGCAAGAGACATATATAGGATCAGTAACAAGAATCTTCGGTCATCCACAGTCTTTGGCACAGTGCAAAAACTGGATACTAAGTAATATTCCACACGCTGAATTAATTACTGTGATCAGTAACACAGAAGGAGCACTTAGTTTAAAAAAGCCTGGTGATGCATGTATTGGAGCAGAAGTCATTGCAGAGTACTATTCGTTAAATATAAACGAAAGAAATATCCAAGACTACAGCAACAATACAACACGCTTTTTGGTCATAGGAAATGCAGTTTCAACTGCAACAGGGTCGGATAAAACATCGCTACTAATAACCCCTCCAAACACCGGTGATTCAGGTTCTTTGTACCGTCTCCTCGAACCATTTGCTAAAAATGAGATAAATTTATCCCACATTGAATCAAGGCCCTCCAAAGTCAAAAATTGGAGCTATGTTTTTTTCATTGATATTGAGGGACACGTGGAAGACAAGAATATTCAAGAAACTATAGGGGCCCTAAAAGAAAGGGGTGTAGAAGTAAAATTTCTAGGTTCATACCCTAAATATCAATAAACATAAAACTGAATCTTTGGTTTTATCACAATGACAAAATCTGAATCTAAACAAAAATTATTGGCTAAAAAACCAGGTTCTATTGCTGGTGTGGTTTCAATTCCAGGTGATAAATCTATTTCACATAGAGCAGTTATTTTGTCTATGCTTGCTCAAGGGAGAACGAGGATACACAATATTCTCGATTCAAGCGACACAAATAAATCTTTAAATGCAGCCATTAATCTTGGCATTGAATGTAAGAAAAAAGACGGATGCATGGAAATTAGAGGCAAAGGCTTGTATGGGTTGAAAGATCCTGGGCAAGAACTTTTCTTTGGCAACTCTGGAACATCAATGAGACTGTTCATGGGTGTTTTAGCAGCTCAAAAATTCTCAAGTACTTTATCCGGCGATTCTTCTCTAAACTCCAGGCCAATGGAAAGAGTGGCTGTTCCACTTCGTAAAATGGGGGCATTCATTGAAATGGAGAATGATCACGCTCCAATACAAATATATCCATCAGACCAAATAATCGGCACCAAACAAAGATTAAATGTACCCAGTGCTCAAGTAAAATCAGCAGTTCTTTTGGCTGCTCTATACGCAAATTCTAAAACTGTCTTAAGTACAAGTTCGGTTACTAGAAATCATACGGAGCTAATGTTGGAGTCCTTTGGCTGTGACATTAGACACAATGAACAAGAAATTATTTTAGAACCAGGAGAACTTAAAGGAATCAATGCTCTCACAATTCCAGGCGACTTTTCCTCAGCTTCTTTCCTAATTTTGGCATCGCTGATAGCGAAGGATAGTCAAATTATCATAAAAAATGTTGGCTTAAATCCCACCCGCATTGGGTTTCTAAAAATTTTACAAATGATGGGTGGCAAGATTACAACTACTATTGACCCAAATAACAGTTATGAAATCCAAGGCACTATCAAAGTTAAATCTTCTGAGCTTCACGGAATTAATGTCCCCAGCAATTTAATCCCACGTTCTATAGATGAACTGCCTCTTGTATTTTTGGCTGCGGCTTGTGCAAAAGGCACTACAACGATAAGAAATGCCACCGAACTTCGTTTCAAAGAATCAGATAGAATAACAGCCATGGCCACGTTGTTATCGCAATTATCCATTGACGTAAAAGAGTTTAATGATGGTCTTACCATCAATGGTGGCGTTATGAGCGGTGGAGAAATTGATTCATTTGGGGACCATAGAATAGCAATGACGGCATTGATTGCTTCTGCTTGTTCGAAAGCAGATATTTTGGTTCATAATACAGAAAATATCGATACATCTTTCCCAAATTTTGTTGGAATAATGAACCAACTAGGCATGGATATAATTGATCCAGAATGCTGATTTTGGAAAACATAATTACAATAGATGGACCCAGTGGGGTAGGTAAAGGGACCTTAGCCATGTCACTTGCCAAGAAATTGCACTGGAACTATTTAAACAGTGGGTCACTTTATAGGATTCTTGCATACCTTTCAGGTCAGCAAAAGATTGAGGATTCAAATACAGAAGCTTTGGTTAACCTGACAAAAAACCTTAGTGTGGAGTTTGAAATAAATAACAATGAACTGGTTGTTATTTTAGATGGTAAAAACATATCTAATATGACCCAAACAGAAGACTGTGCAAAAAAAGCTTCAATCATCGCTTCCAATAATACCGTCAGAAAATCATTGATAAAAACTCAAAGAATGTTTTACAAAGAACCAGGTCTAGTAGCTGAAGGTCGCGATATGGGAAGCGTGATTTTTCAACAGGCAAAATTTAAATTCTTTTTACAAGCAAGCGCCAAAATACGAACTGAGCGTAGGCATAAGCAGTTGAAACAAAAAGGGATAAATGTTAGCCTCTCGCGACTGATCAGTGAGTTGGACCGGAGAGATAAAAGAGATTTATCTAGAAAAAGCTCACCACTGATTATACCAACTGGGGCAGTGGTCATTAATACTGATGATTTGACAATTGCTGAAGTAATGGGTCAAGTGATGAAACATAGTAAGAAATTGTTTAAAACCAAAAAATAGAATTAACTATGAATGAAAATTTTGAAACACTATTTGAAAATAGTAAATACAGTCAAGAATTAAAGAAAGGACAAATAGTTCAAGCAGATGTAATCGAGATCACACCCGACCATGCCATTTTAAATGCTGGGTTAAAATCTGAATCTACCGTATCCATAAGTCAATTTAAGAACCCAGAAGGGGAAATAGAAATTAAAATTGGTGATACTGTTGAGGTGTCTCTTGAGGATATCGAGGACGGTGAAGGTCACACAAAACTATCACGACAAAGGGCTAAAAACGACGCTACTTGGAAAGAAATAACCAAGGCTCTTGAAGAGAACTCGGTCATTAATGGATTCATCAAAAACAGAGTTAAGGGAGGTTTTACCGTTTTAATTGGTCAAATCAATGCATTTTTACCTGGCTCTTTAGTTGATGTGAGGCCTGTTAGAGACACGCAATACTTAGAAGGAACAAGCTCTGATTTTAAAGTCATAAAAGCAGAGAAAAGAGCAAACAATATTGTTGTTTCAAGAAAAGCAGCCATCCAAGGAGACAACATAGAATCAAAAGCAGAACTGATAGAAAAAATTAATGAGGGTGACATTATTGAGGGGATAGTGAAAAACTTAACAGATTACGGAGCATTTATTGATCTTGGAGGTATTGACGGTTTATTGCACATTACTGATATTTCGTGGAAAAAAGTAAAACACCCATCACAACACCTTTCAATCGCTGATAAAGTAAAAGTAAAAGTTCTCGCACTAGACAAAGAAAAACAAAGAGTTTCATTAGGATTGAAGCAATTAGATAAAGACCCATGGGATAAAATTATTGAAGAATTCGAAGTGGGCCATAAAATGACTTGTGGCATATCAAACATAACAGATTATGGTCTTTTCGTAGAAATTAAAGATGGTATAGAAGGGTTGGTCCATGTTTCGGAAATAGATTGGACAAACAACAATCCTAACCCCTATAAAATAGCAAAAATTGGTGATGAAGTTGAAGTTATGATTCTTGATATTGATAGTGAAAAAAGGCGTGTATCGCTAGGTATAAAACAGTGTTTGACAAACCCTTGGGATAATTTTTCACAAAATTTCTCTGCCGACGACAGAATCAAAGGCACCATTAAATCAATTACTGACTTTGGTATATTTATTGGCTTGCAGGGCAACATTGATGGCTTAATTCATATTTCTGACATTGCCTGGGAAAGTGAAAACACCATAAGCCTAGGTGAGTATAAAAAAGGTACTGAGATCGAGGCTGTCATCTTATCAATTGACCCTCAAAGACAGAGAATTTCATTGGGAATTAAACAACTAGAAAACGACCCATTTGTCGCTTTCATGACCAACAACCCAAAAGGAAAAATAGTTAGTGGTGTTGCTGGTGAAATAGATGAAAACAATGCTTTAGTTCTCATTGATGGCAATATAAAGGGTTTATTGAACATTGCCGAAGTATCACAAGAGAGCCTTCGGGATGTGCGTGCAGTTCTTAAGAGTGGCGACGAAATTGAAGCAAAAATTATTGGTTTTGATAGAAAAAACAGAACGGTTAAATTATCAATAAAAGCTAAAGAAGAAACAGAAGAGAGGGAAGCTCTTGAATCATATAAAGCAGATGAGTCTGAATCTATTGCCAAAACCAGTCTGGGAGATTTGTTAAAATCAAAGTTTAGAAAAAAAGATAAAAACGAGTAAGAATTGCATTCTTAAATATTATAATGTTCTAATAAAGTCATGAAAGTTAACAAAAAAGAACTGATAGAGAAAATTTCCAGAAACCAAGATCAATTGCCACACCGTGATATTGAATTAGCAGTAAAAACAATCATCAATTGCATGACGCAAGCACTTTCAACTGGAGACAGGATCGAAATAAGGGGATTTGGTAGTTTTTCACTTCGTTACCGCAGACCAAGAATAGGCCGTAATCCAAAAACAGGTAAGACTGTTAACATTAATGAGCGTTATGTCCCTCATTTTAAACCAGGAAAAAATCTAAAAAAGAGAGTCAATCAAGGCACAGATTAATCTAGTTAGATCAAAACTGTAAATGCCATCAGAAAATACTATATATCTTGCAGCGATTATTTCTGTCTCTGCATTACTTGGGTATCTGTACTTAAAATTTGTTGATAAGGAAGACGACGACTCAAAAATCAGTCCAGAATACTTAATAGGTTTGAAACTCTTATTAAACGAACAAGCAGACAAAGCCATCAACCTTTTCTCAGAGATTGTTCAGGTCGATGAAGACACCATTGAAACGCATTTAGCCTTGGGGGTACTTTTTAGAAAACAAGGAAAGATTGATCAAGCGATAAAATTGCATGAGAACATTATTTCTAAAAAAGAACTAAAGGAACATCATTATTATCAAACGCTTGAAGAATTAGCAGAGGATTATTACACGGCCGGTTTATACGACAAGTCTGAAGAAATATTTGAAAAACTAATAGATATAAAAAATCATAAAAATTCTTCGTTAAGCAAGCTAATGCAAATATACGAATACACTTGTGAATGGGATAAAGCATTATCAACAACTGAAAAACTTAATGCTATTGATCCCTCAAATGAATATAAAAAAAATATTCCTCATTATTTATGCCAAATATCTGAGAAGTACATTGCCAAAAATGATCTGGAAAATGCAGAACTATACATCGATAAAGCAAAAGCCACAAAATCCAGTTCCTCAAGAATACTTTTTGTATCAATCCAGATTGCTCTAAAAAAACGAGAACTAGTAAAAGCAGTTGCACTGTATAAAAAATTGTGTGAAATCAGTGACCTGGGACACCAGATTCTTTTACCTGATTTAATTGCAACGGCAAAACAAAATGGTCATATAAATCAAGTAAATGGGATGATGCAAGGGATTTGTAATAAATCATCTAAGGTAAAAGAACATTTAGCACTCCTAGCAATAATGAATTTGAACCTCGACGATAAAATCATCATGCAATCACTTCATGAATTTTTATCCAATGAACTTTATTTTTCTGAATTGCTTCGTTTTAATGAAATGAAATCAATATCTGAGTTGGTAAGTAAAGAGTTGATCAATAACATCCGAGTTAAACTAAATCAGAAGTCCATGAATAAGTTTAAATATTTATGCAAAAATTGTGGATACAAGACCATTAAACTTTCCTGGCAATGTCCAACTTGCAGAAATTGGGAGTCGTCCACTCCAATCAATTTCATTGCAAACAATTAAATTATTCTTAAATGCAATGACAATTAATAAAACAACTGGAGTTATTGCAGGCAACTTTGATGTAATCCACCCGGGCTACATTCATCTTTTTAATGAATGCAAAGAACACTGCAACACACTTTTACTCTTGTTGCATGAAGACCCGTCTATAGAAAGAAAGCAAAAGTTAAAACCCATTCTGACTCTTGAAGAAAGAATCCTGATTTTATCGTCTTTACGTCAAGTTGATGAAATCATTAGTTATAAAACTGAAGCTGAACTCCTAGTGCTTCTTAAGAGTCAAACAATAGATGTTAGGTTTTTAGGGGATGATTACCAAGGTAAAGAATTTACGGGTATGGAACTTAATATCCCAATCCATTATTTGGAGAGATCTCATGGTTGGAGTACGACGAAATACAAAAAACTCTTGGCTAAAACTTTGACTGATTAGGGAAAAGATGTCTGGCTCCCCGGGCCGGACTCGAACCAGCGACCAATTGATTAACAGTCAACCGCTCTACCAACTGAGCTACCGGGGAGTAGACTAACTCGGAGTCTGCTTGAACCGATTTAATTAGTCAAGAAGAAGAAATTATTCCAACACTTCCTTAATTCTACTCACGGCCTCTTTGAGTAATTCCATACTGGTAGCAAAAGAAAGGCGTATATGACCTTTTGCACCAAATGCGGTACCTGGCACAACAGCCACCCGAGCTTTTTCAAGCAAGTAGTCAGAAAATTCTATGTCATCGGTTAAATTTAAGTATTCGATTGCGTTAATGACTTCTGGAAAGGTGTAAAACGCACCCGTTGCTGCAACTGTTTTGAAGCCCCGAATCTCATTTAGAGCAGTAAAAATAAATTTATGCCTTCTTTCATACTCTCTGGTCATAGAATGAACAGGCTCATGTGTGCCATTTAAAGCCATAACTGCAGCTGCTTGGGAAACAGACGACGCATTGGATGTGCTTTGGCCTTGTATTTTCTTCATTGCAGCAATAATTTTTGGCGGTCCTCCACAGTAACCAATTCTCCAACCAGTCATTGCATAAGCTTTAGAGACTCCATTAATTGTGATTGTTCTTTCAAACAAATCAGGGCAAGCTTCTGCAAAACTGTAGAACTTATCTTCTCCCCAATAAATGTGTTCATACATATCATCGGTGGCAATCAGAACATTGGGATAATTCTTCAGCACCTCAGCAATAATCTGGTATTGATCTTTTGTGTAAGTCACACCAGTTGGATTTGAGGGTGAATTCAACATCAAAAGGCGGGTATTTTCTGTCAGAACAGAGTCAAGGTCTTCAGCACTGAATTGAAAATTATTTTCAAAAGATGTTTTTAAGATCACAGGAGAACCGTTTGCGAGCAGCACCATATCAGGATAAGAAACCCAATAGGGACTAATTATGACCGCTTCTTTGTTATGTTCCAAAATGGCTTGAAATAAGTTGAAACAAGTTTGTTTTGCTCCTGACGAAACAAGAATGTTCTCTGGTTTATACAAAAGATTGTTGTCTTGAGAAAATTTATTAACGATAGCATCTTTCAATTCTGGTGTTCCATCAACTGGGGTGTATTTAGTTTGGCCCTTTAGAATCGCCTGAATTCCTGCTTCTTTAATGTGGTCTGGAGTATCAAAATCAGGTTCTCCAGCACTCAAGCTAATGATGTCAATACCTTGTGCCTTAAGTGCCATTGCTTTAGCAGAAATTGTCAAAGTAGCAGAGGGCTGAACACGTTGAACACGTTCAGTTAGGACTGCAGTTGATGTTTTACTTTGTTTTAGCATCATAATGGTTAAATAGAGGGCTATAATATCAAATTATGTCTGAAGAATACTTCAAATTAACTTGCGACTACAAACCTAAAGGCGATCAAATTAACGCCATTAATGAATTGGAGGAGGGCTTAAATTTAGGTCTTGCGAAACAAACTCTTTTAGGGGTTACCGGCTCGGGGAAAACTTTTACAATTGCAAACATAATCAACCGTCAACAAAGACCGACCCTGATATTGGCACCAAATAAAACCTTAACAGCTCAACTGTATGGGGAAATGAGAGAATATTTCCCAAAAAATAAGGTCGAGTATTTCGTCTCTTATTATGATTACTATCAGCCTGAAGCCTATATGCCAGCCACAGATATGTACATCGAAAAAGATGCTTCTGTTAATGCCCATGTTGAACAAATGAGATTATCTGCTACCAAGGCGTTGATTGAACGTAGAGATACAATTATTGTTGCCACAGTTTCAGCTATCTATGGTCTCGGCGATCCTGAATTGTATTTTAATATGGTACTGCACCTATCACTCAATGATAGGATCGATCAAAGATTGGTGCTCAGGAAATTGGCCGAACTTCAATACCAGAGAAATACCATTGATTTCAGACAAGGAACATTTCGAGTCTTAGGTGATGTGATTGATATTTTTCCGGCTGATTCAGAGAAATATGCTGTCCGAATTGAACTCGATGAGGACATAATCGAAGGCCTTTCCTACTTTGATCCGTTGACAGGTGCAATCAACAGACAGATGAGACAAGTTACCATTTTCCCAAAAACACACTACGTGACACCCAAACATATGTTGTTAAACGCCGTTGATGAAATAAAAATAGAATTGAAAGCTCGTTTGCAAGAACTGCATAAGATGAACAAGTTGGTGGAGGCCCAGAGACTTGAGCAGCGAACTATGTATGATTTAGAAATGATCAAAGAATTGGGTTTTTGTTCGGGTATAGAAAATTACAGTCGCTACCTTTCAGGAAGACAAGCAGGAGAACCACCACCATGTTTAATTGACTACCTGCCGAACAATGCCTTGGTCGTTATTGATGAAAGTCATGTGACAATCCCACAATTGCATGGAATGTATAAAGGCGATCGTTCTCGAAAAACAACGCTTGTTGAATATGGATTTAGACTGCCTTCGGCACTCGACAACCGTCCTTTGATGTTTGAGGAATTTGAAATACTCACCCCTCAAATCATTTATCTGTCTGCAACTCCAAGAGATTATGAAATACAAAATTCCGATGCGGTTGTTGAACAGTTGGTACGACCCACAGGTTTGGTTGACCCAGAAATAGAAGTGCGACCCGTTAGCAATCAAGTTGATGATCTGCTTTCAGAAATTAGAATTAGAACAAAAAAACATGAAAGGGTTTTGGTCACAACACTGACCAAAAGAATGTCTGAAGATCTAGCAGATTACTACAATGACCTCAATGTCAAAGTCCGTTACTTGCATTCCGATATAGAAACGGTGGAACGAACTGAAATATTGAGAGACCTCAGGTTGGGAGTATTTGATGTCTTAGTTGGTATCAATCTTCTCCGTGAAGGGTTGGATCTCCCGGAAGTTTCCCTGGTTGCAATTCTTGATGCTGACAAGGAGGGTTTTTTAAGATCCGAAGGTTCTTTAATCCAGACTATGGGCAGAGCCGCAAGGAATATCAATGGCAAAGCGATCATGTATGCGGACTCTGTGACCGGGTCTATGCATCGTGCCATCAAAGAAACCAACAGAAGAAGGGAAAAACAAATTAAATTCAACACTGACCACAACATAAAACCAAAAACGATTATTAAAAACATTCAAGACATTATGCAAGGAGCAAGATCAAAAGCTACCAAGAGGTATCTTAAAATTCCAAAATCGATACAAAAAACCTTTGATCCAGAACACCCAGAAAAACTAGGCAAAACAATTGATCAAATGGAAATTAGAATGTTTGAAGCTGCCAAAAATCTTGAATTTGAGGAGGCCGCTAAAATTAGGGATGAGATCAAACTCGTTAAAGAATTTAATTTTGGTATCAGTTACGTCGACACAGAACGATCAACGGTGAATTAAAAAGAGATCCATTGGTTTTTCATTTGAATTTATATATGCTTTCACTATTGACCGGACAAGGATACGTATGAAAAAAAATACAATTATAAAGATGGCTGCAGTATTGATCGCTGCACTTATATCACCGACTATTTATGCTGATAGCCATATATCATCTGAGGTCAATGGTAGCTATGACTACGGTGAAAAAATAGCTCAGAAAGCCTATGGCAGAGGGTGTCTGGGATGCCATTCCATTGATAAATTCAAAGGATCAAACGCAGCTGAAATGATGGAACGGCTTATAGAATCTTGGCATATATCAAGCTTTACCGATGAAGATCTGAGAGATCTGTCTGTTTATCTTTCAGCCTCAGCCAATCAAGAATAGTTAATGGAGGCGCGTAGCTCAGTTGGTTAGAGTGCTTGCTTGACATGCAAGAAGTCGGCGGTTCGAGTCCGCCCGTGCCTACCATACCCAGTAAGGGTTTCAGCGATTCAGAGCTTTCAGAAAATTCACAGTGGAATTGGAGTTTATTAAGAATTATTTGTAATTACTTGTCTTTTTGTTTGGTCTTTATCTTAATCATTGGTATTATTGCTTCGCTAAATTCGTGCGGCTGCGTAAGGATTTAGCAATAGAAGGGCATTTTTCGGAATGCCTTTCGCTTTTTAGGGAGTTTAACCAAAGCTACGAGTATAAGTCTGTTTCATTAGTCCAAGAGATCTTATTGAATTGATTGTCTTGATCTATGGTGATAATGATTGGAGAACAGCATACGAAACAATCTTCAGTATATTGTTGCTCTGTAATTGAAGTATCTATAACTATGGTAATGACCTCCCCACAGTTAGGGCAATCAATCTGCTTTTCATTTAGAAGTGTCATTTTTTAGGGAATGATTTTAGTCTAATTGTCGAAGGCTTGATGCTTTAGCATCATTAACAAATGTGTAGATTAAAATCACTGAAGAATTAAGACTGCAACAATGGTTATTTTCTTTACTATTTCCAAGCTAGGTTAGGCTTATTTGGCTTCCTTTAAAGGTTTCGTAATATTCAAGAATTGCGTCAGAGATAACAATATTCCCATCTCTGTCGTAAAGAGAATTTCCAGTCGCTTCCATATAATCTTCAGCCATAGTTTCCCAACTCTCTTGTTCTATTAAGAATTGTTTGAACTCTTCATCAGACATTCCATCTTCTTTTAAATATTCTTCTTCTAGGTATTCTGTAATCAATTCTCGCCAAACTTTAAGCTCTCTTTGACCATCAGAATGTTCTTCAGCCCAATTTAAAACTTCATTTTTCCACTCAGCCATTTTTTTTATTTATCCTCCATCATCAAAGCCTTCCGTCATATCGTTATTAGTCGCGGCAAGAAACTTGCCTTTCAATATTCTTCTCATGTCTGCTTTCGCTCTTTCGTCATTCCCAAACATTTCATTCAATAGCTTTTCTCTTTCCCCATCGCTAGCTTCCATAAGATTTTTAGTTAAAGCTGATTTTTGAGCTTCTTCCTTATATTCGTAAAATTCTTTAAAGGCTTCAACTACTACAATACCTAGCTTATA
>Ga0207966_1000533_pt1 | contig 21770 bp, 19 predicted proteins | sample Knorr_S23_td_NAD_FD_185611 | JGI IMG/M metagenome (GOLD analysis project Ga0207966, IMG submission 185611) | Marine microbial communities from Southern Atlantic Ocean transect - Knorr_S23_td_NADW_ad_2500m_LV_B (SPAdes) (version 2) | ecosystem: Environmental > Aquatic > Marine > Oceanic | place...
AAAACACTCGATTTCCATCGTTTTATAATTTACTACTCTGCCAGCTTCACTGAAGCATGGTCATTCTTCTCTGAGGTGGAATTAGAGCACAATTTTGTAAATGATGGGGAAGGAGAACTCGAATTAGAACAGGCATTTGTTGAATACAGAAGTGATAAAGGAGGGTTTAAAGCTGGTGTCATTTTACCGACGGTAGGGTTATTGAATGAATATCATGAACCGCCGTTATTTTTAAGTGTCGAACGACCTGAATATTCTAAGTATGTAATTCCCACCACCTGGTTCGCTAACGGAATTTCCGCAAATTATAAGCCTATGGATGGCTTGAAATTACGGGTTGCATTGCTTGAGGATCTGAATGGTGAAGATGTAGAATCAGGACTCAGAAGCGCCAGAGGTAAGGGCTATAAGACCACTGCACACGACTGGACCAAAAATTTTAGTGCTGAATATACCGGTTTACCTGGTTTGCGATTGGGTGGGTCCTATACAATGAATAATGCGCCTATAAATGATGATCCCGATACGACAGCGAATGTTGCGTTGCTGGAGCTGCATGCCAAATATGTAGCACATAACATTTATGCTATATTTGAATATGGTAACATTAATTATGATGGCACCAATCATACGCCCAGTTACAAATCTAGCGGGGGGTATTACTTGGATCTTGGTTACAATATGGCCTCTATTTTGAACCTGAAGGGAAAACTAATGCCTTGGTTTCGTTTTTCAGATTATAATCAGGGGACCAATGATGATGGGGTTTTACCAAGTAAGCACTATACAATTACAAGATTTGGGGTAACTTTTTGGCCCGTAGATAAAGTGGCGTTCAAAATTGATTTCGGAACAAAGGAAACAGAAGATGCTGACATTGATGAAATATCTCAACTGAACGTTGGTGTCGGCTATAATTTTTGATTATTAGAAAATTGTTAAAGGCCCCCTCAAAACTATTTTTCAATGGAATGTCTTTAAAAAAGAATTACTTCATACCAAGGGGTCTTACTATCGTTATATTGTATATAACCGCCGTACCCTACTTTTTGATTGGCGGTATAAGGGAGGATGCGGAAGAATTAATTTTTTCCACTTACGGCGAAGATATCCGGGTTGATTTCAAAAAGTGGAATCCGCCGCAAGAAATAAAGATTTATTCTGAAAATAAGTCCCGCTCGAGGTTTATGTTTGACCATATTTATGTCTGGAAAATATCTGAATCTGATTCTTTGGTTGGTGTAGCCATTCTCGATAATGTGCTGGGGAAATCATTACCTATAACTTATTTAACTTGCTTTAATATGGATGGTCAGTTGATTAATGCCCATATTGTAAAATATCGCGAAGATTATGGTTATGAAGTGGGGAATAGAAGGTGGTTAAACCAGTTCCTTGGCCTAGATGTTAGCTCAGATTACAAGGTTGGGAAAAATATTGATGGTATAAGCGGTGCCACTATTTCAGTAAATTCTGTTACTAGAGGAATAAATAGGTCTGCAATTATTATAGAAAATTTACTTTTAGAAATAGATGCTGGATCCTTCTAAAACATTAAGAGAACAAAACGATCAAGTAAAACTGCTAATTGTTGCGTTTACAATATGTTTGGTTGTTGGGGTATCCATTGGCCTCGTTTACATCTATACAACCGAGTCAACGTCAGCTGCCGGTACTATAGAACACTACAGAGGATCAGATGTCACGGGTGATTTTGACATTCCAGATAAATACCCAAAAACATTTGAAGGTATGTTATTAACCACGCATACTCATGTAATTGCATTTGCAATTATATTTTTAATACTTGGCCTATTCTGGGCTATGAATTCTATCGTTGTCGGCTGGTGGAAGTTATTTTTTCTAGTGGAACCGTTTGTGTCAGTTCTGATAACATTTTTATCTTTGTGGGGAATACGGTATGTATCTGACAGCTTCTCATATATTAGCATGGTTTTCGGTATATTGACTTATACTTCTTTTTACCTTATGGCTTGGATAATTTTGTTAGATTTACTGAATAGACAGAAACGCTAACACACCACTAAAACTTTATTACCAGGATCTATTCATGATCGGTTTGAACCAAAAAGAGATTAACAAATATGTGATATTTTCATTTGTTGCAGTCTTTTTATTAAGCTGTTTTTATAAAAGAACACCAACCAAACTAAATCTTAACTTTAATAACTCTTTAATACTTCCTGGTGAATCTCATTTTAGGAATATGTCCCAGTTAACGTTTTCTGGGGAAAATGCGGAAGCCTACTTTAGCGCCGATGGGAAAAGATTAATATATCAAGCACATGATGGTGATAGCCTTTGTGATCAGATCTATACCATGGACATCGAATCGGGGTCCGTTGAATTGGTCTCAACCGGTGATGGTGTGACCACCTGCAGTTTTTTCAAATATCCGAATGATAACGGCATTATTTATTCATCCACACATGTGGATAATCCAGATTGTCCGCCTAAGCCCGATTTCAGCCGGGGCTATATTTGGAAACTATATCCTGGATTTGATATTTTCGAAGCTGGTTTGGGTGGTTCAAACCCGCATCCGCTTACATCATCCCCTGGTTATGATGCTGAGGCAACATATTCTTTCGATGGTGACAAGATAATCTATACCTCTTTAGTAAGTGGTGATTTGGATCTATGGTACATGAATCCAGATGGCTCAGGAAAACAGCAGTTAACAAATAGGCTCGGCTATGATGGCGGTGCGTTTTATAACTATGATGCTTCGAAGATTGTGTGGCGTGCTTACTATCCTGAAACGGAAAAAGAGATAGCAGATTACAAATCTTTACTAGCGGAAAATTCTATTCGTCCGATGGCCCTGCAGATTTGGACAATGAATGCAGATGGTTCCAATAAAAACCAGATTACTGATAATGGTGCCGCAAATTTTGGCCCATATTTTTATCCAGATGGCCATAAGATTATATTTTCATCAAATATGCACGATCCAAGGGGTCGTGATTTTGACTTATATTCAATAAATGTCGATGGTACCACATTGGAGAGAATAACCTATTTTGAAGGATTTGACGGTTTCCCAATGTTCAGTCCAAATGGGAAATACCTTGTTTTTGCATCAAACCGAAACCAAAATAAACGTGGTGACACAAATCTATTTATTTGTGAATGGAAATAGGTGTCATTTAGGATTTGACCTAAAATCCGGTCAAATTATTTAATATATATATTTTATTATATGGATACACTTAGCCATGCATTGTGGGGCCGGGGCCTATTTGGTTTCCGTGGTATGCCATGGTTGGCCTTATTTTTTGGCGCAATGCCAGATCTTGCATCTTTTGGTATTCTAATCGTTATAAATATTTTCAGCGGGAACATCCCCCAATTTGGTGGCCCGCCGCCTTTAGAATCGATACCAGACTGGGTTTTTCTATGTTATGATATCAGTCACAGTTATGTTACTGTATGCCTTGCTATTGGAATAGTTTATCGTTTTCAAAAGGATTTGGCCTTTGCAATGCTCGGCTGGCCGTTTCATATATTGTTGGATTTTCCCTTTCATACAAAAGCATACTTTCCAACAAAACTGTTTTATCCTATTACTGACTTTTATTTTGATGGAACACCATGGTCCAATCCCTATATCTGGTTTCCAAACGTGGCTGGTATAATTATTTTATTTATTTGGCGATATAGGTCAAATAATAATTAAGGGCTTAATCTTCCATCTTCCAGAAAGCGATTCCTCCCGCCTGTTTACCTACTTCAGCATGATCGACTAAGGTAAGATTTTCTAGGTCAAATACATCTACTGAACCAGGTTCACCGCGAATACCTTCAACAGACACGAAAGCATAACGGCTGTCTGGTGATATAACAACGCCGTGAGTTACCCTTCTTGTATTTTTCAGACGGACAAGTTCCTGGCCGGTATTTAAATCCCAAATACCTGTTTTTGCAGCGGACTTGTAGGTTACAACCAAGTATTTACCATCCTGACTTACCTCGCAGTTATAGGGTCCCTTACCGGTCTTGAATTGGCGAGTAATTGCCCAATTACCTAAATCAATTTCAACAACATTATCTGTGCCATTGTTTACCACATAAACATGGGTATCGGCTGGGTGTGGATAAACCCAAGTTGGTTTCTCTTTAGGTATTTTATGCATAGTGTTTTTTTTCATTGAATTTTTATGGTCCATTGAGCCCTGCATATTCATTTGTTTTTTTCGTCCCGTAAATAGGGTCCTGCTAATGTCGAATTGAAGAACATCCAGTTCATAGAGCGTTCCAGACATCATGGCCACCGAATATTGTTTTAACCCATCATTCGTTAATCGTGAACCATGGGGCATAACGCCTGTTTCAACTCTCTTGACCTCGATCATTTCTTCTGGATCAACGATCGATATCGTACTCGGTTCATGTTCACCGTGTAGATTAAAATTCACCACGTATAACAGTCCAGTAGCAGTGGATATTTGCATCGTTGCAGGGAATAGGCCCAATTCCACCCGATCAACCATCTTGTCAGAACCTGTTTCATATTTATATACATGGCCGAATGGGAATCCGTGGGCAAGGGATAGGTACCAATATTTGCCATCCGGCGATATGGTAAGACCGTGGGGCCCCTCAATTTCCAGCGGCCATACGCCGACAGGGATGTCTTTAATAACTGTTGCTTTTTCGCCATCGAACTTGACCACGTGTACTTTATCTTGTGATTCAGCTGTAACATAGATATAATAATTCCTTCCTGTTACTGGACTAACTGTCAGTATGAGAAATAGAGTTGTAATTATTAATTGCTGCATATAACTGCTGTTATTCATCGTCTTCATCATAGTCGTATTCAACCAACTGGACTGCATAAAGCCCGCTATTCATATCAGAGAAGAAAATATGATTTTTGTAAGGCTGTGGGCCCCATACCATAGTTGCATTTGACATCCGGCCGTTCTTATGGTTAGACAAATAGAAGGCTATTTCACGACCCTGCTTGTATAGATCACCGAGCAACTCGCCAGAAATATCAACTACTCGCAAGCCGCCCTGGTAAAATGCGGTGTAAAGGGTGTCACCTTTTACCCACAGATTATGTGAGCCTGCTTCCGGGACTTGATAGATTGCTTCTTCTACTGGATCATTATAGTCATTCATATTCAAAAAGTGATATCCACCTCTAGGATTAGCAGGCTCCATATTTTCAATTTCACCAAGGCCAAAGGGGAAGTGCTCATCGCCAGCAATCACATAAAAGTCACCAGTGGATTTACTAAGGAAAGGGAAAGCAGCGTGGTTACGTCCAGTTGTGTCAGTTTTTGAGGACATTAATGTTGGTTTTCTGGGACTACCTTTACCAGCAGCTTGCAAGACCGGGTTCTTCATGATCGTATGCCTGTTCTGTTCCGAAAAGTTCAATCCACCAATATCAAAAATGTGAACACCATCGTTCCAATTGGATGAATAGGCAATTCCATTTTCAACCCATACATCATGGATACTATGCCCCGGAGTATTCAGTTCATAACTACCTACCCGCCAGGGATTTTCTGGGTCGGAAATATTAATTATATCATACTTTCTTCCGTTATTAACAGCATATACATGGTTATCATAAATGAATGCATTATGCACACCGCCGGTAAGCCCATCATTGAACTCTGATAGTATTTTTACATCATATGGATTGCTTACATCAAGGATAACAACACCATTTTTCCGGGTGGATGCTCCTTCACGGGTTAGAACTCCTATACGACCATCAGCCGATATTTTGACATCGTTAACAGTGCGTGCGTCAACTGTAACCGTATCAATGATGATCAGGTTTGATGGATCTGTCACTTCCCAGAAATAAGCCTCCCCATTGGCTTCCCAGGTACCTGTAACTGCAAAATCACGCTCTTTGAACTCACCAACGCCCTGCCAGACCCATAGATCAGAAGTAAAAACATCTGTTATTAATCCATGCCCAACTAATTTGGCACGTTTTTGTATGTTGCGTGGTGTAATGCGTATTGTTTTCGATGCGGTGTGACCTCCTGAAGTTGCGAAAATGGTATAATCACCAGGATTTTCAGCTACAAACTTTCCTTGAGGTGTAATTTGTCCGCTAGCTGGCAAACCGATTCCATATACAGCTTTCCCCATAAAGGAAAATACAACCGGAGCATCCTCAACAGTTCGACCAGATGCTGTTAAGGCTCTAGCCTTAAAGGTAATGACATCCCCAGTTCGATAATCATCCGCTTCCAGGGAAAGTTCTATTTTACGTACCGGATTTCGCACTGCCCGTAAATCAGTTGAAGAGGAAATTCCCTCTGCCGTTACAGTTATTTTAACCAGTCCCCGGCGATAAATAGTGAGGTGGCCAAACTCATCAAAGTCGGCTATTTCTGGGTTGGAGGATTTGAAGACCGGCTGAACATCCTGTCTGGTTATGTTGGCCTGATCTAAAACACGAGCAGCAAATTCAATTGTTGTACCTTCATAAGCCGTTCTTGGCGGATCAATAAATTCAGCTTTGGCGATAGGGGGGAATGGTACTGTAATGGGCATACGACCCCGTACACGCTTAAATCTATCTGGTGTGATACTACTGGCACTTAGTTTAAAAGAACCCGGTTTAAATACTTTTACTTGTACATTAGCAACACCTTTTTGGTTACTGATCCATGGCCTGACCTCAACCGCTCCCCATGCACCGGTAATCAGGAACTGGTTGTTCGATAAGGAACTATCTTCAGAAAATAGTGTTATCTTCACATTTGCTGAATCACCGATGGCCAGATCGAGAGAATCGGGTTCAAACTGAAAATATAAACTATCATCATCCTGGGCTTGTAAGGTTATGCTTCCTAGAAGTAACGCAATACATGTAAATACTAATCTACAGCCATCCATAATGTTAGCCTTTCAGATTTATCTATATTCGAATTTGACCAATTTACTTCATTGCTTTTGTGAAAGCAATGGGATGACATTTCTTTCACAACAAAAAACCCTGATTTTTTAAAAAGGAAGCGAGATTCTAAAAATTATGGATTGATATTATACCATACCCAAAAGCTGATAGATTATTCAAAGATAGCGCTTAAGTTGACCTCTAATTCCGGTTCATTTTGGGTGACTGCCATAGCTTGGAAGTATCCACTTAGCATGCTATAAGTACCATTTGGATAATCTTCTGGCCAATATGTAACGGATATTGCTCCATAACTGGCGAAAGGTAGATTATCAAAAGAATAATCATATTTACTATCAGCTAGGCCTTCTGATGTTAAATTTTCAAATTTGGCTGGTGGACCCGTTGGAGGAAAGCTTGTATCCAATGTAAGTAATACCTGCCCACTGTCTGGCCATATACCGCTAAAAGTAATCGTACCATAGATTGTCCCTGACTCAGCGAGATTACCGTCAGAATCATCTGCTTTTTCATCTTCACAGCCAATGCTCAATATTATCAATAATAGAGCAAAATATTGCAATAAGGAGTTATTCATCGTTTTTTTCTTCTTTTATTCGTTTATGGTTTTTGAGAAGTTGATATGCCAGGTTGTACCAGGCATTGGGTAATTTTGAATTAAGACATAGTCCTGATTAAATATATTTTTTATACTTAATTCTGCCTCAAAGCCAGTAAAAATTTTAGATAGCTTAAGATCAAAAAGAAATAAATCAGGTAATATTTTAATGGGGAAACGGACCGTATTATTAACTATAGGGTGGTCAGTGCTGAGAAAATCTTCATATTGCTGTGTACTTTTGTAACGAAACATCAGTGAAATATTCATGTAACTAAGTTTCTTAGTTAAACCAATATTAACTTTATGGGCTGGGCGATAAAGGATTGGTCCACTGTTTTGAATATCCACCATTTTTAAATAGGAATAACTGAATGTTATATCACCAAGGTTAAAAGGATTCGCTAGTTTAGATCCTAATTCTAAACCATATCCCTCTACATCTGTGCGATTAATAGATTCTACAGGAATGGTATAAACGAAATCGATCATGTTACTATAATAATTATAAAAAAGATTCCAAAACCATGTTTGCTGTTGGGTTTCATATTTTGCAATTCCGAGTTCTATCGCGGTCATGAATTCAGGTTGTAGTTGTGAGTTTCCGCGATACTGCAATCCATAGTTGCTTTCATACTGCAAAAACAACTCGGATATAGATGGTGCCCTGAAACCACGATTTACGGATAAATGATATTGTAAATTATCGTTTGGTTTGAAATAAAAATTTAATTTAGGTGATATAGCTTCGAATAATATTTTTCGATACTGTTCGCCTCCTTGAACCTGGCGATAGTCATACCTGAGTCCAAAATCTAATATCCAATTTTCACTGATATTTTTCTTCAATTGACTGAATATTGCCATGGTACTTTGTTTCGGTTGATCATAAATGAAATTGATTACATCGGCTTTTGAAAAATCAAGCCCCACTTCCGTACCAATCGTAAGAACTGATTTATCATTAAATACCTTTTGATATTCATTACGCCAGACATGACCCTTATCTTTGTATATTGTGGATCCCTGCAATTCACCCTCTGGCGTATCATTTCTGTCATTGTAAATAGTGTTGAAATGATTTATGGCCAGTGATAAGGATAGGATGCCATTATATAGTAAAGGTCGTGAATAAAATATATGCAGATAACTGCTGGTTCGTTCTGATTGTCTAAAGGATTTTAATTCTGGGTTATCAGCATACACAAAGCCTGGTTGCCCATTAAATGATTTGCTAATTATGGAAGATATTAGCCACCTTTGATTACCAAAAATATTTCCATTGAGTTTTATCGAACTGCGAATATTTTCATGATTTGCGTTAAAACGATGCCCATCTGATGCGCTATATCCAAAAGTGGTGAAAACATTGAATTTGTGCAAATTGCGGCTATAATTAAGATTCAATGCACCATTGTGAAAACTGCCAAAACCTGCTTGGTAGGCCAACGTATTATTTGGATTATCTGATTTTGTCACCATATTGATAACGCCACCCATAGAATTATGCCCATATAGTGAGGAAGCCGGTCCTCTCACTACTTCAATACGCTCAATATTCTCAATAGGAATAGCATTCCAGTCAGATGAACCGGAAATTGGAATAGCAGCAGGAAAGCCGTCAATTAGAAGCAGAACCCTATTATTATAGCCACCAGGTTTATAATCGGAAGACCCTCGGATTGAAATATTCACGTTGCGGCCATGTTCATGGGCCATTTGCAAATCAATACCATGAAGATTGTTCAGTATACTGGAGACCGTAGAACTACTGTTTTTCTTAATTTCTTGTTGGTTGATTATTTGGGTTATTTCTGGCGAATGTTTGGAAGGAAACATGCCCATGACATTTATGGTTTTCCAAATTAAGGGCTCCCGTTGCATTAATATGATCAATCGCGGATTATCCCCATCGTTGATGGTCACTAACTTGGACCAATTTTTGTAGCCGATCATGGTAACCACAAGTTCGTGGGGACCTAAGTTGATATCCGTGATTATGAATTCACCCTGTTTGTTAGTGGCTGTACCTATGTTCTGATTACTCAAATATGCATTTGCTCCGATCAAAGGATCATTGTTATTCCCATCAATAACAATTCCTATTAAGTCGCTTCCAAATAAAGGGCATAGAAGTGTTGTAAAATAAATGATGCGCTTCATTTATTTACTCTATTTAAGGTATTGTGATTAGCTTATTCAACAGTGCTTCCACATCTTTTTCCGATACAGGATCATTCTTGTCGCCCAAAAAGATCATGCCTGTAAATAAACCACCAATAGCTTTGAACATCAGGCTGCTATCCAGCTGCGGAAATTCTTTTTGTTTGATCCCGTCTTCTAGCAAACCTTTTAATGTAGCGTAAAGACGCCCCTGGTACTGCTTCCATTTCTGTTTTTTAAAATCTGTAATATTTATTGCTTTCGGTGCCTGGAATAAAAATTCAAATAGGTTGGGTCTCTGTCGGGCATTGTGTGCGGTTTGCACCAGTATTTTTATGAAAGTTTGCCGTGGACTTTCTCCTTCCTGGATAATTATCTCAAGACTGTCCAAAAGCGATTTCCATCCTTCTTCCATAATCCTGAGTAATACATCCTCTTTGGATGAGAAATAATAATATAAGGTGGCTTTACCAAAGCCCGCATTTTCAGCAATTAAATCCATAGTGGCGCCATCAATACCTTTGGATCTGAAAACTTCTAGGGCACTAGACAGGATTCGTTCCTGACGTATTTTTCGTTCCTCTAACTGGCGTTTTGAAAGCATCGGTTTATATTTCGACCAAAGGTCGAATATTAATATTCTTTCTATTCTCTATACAAACAATATTTACTGAAAAACGGTTGTATATATAATTAAGATGATTTTGTATCCAGGATATTAGGTTGCCATCCTGGAGGCCTGAACCAATAGTTTATTGCTGTAGAAAATTTCTTAGCCAACGATAAATCATTAAGCAAGGCAAGCCATTCATGAAATGCTATTTTAAAAACGTTAAAAGTATTTATATTGTTTGTTATTCCGTAGGTAACCGGTTTTCCCTCTGGCGCGAAGGTACCGAACAAGCGGTCCCAGATGATGAACATATTGGCATAGTTATGGTCGATGTATTCTTTATCCTTACCATGGGGAACACGGTGGTGGGATGGCGTTACAATAATCCACTCAAAAATACCCAATTTATTAATGTGTTCCGTATGCGTCCAGAAACCATAAATGTTAGCGAGAGAGCCCATGGTCAGGATCATCATTGGGTTGAAGCCAAGAATGGGTAAAACCCAATAGAATAATGGTCGCATGAACGGTCCCGTCCAGGATTAGCGCAAAGCTGTGGCAAAATTTAAGTGCTCACTAGAATGGTGATTAACATGGGAAGCCCATAAAAACCGTACACGATGGGAAGCGGGATGGAACAAGTAGAATACAAAATCAATAGCAATAAAATGAGCAACCCAGCCCCATAGATTTGTACCTATTGTAAATATGCGGTATTCATACAGTTGGGCATAAAAAATGAAAAACAGGCTTTTTGTTCCTAGTATAACCAAGACATTTCCTGCAAATAAGCTGAGGCTGGCAATAGTATCTCTTTTTGAATAAGATTGGTTTTTTCCAATTACCGATCAATATTTCTAAAACAATTAAAATAAAAAAGAAGGGAACCGCGTAGATTGTCAGATCTAGCATGACATTTAATTAAGGGTATTTAATAAATATGGTTGGATTATTTTTAGATAGGAAGAAAAGATAAAGGGTCATCTAATAATAGAGACATCCGAATTTTTTGCACGAGCTTTATTTCCATAAACTTCTACTTCAGTGTTCAGTTGCTTATTATTTCCCACTTCGAAGCGTTCGTCATCGTTACCGCCGTCCGACCTCATTTTTCCTTGCATGAATTTGCTTTCGAGTTTTACACTTATTTCAAACTCTTTTTTTGAAACATCCGCAACATAAGCTATTAAACAATCTGGCGGAATTGGCTGTGTAGCTTGCTTTTTGAGTTCCGCAATATTTTTTTTTAGATCAGGGTCACGCATCATCTTTCTGAATTTGGTCATATCTTTATTACTAATATCAATTACTTCCTTCAGGTTTTTTCGATTTCTAAGTAGGTCGTTATTGTTCATTATTGATCTGATTCGTTCCAGTTGCTCATTTTGGTCTTCTTCAGTACCGGAAAATATTGAATCGAAATTTTCAGAGAATTTAGAAGTAATACCTGCTACTGCCTCGGGATCTACGTACTTAGTGACTTTCTCATAGAATTTTATCAGGATAAATGCATATTCATCCATGATCACTGTGGAACTTGTGAAAGCAGGATCCCGAAATTCGTTCTCTAAATATCCTTTCTCAATAAGGAGCTTTGATGGATTGTGTTTTTTCCCTGATGGCGGCGTAAGGCTCTCCATACCCTGGTAATAAAGAATAAGTCTATAAAAAGTATTTATATTGGAGATTCGCATAGAATCCCGAGCATACTGTACTAATTCATAACTAAACACCAATGTTGTAGTGGAAATAAATAAATAAAGTAACAGTTTGGTTATAAATCCCATTTTTTATTTTAACTCAGTGAAATTTATGAACGAGTTTGTTCATTATCCATCAGTCATTTATTTTACTAGATAATTTACGATATTTTGTTTTTGGATTTTCCGCTTCCTTAATTAATATCGCTGCTAAATTTTTCAGGAGTTTAAGATGAATTATTACGAAAAGGACTAGACGCAGGCGCAGAAGGTTTATGATTGCCAGATTAAATAATATGCGCCATAGAAATGATAATTGGTATCCTAATAGAAGAAAGGATATATAGTAGTATCTTGCAATAAGAAACCAGGAGTAGTTAACTACCCCTGGTTTTTCTTTTGAATATGTTATTTTTTAATTAGTTCGCCGAGTATTTTTAACGCTTTATCCCAGACTTCGCTATTATTTATTATTGTTGCATTCACATCGTGGTTGAAGGTGATACCATCAGTCAGGATAACGTAAACGAAATAGGTGATTCCTAGTTTGAAGATTACATTGGTTATCTGACTCAAATAGGATAACTGCCTTTGAATATATGGTGTTTTCTTCATTGTTTCTCCTTTTGGAATCTTTAGTTATGTTGGTTTTTTGTCAGATTTAAATATCTGGTCGGATAAAATGACGGGATCATTACACATTAAACCAATTGGTTATCACCGCATGTAGATAATCGATTATTATTAATAATAGTAATCTAAAGTTTGCCCAGGAATATGGTGTAGTATTGACTTTTATTCCATCAATCCAAGTACATAAAACACTGATATCTTTGAGGTTTTCGATTTGAACACGAAGCGGATTATGGGAGAGAAGTACAAAATCCGCCGCTTTACCAATCGTTATTGATCCCCGCTGGTTATCTTCAAATAACTGCCAAGCAGCGTTGATGGTTACAGCTTTAAGCGCATCATTAACAGTAACACGTTCAGCAGGCCCAAGAATATTTCCTGTATTTTTTGTTTTTCGTGTTACAGCAGTTGATATTACGCGAAATGGACCTACTGGTGTGGCTGGATTATCAGTGTGAATCGAAGCCCTATGACCAGCTGCAAAGGCTGTTCCCAACGGCATGAATCTCGCTGCACGATCAGGACCGACGATCTGAGGCAGTTGCTCACCATAGTAATAAACATGATCCATGAAAAAACTTAAGGTAAGGCCAAGTTTCTGGGCTTGAATTATCTGACTTTTTGTTATCAAGGCATTGTGCTCCAAGCGGTGGCGGTGATCAGGCCGGGGATATTTTTTCAGGATTTCCGTAAACGCATTTAGGATCATTTGAATGGCAATTTCACCCTGTGCATGGATAGCAATCTGATAGCCGGCGTTATGATATTTTGTGAGTGTCTGCAGCAAAGACTCCTCAGAATAATTGACCCTACCGCGATGGTTGGGCTGCAGTTCCATTCGTTTCAGGGTAACATCAGTGTTAAGATAAGGTTCGGCAAATGCAGCGCCCCCTGTATATGGTGACCCGTCCATATACAGTTTTACTCCCTTGATTCGAAAGTGATCGTTCCCGTATCCGCTGGGCCACCTCGATGAATCGAGTTGTTTTTTTATGGGATAAACAAAGGACCGCACCGGTACACCTGTATTTCGTGAAAGACTGGCCATAAAATTCAGTGGGTTACCTGCTAAATTCACCGGCCCCAGAGCCGCAATTGTGGTATAACCGGCTTTGGCATATTTGGCATATTGTAGATTAAGTAAAAGTTCAGCAGTTCCCTGCGGCGTTTTAGGCATTTTCTTTAGAATATGTTGCAGTGCGCTGAACTCGTATATAACACCATTTAAATTGCCCTGCTGATCTTTCAAGAATGTTCCACCACCAGGGGGATCAGGTGTATCCCTGGTAATTTCAGCTGCTTTGTAAACAGCATTGTTTACAAATGCCTGGTGCATCATTTGGGTAAGAATGAATACAGGAACTTCTGGTGATATACTGTCCAGTTCTGCCAGTGTTGGGTTACGCAGGTCCTTCACCAGTACTGGGTCCCAGCCAAATGCCAACACCCACTTTCCTGGGGAAGATTTTTCAACAGCAGAACCAATGGTGGCTAAAATTTCTGCCCTGGAATTATAAATGAATCCACTTATATCAACGACCTGGCTTAGTATTGCTGTGGCTATAGGATGACAGTGGGCTTCAATCAGACCAGGCATTAGTGTTTTGCCTTGCAGATTGACTATTTTGGTTCTCCAACTACGCAGTTTTATAATTTTTTCTTTGGTCCCTATTGCTCTTATACGTCCATCCTCTATCGCAATTGCTTTAACTACAGGTTGATTATCATCCATGGTCAGGATGTCTCCACCAAAGAATATCAAGTCCACAGCAAACAAAGGAGTCGAAATCAATATCAGATTGAATAATTTTTTCATTTACGCAGTACTAGATAGCCTACATTCCTAATTAACATTTCCAAGTATTGCTTTTAACATATCGCTGGCTTTACCACGGTAAACATGGTCATAAAGATTGCTCTGCTCTGAAGGTTCCGGGTTGATTTCAATGAGCGTAGCACTATTTGATCTGGCGACCTGTGGAAAACCAGCTGCAGGCCACACTACGCCTGAAGTTCCGATCGAAATAAATAGATCCGACTTGGAAATTATTTCATCAGCTTTTTGTGTAATGGCTGGAATCAAAAAGTCATTAAACCAGACTATATCCGGGCGCAGCCAATGATCATTATCACATTTCCTACTGTTGTAGTTCTTCGGGTTAAAATCATCTATTAATATCTCGCAGTGATCACAGCGCAAGCGCCAGGCGCTGCCATGCAATTCTACAATATTCTTTGATCCCGCCCGGTGATGCATACCGTCGATATTCTGGGTTATGATCCATACGTCGTCATGGCTGTTTTCCAGATTTGATATTAATTCATGACCGGCATGGGGCAGGCAATTGTCCAGCGCCCGCCGCCGTTTTTCGTGGAAATCCAGGACAGCTTCAGGATCGCGTATAAATGCAGCCTGGCAGGCATAATCTTCCCAGTTATATTTGTGCCAAACGCCACCCTTGCCGCGATAGGTGGGTACTCCAGACTCTGCGGACATACCTGCTCCCGTGAAAAATACAATATGTTTATAATCTGCTGGATCAATTGAATTTCTGGTATGGGTGGGCACAAATATTACCTATCCATAAGTATTAGATAACTTTGATCTGTTTATATTTCAAATATAATTCACGTCCTACCCAGGCATCTGTTGCCGCGTACTTAATTTGTTTTTTAGTTAGTTGATTTGCACTCCAGTTCGATGTGCGGCCAGACTTTGAAATTCGAAACTTTAATAAATATGCTGCCAATCCACGAAGACCATGATGGGGCAATCCTTTAGATCTGGCAATATCTCCGAGATCAACAAAACCAGCAGGTTCAAAATTTAATATTTGCTGTAGTTCAGTTAGGTCTTGATTAATAGCAACACCAGATTTAATTATATTGACATTAGATAGAAGAATAATGATGCTATCAGTTAGGCCGCACTGGCTTAATTGGAACAGGTATACAACTTTTGTTCCTGCCAATTGCAATAAGGATGGTAAATAAGACTGACCTTTTTTAAAAGCAGGACGCGTTTCGGTATCAAACCCCAGCACTTTTTCTTTGATTAAGATTGCACATGCATCTTTCGCCTGTTCAGCGGTTTGAATAATACGGATCGCGCCATTGTAATAGCGTAGTGGTAATGAATTTATTTCAGTCTTTGATAATTTATTTTTATCTAGAGCCATTCCTGGCAAAAGTAAATCGTTTATGCTTTATTATCAGTTTCAATTCTTATCCAGCCCTTGATGTCATTAACACCCTTAAAGAAAAGAATTATTAATATTAAACTATACCACCAATGGAAGATCAGCGCCGCTCCAGCATAAGATATTCCCAGGCCAGCCAAATACAGTATTGCTACCGGTAAAAATGCTTTGATGCGCAGCTTATATTTTTCTTTATCAAATACCTTACCCTGCGACTCTATCTTTTTGCGATTGGATTCAGCCAGGAAATCAATGAGTTTGTTATATTTATCGCTTAATTGTTTAAGATTCATTTTTTTTCGAAATCCAGGTGTGTTGCAAATGAATTTTCCTTTAATATTGTTTAATAATCTAACTTAAAGGACGGGATACGTTCCATTTTATTTAGATAACTGATGGTTTAGAATATTCAAGGTAATCTATTATTGAATTAGCAAATATAAGTTAATATATGAATCTACTGCTGATCTTTTTAGCTGTTATCCTGTTTATTGTTATTGCAACAACCAAATTTGGGTTGCACCCATTTTTAACACTGTTGAGCGCATCATTTATTACTGCCTTCGCTTTTGGGTTACCAATGGTAGAAGTAGTGCAAGTAGTTAACACCGGTTTCGGCGGTATACTTGGTTATATAGGATTGGTCATTGTTTTTGGAACTATTATTGGTGTAATTCTGGAAAAGAGTGGTGCCGCAGTTACGATGGCTGACACCATTATCAAGCTGTTAGGGAAGCGTTTTCCGACATTAACCATGTCAGTTATAGGTTATATTGTTTCTATACCGGTATTTTGCGATTCGGGCTTTGTAATACTCAATTCTTTAAAAAGGTCTTTATCGCAACGCATGCAAGTATCCAGCGTTGCCATGTCTATTGCTCTTGCCACAGGGTTATATGCTACACACACCTTTGTTCCACCCACGCCAGGTCCCCTAGCTGCGGCGGCCAATTTAGATCTCGGCGATCAACTTGGTCTCGTTATTATAGTAGGTTTGTTTGTATCAATTCCTACTATCCTGGCTGGAGTATTTTGGGCAAATCGTTTCCGAGATTTTCATCTAGACGATCAAGAAATTGAATCAGCCCGCTTGCAGTCTGTCGATCAAAAAAGTATGGAATTAACTGATCAGGATTTACCAAGTCCATTGTCAGCGTTTATGCCCATTATTATTCCCATTTTGATGATATGTATGGGTTCTATCGCAAATTTTCCGAGCCGGCCTTTTGGCACAGACATTATATTTATCAGTGTGTTGTTTCTTGGTAAACCTTTAATAGCACTAATTGTTGGACTGGTACTTTCGATCAGATTGATAAGGCTTGAGGAAAGAATAAAACAATTGGGTAATTTTGTAAACCAGGGTATTACAGCAGCTGCGCCTATAATCCTTATAACTGGTGCCGGGGGTGCTTTTGGTGCCGTTCTCAAGGTCACACCCCTAGGTGAATACCTGGGTCAATCCCTTTCTGAAATGGGTGTGGGTATATTGATGCCTTTCCTGGTGGCGGCAGCGTTAAAATCGGCTCAGGGTTCATCAACAGTTGCCTTAGTTACAACATCGGCCATGGTTGCAAGCTTATTACCAGAATTGGGTCTGGATAGCAGTATGGGCAGGGTCTTAACCGTGATGGCAATCGGCGCTGGCGCAATGACCGTTTCGCATGCTAATGACAGTTATTTCTGGGTGGTATCCCAATTCAGTAATATGAATGTTTCACTTGCTTACCGAGCCCATACGATGGCCACTTTGTTACAAGGGTTAACGGGTATCACAATTGTTTTTTTACTAAGTCTGTTATTGCTATAGATCGCTGCTAAAAAATTTTCTTTTTGAATCATGAAAATAGTGATTGCTCCAGATTCATTCAAAGGCAGCCTGACTGCGGCGGAAGCGGCAGAAGCCATCGAAACTGGCTTTCGTGCCGTGTACCCAGATGCGGAATATGTTAAGGTACCCATGGCGGATGGTGGCGAAGGCACTGTTCAATCTTTAGTTGACGCTACCTCTGGTACAATCATTACTCAATTGGTAAGCGGACCTATGGGAGACATGGTGGCAGGATTTTTTGGTATTTTGGGAGATAGGCAAACCGCAGTCATTGAAATGGCTGCAGCCTCGGGGATACACTGGGTAAGACCGAAGGAACGTGATGTCTTTCTGGCCAGTAGTTTTGGTACAGGCCAATTAATAAATGCTGCTCTAGATCGTGGTTGTGATAAGTTGATCGTTGGTTTGGGTGGTAGTGCGACCAACGATGGCGGTATAGGTATGATGAAGGCTTTAGGTGCCCAATTTTTTGATCAGGATGGTGTTCAGTTAGCGGCAGATGTGCGTGCATTATTACAATTGGCAAGTATTGATTTGCAATACCTGGATCCCAGGCTAGATAAAACTGAGATCGTCGTTGCTTGCGATGTTGACAACCCCCTGTGCGGCGAAAATGGTGCTGCAAGAGTTTTCGGTCCTCAAAAAGGTGCCACGGAAGAGGATATTGCCGTATTGGACCAAGCCCTCACCCGTTATGGAGATATCCTGTCTGCTAATGCAGGCCGGGATATTGCTTCAGAACCAGGTGCCGGTGCGGCAGGTGGTATGGGAGCCGCATTTATTGGCTTAATTGACGCTGTTTTAAAACCGGGGGTTGATATAGTGATTGAAATTGTGGATTTAGCTAATAGTCTTGTTGATGCAAATCTGGTGATTACCGGTGAGGGTCGTGTAGATAATCAAACTATCCATGGGAAGACACCGACGGGCGTGGCGAAAGTAGCAAAATCATGTAACCTACCAGTCATATGCATAACAGGATCAGTCGAAGATGGCGCAGACTTTACGCACCAATTGGGTATTGACGAAATCTATAGCGTAACAGAAGGAGATTATGATCTAACTGAAGTCCTAATTGAGGCAGAACATAAACTCACACAAGCAGCACAAAAAATTGCAAAAAGTTTAAATCTCTAAGTTCATTCTATAACGTTTGTTTACAATGCCAATCCTTATCAGCTTTATGATCAGGACCTTTTATACTGAAAAGTAATAGTTGCCTACTAAATAATTATTTATAATAATAGAAAAATAACTAATATTATAAAGTATATTTATAGTAATAATAAAATAGTATTGCATAATAGTAAAATAGTTTAATAATATAAATATAGGAGGTTGGTCAATTATACAATGAAAATAGATAATCTAGACAGAAAAATTCTGGAATTTTTACAAAAAGATGGTCGCATGGCAGCAAGTCATATAGCTGATAAACTGGATATTTCCATACCAACAGTAACTGATAGGATCAAGAAGCTGTCCGAATCAGGAGTTATACAGGGATTTCATGCAACTCTGGATCCCAAATTGCTTGGATTAGATGTTTCAGCAATAATTACTGTTATTTCAGGATCATCCGAACATTACAAAGAAGTGATTCAGGCAGCTAGGAATACTCCCGAAGTCGTACAATGCTATAGTACCACGGGGAAGGGTTCCCATACCTTAATTATAGTAGCAAAAAATTCTCATGCGCTGGAAGAATTATTACGAAAAATTCAAAGCTGGCCAGGTATATCAAGGACAGAAACACAAGTAATCTTGTCTTCCTACGCTATAAACCATAACACGTATGCAATAAGTTGAATCAAAACAATATCAAACAAAGGAGTAAAAACAGTGAGTAAAGTAAAAGCTGAGTATATTTGGTTAGATGGTTATGTACCAACCGCAAATCTTAGATCAAAAACAAAAATAGTCGATGGACCTGTTAATGGACTTGGTGATCTACCGGACTGGGCGTTTGATGGATCTAGCACAGAACAAGCGGCTGGTGATAATAGTGATTGTGCGTTAAAACCGGTATACTATGTTCCGGATCCAATTCGAGGAGGAGATCATTTATTGGTTATGTGTGAAGTATTAAATGGAGATGATACAATTCATAAAAGCAACACGCGGGCAGCATGTACTGATCTAGCAGAAAAGCACAAAGATCATGATTCATGGTTTGGCATTGAACAGGAATACACCTTTTATAATGGTGAAAATCCGCTTGGGTTTCCTGATGAAGGATATCCAGCTCCCCAAGGAGAATATTATTGTGGCGTTGGGGCCAAAAACATTTATGGTCGCGAAATAGTTGAAGAACACCTGGAATTATGCCTACAGGCGGGATTAGAGATTTCTGGAATTAATGCTGAAGTAATGCCCGGACAATGGGAATTCCAAGTTGGCCCTGTTGGGGCGCCAGAAGTTGGTGACCAGTTATGGATTGCGCGCTGGTTATTACACCGTGTTGCAGAAGATTATGGGGTTACCGTTAGTCTAGAGCCAAAACCAGTGCAGGGTGACTGGAATGGAGCAGGTGCTCATGCAAATTTTAGTACAAAAGCCATGCGTGAAGATGGTGGCTACGATGTAGTTATAAAAGCTTGTGAAAAGATCGGAAAAAACATTGATAGACACATTAGTGTATATGGCGCAAAAAATGATGAGCGACTTACTGGTTTACACGAAACGGCAAAGATTACCGAATTTTTCTACGGTGTTAGCGATCGAGGAGCTTCAATAAGAATACCGATTGCTACTGCTAATTCTGGAAAAGGCTACCTTGAAGACCGACGTCCAGCCGCAAACATGGATCCATATCTGGTCTGTGCAGCGCTGATAGAAACGACTTGTAGCTAGAGTCTAGTCTGTTTTTCAACTTCAACGAGTACGTTAATAATTAGTAAATAATTTTAATTTCAAGTTGCTTTTGATTCAAACCAAAGCACTGAGTCTAATGTTCTGAACTGCTTAGTTCTCTCCGCTTACCCACATTGCAATTGAGGAATGTATTCGTATCAGGACTGGATAAAGAGGTTCTGTTGCTGCGATTATATGAAAAATTCATTCCGATCCTTCTTACATCGCATTGACCCTACATCACGCCTTTTCTAGGGCAATTTCTAGATCATGAATAATATCATTTACATTTTCTATTCCCACTGAAAGACGCACTAAACCATCAGTAAGTCCTCGCGCTAAGCGTTCTTCCTTTGGTACATCACCGTGAGTCATGGTCGCGGGGTGGGTGATCATGGTTTCTACAGACCCTAGACTCTCTGCTAGTTGTATCAATTGCACTGCATTCATTACTTTCTTACCCGCCGTGGTTCCCCCAGTCAATTCAAATGAAATCATGCCGCTGAAACCACTCATTTGCTCTTTGGCCACATGGTGCATAGGATGGGATGGTAATCCGGGATAGGTCACTGTGCCCACCTTAGGATGACCTTCTAAAAATTCAGCCACACTTTGAGCATTTTCTGTATGTTTTTTCATACGCAGATCGAGTGTTTTAATTCCCAGGATTGTTAGCCAACAATCAAACGGACTGGGCACAGCACCAATTGTTTTTTGAACAAACTTTAGATGCTCAAACAGATCTTCCCTGTTGGTAATAACCACACCGCCAATCAACTGATTGTGACCACTTAAATATTTTGAGGTGCTGTGCATGACCAGATCAGCGCCGAATTCGAGGGGGCGTAAAAAGACAGGCGTTGCGAACGTAGAATCCACACCATAAATCAAATCATGGTTTTTGGCGATTTTCCCAACTGCCTCCAAGTCCGTGACCTTCAGTAAAGGATTTGTAGGTGTTTCTATCCAGATCATTTTCGTGGTGGGCTGGATTGCATTTTCTACATTAACCGGATCAGAAGAATCCACATAGCTAAAGTGTAAATCATAATTCACAAGAACCTGGTTAAAGTGTCGAGATACTCCTCCGTACACATCATCAGAGCAGATCACATGATCTCCTGCTTTTAGCAGTTTTAAACAGCTATCCACTGCGGCCATACCACTTGCAAACGCTGCACCATATTTTCCATTATCGATAGCAGCCAAATGCTCTTCCATTGTTTGTCTTGTAGGGTTAGAAGAGCGGGTATAATCGAA
>Ga0207966_1000535_pt1 | contig 21703 bp, 20 predicted proteins | sample Knorr_S23_td_NAD_FD_185611 | JGI IMG/M metagenome (GOLD analysis project Ga0207966, IMG submission 185611) | Marine microbial communities from Southern Atlantic Ocean transect - Knorr_S23_td_NADW_ad_2500m_LV_B (SPAdes) (version 2) | ecosystem: Environmental > Aquatic > Marine > Oceanic | place...
CTTTGCTTTCACTTCAGGCTTTGCTTTTTCGGCAGCCACTTTTGTTTCAGCAGACTTTGGTCCCGGAGCAGCTTCGGTCTTCTCCTCTTTTATTTTGGCAGGAGTTTCTTCAGCTTTTTTCTCCTTTGCTTTTGCTTCAGGTTTTTTCTCTTCTTCAGCTTTCGCCTCAGAAACAACATCAGTTTCTTTCTCCTTTGCTTTCGCTGCAGGTTTTGCTTTTTTAGCAGCAGCTTTTTCTTCAGTAATCGATTCTATTCTAGTTTGTTTTCGAGCAGCAAGACCTTCCATGACTGCAGTAGCAATTACGTTTGCATAAAGGGCAACTGCACGTGGGGAATCGTCATTCCCAGGAATAACGAAGTCTATACCGGTAGGATCACAATTTGTATCAGCAATACCAACAACTGGTATTCCCAACTTTTGTGCCTCTTTCAATGCAAGCTGTTCTTTATGACAATCTGTAATGAAAAGCATCGATGGTACACTTTTCATATTCCGTACTCCGCCGAGTGAACGCTCTAACTTCACGCGTTTTCGCTCCATCATCAGAGCTTCTTTTTTGATCACACCCTCGTAACTGCCGTCTTCTCCAGCAACTTCTTCAAAGGTTTTCATTCGTGCGATTGACTGCTTTACAGTACCAAAGTTTGTTAACAAACCTCCCAGCCAGCGAAAATTGATGTAGGGGCACCCACACCGGTCGGCTTCTTCTTTAACGATACGTTGTATTTGGATTTTTGTGCCGACGAATAGTGGTACCCGTCCTTCTTCTGCAGAGGCTTTAACGTATTCGTAAGCTTCTTTGAGCTTGGTCAGTGTCTGACGCAGATCGATGACGTGAACACCGTTTTTTATGCCGTAGATGTACGGCGCCATGTTGGGATGCCAACGTTTTGTCTGGTGCCCGAAGTGGACTCCAGCTGCTAAAAATTGCTTCATTGAAATGACAGCCATAAAATCTCCTTATGATGGCTTGGTTAAATGTCCGCGGGATGTAATCGGACGAACTGGCTCTGAAGTGAATCATAAAGAATCGGCTCTGTTGTCCTCATCCCCTGACAGACAGATTCCTCTTCTCTTTAATAATATTCTAAATTAAACCTTTATTTATAGCTAATCTTCTGGTAGTTTACAAGTTATTTTTCAAGAAAATAGTAGAAGAAGTGATGATTCCGTCTTCAGCTCATCATATCCAGGGCATCAGTTTTTGTTTGCAGCCTTCGCCAAAAGAAATGATGAAAATGGACTCCCTCTGCTTCAGTGCTGCATGGAGTGAACAAGATTATCGGGAAATGCAGGAGCAGCCTACTTTCTCAAATTGGCTGCTGCAAGTTCCAACTGCAGCTCAAGTAGGAATGCTGTCTTTCCAGTCAGTACCTCCGGAACTGCAAATCCTCAGATTAGCAGTTCTGCCGGATTGGAGGAAACAAGGGTTGGCTCAATTTATGTTAGAGCAGTTGGAAATAGTAGCGAAATCAGCTAATCTGGAATCACTCTGGCTCGAAGTCAATTCTGCAAACAAAGCTGCAACTGCATTGTATTACAAACAAGGTTATCAAGAAACAGGCATCCGAAAAAATTATTTTATAAATCCTTTGGGAGATGCACTTTTACTAAAAAAAATCTTGAAGTATGATGACAAACAGGCCGCGCAATAAACGGAGTGTACGATAATACTATAATCAAATAACTATAACTGATGAACCTGTAATAAGTTCTAAATCCTTGTCATTTTGAGCGAAGTGAGAAATCTTGCATATGCTACTACGCTAATATCATTGAATTTTATCCCTACGGTTGAAACGACAAATTGTGGATTTAAGACTTATAACGAAACCATCATAACTCTTATTTAAAAAGATTTCCATTGAAAGAAGAAGCAATTATTCTCACCAGTGGATTGTTTGATTCTCATAACGCAAAGACTGCATTTGGTCTGATTCGTAATTCAGAACAATATGAAATTCTTGCAGTCATCGATCAAAACTTTGCCGGACAGGATGCAGGAAAACTCGTTGACGGTCAGGTGCTAGACATCCCAATTCATGCAACCATTAATGAATTTTTAAGAGCCAGAAGTTCAAGAAACAAACTGGCTTTGGAAGAAAGCGGACGTGGTGTATACGCAATTATTGGGATTGCAACTCAAGGCGGGGTAATCCCCGAGGGACTTCGTATAGAGTTACTGGAAGCACTGTCCAGTGGTATGCATGTTGTAAACGGTCTGCACCACTATCTGAGCGATGATCCTGAATTAGTACAAAGAGCTGAGAAAAATCAGGCCAAATTGCTTGATATTCGAAAACCCAAAAGTGCAAAGGATCACGCATTTTGGACAGGAAATATCCTGAATGTCCGTGCTCCAAGAATTGCCATGTTTGGAATGGACTGTGCCTTGGGTAAGCGCACTTCCAGTCTTTGGCTCAGAGATGCCTGTCGTAAGCAGGGCATTCGCACCGAAATGATTTACACCGGGCAGACCGGGAAACTGCAAGGTGGACGCTATGGATTTATTCTTGATTCAACCCTCAATGATTTTGTCAGCGGAGAACTGGAAGAGGCAATTTTTCGTTGTGATCAGGAGGAAAATCCTGACTTGATGCTGCTTGAAGGTCAGTCTTCTTTACGCAATCCTTCCGGACCATGCGGTTCAGAATATCTTTGCAGTGCACTGGCCAAAGGTGTGATTTTACAATATGCGCCAAAGCAGAAATATTACCTGACTGATGATGATCGAAAACTTTGGCCGATGCCGCCGATTGAGGAAGAATTGGAACTGATTCGTTTATATGGTTCTCAAACTTTGGCTATAACACTGAACAGTTACGAACTCACTAAAAAAGAACTGGAGTCAGAACAGCAAAAACTGGAAGAGCGTTTGGGCTTACCGGTTGTCTGTCCTATGGAAGAAGGGATGGAGCGACTTGTTCCTGTGGTACAGGAGTTTATTGCATCAGAAGCAGAAAATTAGAATCTACATAGTGAGCTGTTGACTCATTGAAAGAAGTCTTTCAGTATTTTAAAAGTGTTAAGCTTGATAACTGACAACTGAGCCTATTTACTATTTTTCAGTCAATCTTGGAATTAATTCTGCGAAGTTACAGGGTCGACTGCGGATATCAAGTTGAGTTGCTAGTATTTTGTCCCAACCTGTTCGACAAGCTCCGGAAGAACCCGGCAAACAAAAAATATAAGTTCCGTTGGCAACTCCAGCAGTGACTCTTGACTGGATAGTTGAGGTGGAGATTTCATCATATGATATCCGGCGGAACAATTCACCGAAGCCCTCGATTACTTTGTCAAATAAAGGGAATACTGCTTCAGGAGTGCCGTCACGTCCGGTGAGTCCGGTGCCACCGGTGCTAAGGATAATGTCTACTGCCGGATCAACAATCCAGCGGGACAGTACTGCACGAATCTGATAAATATCATCAGGCACAATGCATTTTTCCGCCAGAATGTGCCCTTCTTCTGTGAGACGTTCAGTAAGTATTTTCCCGGAAGTATCGGTTTCTTCAGTTCGAGAATCAGAAACCACCAGAATTGAGATCCGGAGAGGTAGAAAATCAAGTTGTTTCATGTGCTAAACCTGTAATCGGTTTTTAATTTCAATAATTTTGAAAGACCATAGTGGACGGTTTCATTATTGGATTGTTGTCCATTGTCAGTTTATTAGTGTTAATTGTCAATTTAACTCATGACTGGCATTGTTCGACATTTGTGATAGATTGTCTGCAGTTTTGGAAATAAATACGGAACGGTTCCTAAAACAAGTTATGAGTGAAAACCTGCAGACAGGCAACTGAATGTGCAGTTAAGGAAACAAATTTGAGATGTTTTATCCATGAAATCTGCAAAGATAGCTAGTCTTTTCCGGAAGTTGAGCGACTCAATTCCGAATCCGAAGACGGAGCTTTGCTACCGGAATCCTTTCGAGTTATTGATTTCCGTAATTCTCAGTGCGCAGGCTACAGACGTTTCTGTAAACAAAGTTACTCCGGAATTATTTTCCGCATTTCCTACGCCTGAAGAAATGTTTGAGGCTGGTTCAGAAAAAGTATTTGCGCACATTCGGAGTATTGGACTTGCACCGACAAAATCAAAAAATATTGCTGCAACTTGTGGACAACTGGTGAAGTTGCACAAAGGGGAGGTTCCGGACAAAAGAAAGGATTTAGAGGCACTTCCGGGAGTGGGACGAAAAACGGCGAATGTGATTTTAAACACTGCATTTGGGGTGCCTGTGATTGCAGTTGATACTCACATCTTTCGGCTTTCAAACCGTACCGGGCTTGCACCAGGAGAAACTGTCATAAAAGTTGAACAAAAATTGATGTCAGTAGTTCCTGCAAAATGGAAAAAAGACGCACATCACTTGTTAATTCTGCATGGACGTTATGTCTGCAGGGCACGAAAACCTGATTGTGAACATTGTGTGATTTCCCAAGAATGCGAACATCCGGATAAAATAGTAACTTAAATCCTTGATCTTAACATAACCTACACTTAATGATTTGTTAGCCATAGTATGAGCAGTTTTATCTTTATGGAAAATATTGGTGGGATCTTCTTAGTTTTCCTCAATGTTGTCACACCAGTTTTTATTCTTGTTGTTATAGGTTATTTTGTTGGCCCACGTCTAAAAATTGATGCACGTTCACTTTCAAGAACAGCCTATTTTGTGTTCATTCCGGCATTTGTATTTAATATTATCAGTGAGGCGAAAATTGATTCTGAATTGGCTTTACAGATGCTCAGCTTTATTCTTGTTGCCCAAATTGCGGTTGCTTTGCTGGGTTTTTTGGTTGGTAAAGCCCTGCGCCAGTCCAGGGAAATTACAGCCGCTTTCGTGCTGATTGCAACGTTTGGCAATGTTGGTAATTTTGGCCTGCCGTTAATTGTGTTTCGGCTGGGAGAGACAGCCCGGACTTATGCCACTGTTTATTTTGTGGCGACTGTCTTTATTTCTTTTGTAATTTGTGTTGGTGTGGCAAGTTGGGCCCGCAGCGGAGGTGTGACAGCTGTCTTTTCTGTTTTTAAAACACCGGCTTTAATAGCCCTCATTCCGGCTCTTGTTTTCAATATTACTGATTTAGAAGTACCAATTTTTCTGTCACGTTTGAGTGGACTCTTGGGGCAGGGAATGATCCCTGTGATGCTGATTACACTTGGGGTTCAAATGGGAGAGATTCCAAAAATAAAGATTAACTTCAACGTTTTTGCTGCAAGTACAGTACGTTTGATAGGAGGTCCTGTTTTGGCGCTGCTCATTGTACCCTATTTTGGGCTGGAAGGTCTGGAACGCAGTACCGGCATTCTTCAGGCAGCAATGCCCGCAGCTGTACTGGCTTCAATCATTGCATTGGAATACAAACTGCTTCCTGAATTTGTTACAACGACGGTACTCTTTTCAACGCTTTACAGCATTCTAACTTTGACAGTTATTCTGACTTTTATCTGATTCAGAGTGTTATGAATAATTTGTGGTGTGCTGAACAACAAGTAACAGCTGACCTTTTTTCAGAGTTACTGATACAGGATTGCTGATTACAAGATTTGAGACTCCGGAAGGTGTTTTTCCTGGAAGCAAATCATGACCGTCCAGAGAAAATTCTAATCCGTGTGTGACGACACCTTGAGCACCGCCGAAAAGCGGCAGCAGAGAAAGAATTGTTCCTGGCGGAAGATTCTCTTTCCAGTTGTCAAGAATAAACTCCATGCGTTCCAGCGGAGTCCACAAAATGAGGCGTACATTTGGGGTGTATTTAAATAGAATTTCCAGACTTGAAAGGAACTGATCATTACGACTACCTTCTGCTCCAAGAATGTGTATTTCTGTGCATTCGCGTTTCAAGCAATGTCGAACTGCTTTGTCGGCATCGTTGGTGTCTTGTTCTTTAACATGAAATAGCTTAGAGTTTGGCAATTTCTTCCGGACTTCCGGCTTAATTGAATCAAAATCACCAACCACTGCATCCGGGATCAGATTATAGCAGTACAGCTGATTTGCACCCCCATCGGCTGCTACCCGATAATCTGCTTCTTGCCATAACTGGTGCAACAGCTTTTCCGGAGGCGGATTACCATTGCAGATAATCAAGGCTATTTTTTGGGGCAGGCCCTCTTTTTGTTTATTAATTTCACTCATTGAGAAAATTTATGAAAGAACTCTTAAAAACTTTTCCTGTTGTCACAAAAATTCCAGTAATTTGGGGAGATATGGATTCATTTCAGCACGTAAATAATGTGATCTATTTTCGTTATTTTGAGAGTGCCCGAATCCAGTATTTTGAGACTTTAGGCTGGCTGAAAATAATTGAAAAAATGGGCATTGGTCCAATATTAGGCTCCACTTCCTGCCGCTATCGGATTCCCCTCACTTATCCGGACACTGTATTTGCGGGTGCAAAAATAACAGAATTGCACGAAAAACGTTTCACAATGGAGTATCTGCTCGTCAGTGAGAAGCATGCGGATCCGGTTGCAGAAGGTACTGGAATTGTGGTGTGCTACAACTATCAAAAAAATCAGACAACCCCTATTCCGGAAGTCATTCAACAATCTATTGAAAAACTTGAAGACCGCATTTTTTAGATTAATTAAAAATCGGTGCGGGAGGAATCTTTGGCTGAAGGAGGGAGATAATAAATCAGCTCGGTGGAATGCACTAAGCCCAACTCTTTGCGTGCAATCAATTCAATATATTCCTGACTGGTTTTCAGTGCAAAAACTTCTTCTTGCATCAAAGTTTTCTCAACCTTCATCGATTCTAGCTCTTGAATAAGCCTTTGTTCATGTGCTTCCAGTCGGCTGGTGGCTAATATTCCATAACTCCCAATCACTGAGATTATGAGCATAACCACACCAAACCCTGCAATTAAGACCAGTGAGAACAACGAGCGCCACTCTTCAGTTTCTTTTGCCATGCCAACAACAGGAGTCTCTTGTACCTTTGGTGGAGAAAACAGTCCGCTAACATACAGAATTCTGTCATGATTCTTAAGCAGTTTTGACTGTTCAACTGGCTTGTTTTGCTGTTTAAGACTATTTTTTGAAGTTGGGTATTGCATTATTGAAAATTAAAAATAATCATCTGCTGGACACAGAAGTTTCGTTGCTCAAAGTAAATCAGGTGGATGCTTGTCTGTCTTAAGTTTTGTCGTAGAGAATGGTGCATTGAGCATCCAGTTTAGCTCCTTCCTGAATTAATAGTTTTCCGGAAGGAACTTGTACCTCACCTTTAATATTTGCAGTTACATTCACCTCAAGGCGTTCATGGACCAGCAAATCACCATTGATTTTTCCTGCAACCAGTACTATATTACCTTCAATCTTTCCTTTGACTTGTCCAGTTTCCGAAACAACAATCTCCTGGTCGCAAAATACGGATCCATCTACTGTTCCACTCACAACCATTTTCTTTTGTGAGTGGATGGTACCCTCTACATATAGATCCTCACCCAGGAATCCAAGTCCTTTGTTTGCTGCAGTATTTTGGTTCGGCATGTTAATTTTTCAGCTTTGCACTCAATTTCGATAAAGACGCTGGTCCGGATTAAACCTGGAAATTGGAAACAGAGGGTTTGTACGTCGTCCGTTAATAATTATTTCATAGTGTAAATGTGGACCAGTACTGCGTCCAGTGCTTCCTACTAATCCAAGCAAGTCTCCACGTTTAATTTTCTGACCGCGTCTTACCTTTATTTTAGAAAGATGAGCAAAACGTGTTCTGTAGCGAACAGAATTTTTCTTTCCGGGAAAGAAACCTCTTCCATGTTGTAGTTCCACAAGCAGTCCAAATCCTGATTTGCGGTCTGCAATCCGGACAGTGCCATCTGCAGGAGCGTGAACTGGGGTGCCTCTTTTTGCTCTGAAATCAATGCCAGCATGATACTCACGTTTCTTGGTGAACGGATCCTTTCGCATTCCATAACGATCAGATAATGCTCTGCTTCGAACTGGAATCACGGTCGGAGTATGCCTCCAGAAACTTTGATTTCGTTCAATCAACTGGCTTAAATCCTCCAGTTGGGCAACGGTTTCGTAGTAGTTATCAGAATTATTGTAAAGAAAACTACGCAAACTTCCGGAACTTAACAAAGTTTGCGGTGAGTCGAGTGACAAGCTATCCAAAATTGTAGGACCTCCGCGCCCAGTTTTAGCTTTTACTCGTTTGGTTTTTCCGGTTTTGCTGAGTCTTATTCCAGTAGTTTTACTGATCTTTTTTGTTAGCCGGATGACCGTCGCCTGATTAACTTTGAGGAACTCCATATGTTCAGACAAATCCTGTTCTGTTTCAACGAGTTGTCCTCGTAACTGCTGAATGGTATTTGCCTGTTCTTCAAAACTTCTACGATTTGAAGCAAATTCCTGCAAAGACTGATTAAAGAGCAGAAAATCCTGATATATCTGATCCAGCCACTGCACGGTCTGTTGAGGATTTGTTTGATCCTTGAGTTTTGGTGTACATTGAGCCTCCAATGTCTGGCACATGTAATCATGCAATTCATCCAACTTATGTGTGTTGGAACGGAATAGTGCCAAATGTTTCTTAAACATTACGTCACTGTTATGTGAAGACTGCTTCAATTCTTCAACATAATTTTCAAGAAACGAAATTCTGGACTCCCGGCCGTCATAGAGATCAATCCGCTGCTGAAATGCTATCTGAGTATTTTCCTGCTTTTCAAGTAACTGGGCCTGCTTCAAGATTGTCTGGTGCTGGTCGAAAAATTTCCAACCTAAAGCTCCAGCGCCAACCAATATCAAGGTCAACAAAAAAAACATAAATTTTGCCCCAAAATGATACTGGCTTACTCCAAAGTTACTATCTTTGAGCAGAAGGATTGAAAAGTTTTTCATACACACATTTACATAGAAAATGGCCGAAAATAACTCCCTATTATAACACTATAATAACTTAACTACAACCAATTTGAGAATAGCTTTAAACAGATCTGCCGAATAACATCAGTCTGCCGCGGTTGCCGTAACAGACCAGTTATATTCAAATTCTTCCTGCACCAGCACGATCGGTACTAACATATACAATAGGTTTCAGTTAATCGGCTCTTACGGATAGAGTTTGTTTATTTTACCAAAAAACGCCCCCCAAAGACTTTCCTGCCAAAATCGTGCAAAAGTTATGCATATTTAATCTCACACAGTAGTTATGTTGTGAAAGGCTTTCAGCGACGAGACAGGTTTAGAGTTAGTGCATTGTTTCCGCCAACGTGATTTGGTGTTGCAGCTATGAGGGAGTAACATGAAGTTGTTTGATCAAGGGATTCAATTGCTTTTCCACAAATCTAAGATCTCTGTCCAGAAAGAACTGATTAACATCTTCAATTATTATTATATCCTAAAGTCTCAAAACTTCTTTCAATACTTAAACATTCAGTAACAGCGGCTGTACTTCTTTCCAGTCAGTCAAACCCTCTTTGGTCAGGCGTTGAGCAGTTTGTTCCATTGTGTGAAAGTAAAGTTCAGGTTCTGGGCGTATCAATTTCCTTCCTGTGTCACCAGCCTGAATCCGGTCCCGTACCAGAGAATTCACCTTCAGAATTTCGTAGACAGGAATGCGGCCGGAGTAGCCCGTACCCCTGCACCTCAAGCAGTTTTTGTCCGAAGTATGAGGATTTGACTTGTTTCCGTTCTGGTGTGAACAGAGGCGGCGCACTAATCTTTGGGAAACGATTACTGTCAGTGTTTCTGCTAATAAATCCGGAGCAATCCCGAGGTTCAACAGACGCTGAATTGCAGTTACAGCATCGCTGCTGTGAAGTGTTGAGAGTACCAAATGTCCCGTAAGCGCAGCTTTGACAGCAATGTTTGCAGTCTCTTCATCTCTTATTTCTCCGATCAACAGAACATCCGGATCCTGACGCAGTGCCGCTCTTAGTGTATCCGCAAAACCCAAACCTTGCTCCGGTTTGACTGAAACCTGGGTGATGCCTTCTATGTGATATTCAACAGGATTTTCGATTGTAAGTATATTCTTTTCTTGTGAATTCAGTGCATTGAGGATTGCATAGAGTGTAGTTGTTTTGCCGCTGCCGGTCGGCCCAACCATTAGTATCAAGCCGCTTGGAGCCTGGCTTGCCTGATAAAGCATTTCCAAGTCATTTTTGAAAAAACCGAGTGCTTCCAATTTGTGTTGTACCGGTGTCTGATCCAAAAGCCGCAGCACCATTTTTTCCCCAAATTGACCCGGCAAAGTGGAAACTCTAACGTCAAAAATGCGATTACTGTTGGAGTTGTATGTGTAGTGTCCGTCTTGAGGACGGCGCCTGACAGCGATGTCCATTCCGGCCAATAATTTAATGCGTGAGAAAATAAGCGGGTGGAAACTCATCGGCATTGGAGCGGAGTCCTGGAGGTAGCCGTCAATCCTGAATCGGACTCTCAGCTGATTTTTTTCAGGTTCAAGATGAATATCTGATCCTCTTCGGGAAACAGCTTCTTCAAACAAATGATGAATTCTGTCGGTTGCAGAAATATCAGCATCTTCAATCTGCAAATGGGAAGTTTCAAGCAGTGCTTCAATTTGCTGCTGTTGTGCTAAATACCAATAAATCGGTTCGCCGAGATGAAAGGCAACCTGATTCATCTTCAACCAGTTTGACTGAACTGACAACAGGCAGGCACACTTTGATCCCAGACGCATCGGTAAAATGCCGGTGCGTTCATAAAGTTGCTTTGACAAAGGAAGGTTTTCGTAATTTTGGACTTCATCAAGTGTTGTTGAAAGCAGCGGGAGGTTATAACGGTCTGACATATTCCGGAGAAGGTGAGGTTCTTCCAGCAAATCCATCTGAATCAGACGCCTTATTTTCTCAAGCTCCGGGAGGTTCTTGAAAGCGCTGCTGGTCTGCCCCATCACTTCCGGGTCCAAATCTTCTTCCTGCACCAGTTCATCCAACAAGGCCATTGTCATGCTCCATTAAATGCCGGCAGACAAAATGTCTACGTTCCAGTATTTTTGTTTTGAATTTAGATCAGGGTACTAGCATTACCCTATTTTTGTAGCGCAGGTCAATACTTTTTAATCCCGGATGCTGTTTACCCAATACAGGATAAATGTTTTGGAAGGTGCGTAAGCGTTCGCCGAAATCACGACTTCCCATTTGGATCGTCAGCGGAACGGTACGCAAAGGCTCCGGAGAACCAGGTTGAAGCTCAGATGAATTCAGTGGCCAGTTAATTTTCAGGTTTAGCGGATCAGAAATATCAATGTGAATTGGCTGAGAAGACCAGTCAACTATTCTGAATTGACCTTCAAGTTTTATCTGTGTATTTTGCAGTTCAGCTTTTTGAGCTGCAGCCATTGTTTGAAATGTTTCCAGAAATCTTAAACCTCTTTCAAGAACCGGTGAATCTAAACTGGAACCAAGTGTTACGGACGGTACTGTCAGTCCGTTGATCAGCGGCAGGTTTTTATACGGTGAGTCCCGCAGTTCATCAAAGGTTAATAGTTTGAGCAGGCGCTGATTGTTTCCAATGAGGACGTACTTTGTTTTCGATAAGGACGCAGATGAAAAAACGTTCGTCTGTTGTGAAAGCTGAAGCAAAGCAACAGGCTGATGTTCACTTATAATCAGGTGAATTTCGTCCGGAAATTTTCTACGTATGTCGGTTTTTTGTACAATGGGATGTGTCTGAAGACGTGCTGCAACCTGATATGGATTGAGATCGATCAAACGTTGTCCTTGACGCAGGCCGCTTGCAAAAAGCACATCGGCATCTTTCAGCAACAGGTTACCTTTGATATTGACCCTTGAAAGTGGTTGTTGAAAAAACCATTGACCAACCCAAACACTGCCTCCAACCAGCCATAAAATAAAAATCAGTCCACAGAATCCAATAAATTTTTGAATCAGCCAGCGCATTTTCATACGCAAAAATGCGGGTTCATTTTCGACAAAATACGGCGGCAGCCAGGAATTGCTGTAACCAGGTTCGGTATTGGGTTTGCGGAGTTTAACGGAAAGACCCGGGATTGGATTGCTGTGATTTTTCCGGACTCTCATTGATGAAGTCCGGAGCTTTCGCACAACAGGGCGTCGATTTGATTGTCGTTTGAGATCCTGCATGGAAAACAAGGCTTTCAGTAAATGTTTGGCAGTATATGGTTTTCAGACAGGATTGAAAACGGATGTTAGCAATCCGTTTACAGTAAACTGCTGAAAGTTATCCGTATACTGAACTCTGCAGGATTTGAACCTCAGGCTCCAAATTAATGGAATGCTTGCTGAAAACTATTTCCCGGACGGTATCAATCAACGATAAAATATCTGTTGAAGAGGCTTTTCCAAGGTTAACAATAAAATTAGCATGTATTGGACTGATTTGAGCACCACCCATGATTTTACCTTTCAATCCGGAGGCTTCTATTAAGCGGGCAGCAAAATCTCCAGGAGGATTTTTGAAGACTGAACCACAGCTGGGTTGATTGTAAGGTTGTTTTTCCATGCGGAACTGTTGACATTCAAGCAGTTTTTTTTCTACAGTTTCCGGATCAGATTCCTGGAATTCAAAAACTGCACTGGTAATAATCCGTCCATAATTTCCCATAAGATCAGAATATCGGTAGCGGAATTCCAGGTTTTGTCTGGCTGAGGTATGTAAATTCCCTTCCATGTCCATCCACTCTGCTTCCTGCAAAAAATCTGCAGTTTCTCCACCGTGTGCACCGGCATTCATGGCAACAGCGCCGCCAATCGTTCCGGGAATGCCGATCAAGAATTCCATACCTCCCCATCCCTGAGCCACACAGCGTTGAGCAAATGTCACATCGGCCAGTGCCGCTCCCGCAGTGACTCTATTTTTGCAGGCGGAGGAATTATTTTCTTCGAGAGGAACCCAACTTTTGAACTCTCCGCTTAAATGCAAAATTATTCCGGGCCAGGCAGTATCGGGAATAAACAGGTTGGAACCTTTGCCAAGGATGAACCAGGGAATGCGGTGTTTGCTTATGAAGGGTAGTAAGAGGCTCAGGTCTTCAGCATTGACAACGTCAATCAAACACTCTGCAACTCCGCCGATACGCCATGTATTGAAGCGTTTCAGGGATTCTTTTCTGCGTAATCGTGAGGTCAGGGGGGCTTTCTCCAATTCCTCCAACCATTCCGGTTTTTCTTTGTTTGACATTTTTCGACCTTAAATTATTCTGAGGTCATGGACATTTTGGTGCTGTTTTGGCCTGGCCCCTGCTCATAAAGCTCTTCTAATCTGTAATACTTTCGTATTTCCGGATGGAAAACATGGAGGATAATATTTCCATAATCTAAAAGTACCCAGTTCCCTTCACGCTCACCTTCAATGCCTAAAGAAGCCTCCCCTTCCCGCTTCAAATTATGTTCTACATTTTCTGCAATCCCTCTGCAGTGCAACTGCGAACGACCTTCACAAATCAGCAGATAATCCGCCAGACTTGAACGATGCTGTGCATCAATCAAAACAATTTCTTCGGCCTTTGCATCCTCCAGCAGTTCCAGGATCCGCTTTATTAAAGCTCGGTCCGAATCATCAGCAATTGCCTTGTCCAAATTATTTTCATAATTTAATTCATAAGCCACTTTATTATCTGAATTTTTCAAAACAGTATCTTTTTCAGCAACCAAGTTTCTTTTATATGAAAGGATTAAGTGGTAAAAAGTTCGAATGCCACACTTATCTGTCATCCAGACGAAGCTTCATGTGAATGACAAGCTGTTACTACTTTTCCCAAAAGTTTAAATATTTATTTAATAAAAATTTCAATGCAGAAAAAATCAGGGACGTTACTTATATTCTCAAAGCCCAAATTTCAAACCTTAAACCTCAAAACAGCGTCCCTGCCATGTTTCTTTTGCAGCCAGAAAATCATCAATAAATTGAGTGGTTTTCATTTTTTCGCGGGTCCATTGCGGTGCGACTAACTCATCCCAGCGCGAAGCAACTGCAGCCAAGCGGTGAACAGCAATTTTTGGAGAAAGATTTTCAAGAAACAATGCAACTTTACGACTATATTCTTCCAGATCAACCGGTTTAAAATGGGATTCGCGATACAACTTTTCCAGCGGGGTATTGCGGAGAACATGCAGGTTGTGTAATTTTACTCCGTCAACTTTTTGTTCAGACAGAATTTCTGCAGTTTTGCGAATTTGTGCATCAGTTTCGTCCGGAAGCCCAAACATCAAATGCACACACAAATTAATGTCCGGAAGTGTTTTCAATTTACGGATTGCCTTTAAAGAGGAAGCGCTGTCATGTCCACGTGAAAGAAACTGCAGCTGGGCATCGTCAAAAGTTTGTACACCCAGTTCAACGGACAGATAGTTCTCTCGCGCGATTTCTGAAAATTTCTGCAAAACTCTTTTGGGAAGGCAATCAGGACGGGTTCCCACTACAATTCCGACCACATCCTTTTCCTTCAAAGCCTCCTTGTAAAAGTATTCCAATTCCCTGAAACGTCCAAATGTGTTGGTGTAAGCTTGAAAATAGATCAAAAATTTTTCGGCTCGATAACGCTTCCGGATAGCTTCTCGGTTAATTTGGATTTGTTCGCGGACAGGTTTTTCTCGTTGCTGGTGATAGGCGGCGGATCCCCATTCATCGCAAAAGATGCAGACTGCCGCCCCATTGTGACCTTCTCTGTTTGGACATGATTCTGCGACAGAAATACTCACCTTAAATACTTTTTCGCCAAATCGCTCCAGATAGTGCTGACTAAGCGGACGGTAGCGCTTACCGTGTTCAAACACTCGGAATTGCTGCATGTAATATTTGGCTTTCAAGAAATCTACGGTAACAAACTTGCGTCGATTACCCAGTCTGTGAGCAACTGATGAGCGCGGTTAGTTTCTATTTCTCTTCCATTCAACAAAACCCGTACAGCATGAGTATTTCCCAGTGTCAGCAGATACTGTTTTTTTGCTTCCCACTGCTGAATTTTGTCAGCTTCCAGGAGAACATCTTTAGTTTCTTTTTTATCTACTGCAATACTAATCCAAGTGTCTTCAGAGGCTTCCACCTCAAGAACAAGTGGCTCCACAGTGTTTTGAACCGCTACCGGTTGAATTATTTGTGTATTCTCAGTTTGTTTTTTTTCTACAAGAGTAATCTCCGTTGATACTTCAGGTATTTCAGGAGATGGCTCTGCAGGACTGACAGATTCCTGAATGGCTGGAGTACTTTTCTGTACCGGTTCGATTATAGGTTCAACTTCAACTACCAGGGGTTCTGTTATTGTTTCATTGTCTCCGTTGAAAGAAAAAGGCGTCTGCAAAAAGTAGAAGGAATAGACAAAGAATCCTCCAACAATAAGGACCAAAACTGTCAAAATTATTCCAATTGGCTTTGATTCCCTGTTTTCATAAACCGGCCTAAGCGATTTTAGGTTCAACTGTTCATTTTCATCATCGGATTTCAAGAGCCGGTCTGTTTTGTCAATAATGCCTGTATTTTCCAACCCCAAAAACAGGCAGTATGAGCGGACCAAACCACGTAAAAATACTGGAGGTAGTACATTGCCCTTACACCCGTCTTCGATAGACTGTAGAGTGTTGAGGGGAATATGTAAATGTCCGGAAACGCTTTCTAGTGAAAGATTTTTTGTAATTCGTGCTTCACGAATTTGTTGTCCCAGTAACTGAAGAGACTCTTCTTCCTCTGGAATTATTTCTTCCTCCGGAACAACTTCTTCCTCTGAAATTATTTCGTCTTCCAGGGGAATGAACTTTTCTTTCTTTGGACCTGTCTTTACGACTTTTTTTCTAGGCATTCGTTATCTCAAAGTAAACTGTATCCAAAACGGGATAAAAACGCATCGAAGGTCATGGATTTTCTGTAATTGTGCTGATAGAGCAAGTGCATTGCGGTGCTGACAATTTCTTCAGGGTATTTACGAATGGAAAAGCCGGATGCATCCTCCGCAAGACTTTTAGTTATTATATCATGATATGGAAGAGGATTTGAATTAGAATTTGTCCGCAAATAGGTTTCCACTTCAACACAAATTTGATCATACTGCATGTCAGAAATAATTGACTCACCCAATTGATAGTAAAGGAAAGAATGAACCAGATACTGACGGACTTTTTGTTGACTAAACTCAATCATGTAATATTGATTGTAAATGAAAAGAGCGCAGTCTGCATTTTAAACTTGATAGCATGGGGTAGTTGCAAATCATTTTCTCTTGTTTCAAATTAGAAGATTTTTATTATTTAGCAAGATTTTTCGGGTAATTTCTAACTCAAAACCATTTTAATCTTTAATCTCAACAATAATTATTAAAGTGTTTTTGGGGCAGAATCTCTATGATCTCAGGAAAGAACTTGCATTTCTCATGTTTATTTGGCACAATTATGTGTTCCAGTAAATGTATTTTACAGAAAAAATTCTGTTAATACATGCATTTTCCAGACTCAAATCATTACCCTAGCAGGAGCAATATATGGCAAGTGACCAGGTAATCCACCTTGAGGATTCCAATTTTGAAGAAGAAACTAAATCGGGCTATGCGCTCATTGATTTTTGGGCAGCATGGTGTGGTCCGTGTGTGTCATTAGCACCATTGATTGATGAAATTGCCGGAGATATGGAAGGCAAACTCAAAGTATGCAAGCTAGATGTCGATAAAAATATGGAGTCAGCAGCACGTTTTGGAGTACGCGGAATCCCTTACATCGTCCTGCTCAAAGATGGAAAAGAAATAGACAGTGTTACTGGTAATGATCCTTCCCGCGTTCGTGCACTGGCAGAACAGGCAAACGCTTCTTAAAAACCTCCCGTGCCTTCTGCACAAAACTGGTTGCTTCTGCTGACCTACGAAGGAACCTGCTACCACGGATGGCAGGTTCAGCCGAACTCGCCCACCATTGAAGAAACACTTGAACAGGCTGTCAAGCGCTTGACAGGAGAGACTGTGAAAGTTCATGGTGCAGGGCGGACCGACTCCGGAGTTCATGCCCTCAACTTCACAGCAAATTTTACTGCAATAGCAGAAAACTTCAAAACGGCAGAAAAGTGGCGTGTTGCGCTGAATGCAGTTTTGCCGCCTGATATTGTTGTCAAATACGCACAAACTGTTGCAGCAGATTTTCACGCCAGACACAGTGCAGTCGGTAAACGCTACCGCTACCTGATTTCCAATCTACCCTACAAGCCACCATTTTCCCTGAATCAGAGCTGGTGGGTAAGTCAGGATTTGGATATTGATCTGATGCGCGAGGCCGCAGATTTATTAGTCGGCAAACATGATTTTTCCGCATTTCGCGCAGCAAGTTGTTCGTCACCAAGTTCGGTTAAAGATCTCAGGGTAATAGAGATTTTCGAAGTTCGTTCCCGTCACTCTACTCTACAAATTGAAATGGAAGCCAATTCGTTTTTGCAGCATATGGTACGCATAATTGCCGGAACTCTGGTTGAAGTAGGACGGGGGTATAAAAGCGTCAAAGATGTTGCCAAAGCATTGGAGGGCGGTTTGCGAAAGCAGGCCGGAATTACCGCGCCGCCTCAAGGGCTCTATTCATTGAGCGTGATTTATCCTGAAGGCATGATTGAGTGGCCACTGGAAGTGCTCGATAACTAGCAGGAATATTTATGGAATTCAAGCTTCAATCAGAGTTCAAACCATCCGGAGATCAGCCTCAGGCCATTGAGGCTTTGGTAAATGGTGTAGAAGATAAACATAAGCACCAGGTTTTGCTGGGTATTACCGGTTCCGGAAAAACATTCGCGATGGCCAATGTTGTTCAGACACTGCAGCGCCCAACCCTGGTTATTGCGCATAATAAAACGCTTGCCGCCCAACTATACAACGAATTCCAAGCCTTCTTTCCTGAAAATGCAGTCGAGTATTTTGTCAGCTATTATGACTACTACCAGCCGGAAGCTTACGTTCCCAGCCGTGATCTCTATATCGAAAAAGATACTGCACTGAATGACGACCTCGACCGGTTACGTTTGTCGGCAACGCGTTCGCTTTTGGAACGTCGGGATGTGCTGATTGTGGCCAGTGTTTCCTGTATTTATGGAATTGGCTCGCCTGAAAAATACGAAAAAATGCTGCTTATTTTTAAGGTTGGGGAACGATTTTCGCGGCAGGTTATTCTGGAAAGACTGGTTGAACTACTCTACACCCGCAACGATATCGATTTTCACAGGGGAACTTTTCGGGTACGCGGAGACGTGATTGATATTTATTTGGCAGAATCAGAGTCTGCAATTCGGGTCGAATTGTTTGGTGACGAAATCGAAAGCCTGGTTCGCTTCGATCCCCTGACCGGCAAAAAGCAGATGTCATATCAGCATTTTGTCATTTATCCTGCCTCGCATTATGTTGCTCCGGCAGAACATATTCCGGAAACATTGAGCTTAATCCGGGAAGAACTGCGGGAACGTCTCGAAGACTTGAATGCCCAAAACAAAATTCTGGAAGCACAGCGTCTTTTGCAGCGAACTGAGTACGATCTTGAAATGATTGAGCAGACTGGCTCATGTTCCGGAATCGAAAATTACAGTCGCATTATTGACAGGAGGGCAGCCGGAACTCCGCCGGCAACATTACTGAATTATTTTCCGGATGATTCGCTGATTTTTGTAGATGAAAGTCACATGACGCTCCCGCAGCTTCGAGCCATGTACAAAGGTGACTTTTCAAGAAAATCGACTCTGGTGGAACACGGGTTCCGCCTGCCGTCTGCAATCGATAACCGTCCTCTCCAGTTTCCTGAATTTTGTCTGTTTCCACAGAGAATGATTTATCTTTCAGCAACTCCGGGAGATTATGAGTTGGAACAAACCGAAGGTCAAGTTGCAGAACTCGTTGTGCGTCCCACCGGTTTGCTTGAACCTATAATCGAAATACGTCCGGTGCTGGGACAAGTCGATGATATACTGCATGAAATCCGTTTACGGGCAGGACGTAATGAACGGGTACTCATTACCACACTTACAAAACGGATGGCCGAAGACCTGACTGAATATTACGACGATCTTGATGTACGAGTACGCTACATGCATTCAGATGTGGATGTTGTGGAGAGGACTAAGATTTTGCACGATCTGCGGGCCGGAGAATTTGATGTTTTGGTTGGAATTAACCTGCTGCGGGAAGGTTTGGATTTACCGGAAGTGTCGCTGGTTGGAATTTTTGATGCAGACAAAGAAGGTTTTTTGCGTTCAGTTCGTTCACTTATTCAAACCTGCGGACGGGCCTCAAGAAATGCCAACGGACGTGTCATCATGTATGCGGACAAAATCACTGCATCAATTCAGATCACGCTTGACCTTACCGATTCACGCCGTAAAAAACAGGAAGCTTACAACAAAAAACACGGCATTGTTCCGAAAACCATTTTCCGGAAAATCGCACCGTCTTTTGCGCCTGTCGAACTGAATGACATGCTTGAAAGCGATTCTTATGCAGCGGAAGAAACTCCGGTCTACGAAACAGTGATCAACATGGAAGAAAAAATTGCGGAATTTGAGGAGGAAATGCACGAAGCTGCTGAGTCCCTGGAGTTTGAACGTGCGGCTGAATTACGTGACCGAATTGCTGAATTGAGGAAGAAGATAGCAGGTTGAAAAATCTTAGTTAGAGAGCAAAGGTACAACTTTTTCCCAAACTGCATCAACGCCGAAGTTTGAGATACTCACTTTTTGGAGAGAGCCACCTCCTCAAACAAATACATTTCTGCGGTAACATTTCCGAGAAAAAGGATTTTGATTGAATTTAATTAATGCTGAAAGTAACCTTGCTGTGTAACGTCACAGTTTAACCGGTTCGCATTGCAGGAGCTCGGCTATCGTGTATTAAGGGCCTGAGAAAATTTTCGAAACGTTCAGGAACATATGCCATGTTATAACTGTTGTCATAATAGTGAATACGTTCCACCCGGTACAGATCGGCTAATGTAAATTCCTTTTCCTGTTCTTTATATTCATAGTATTTGACAGCAATTTTTGCCGCAAGGACAAGTCCATCCAATAAAGTCATATAATAGTCCGCGAGTTTTATATTAATTGATTTAATAATTTTATCTGTATCAGAATAAACATCCTCAATAAATTTTAGTAACATGTTTCGATCAATGTTGGGGATTATTCCAAATTGGGTTGGTCTCTCATGAGGCTTAAAGAATTCGGCCCGAGTCTCAACAAATTCCGCAAAGTCACTCAATTGAAATTCATTATTTCCGTAAAGGAATAAAACCATCAAATCTTTTCCATTTTTAAAATGAGCAAAAAAGTTAGAGGTTTGACTGAATGCAATCTGGCGTTTCAAAGTAATTCCTGTGAAACAAGTTAATCCACTATCAGTTGTAAATTGGTATGCATGGGCATCCGTATCATCATCTGCAAAACCTGCAGCAACTGCGTAATCTCCTAATGGAGTTCCAGGAAATGGGGAATAGAGTGCATTCCAATAGTAATCTTCTTTTCCGAAGTTTGACGTACACACAAGTTCCAGGCAAGTTAAAGATTCTTGAATAGGATCATCGTAATAAAACTCTTCCCCATCTTTATCAATCAGAGACAGTTTACTTTGGATTGGGTTCACTACTTGAGACGGTCGTAAAACAGGGAGCCCAATTATGGATTGCGTCCGCAATGGGATATTACTGTCTTTCACATTATGAATTGCATCCAGTATGGTATCGTTGTTTTCATGACGATCAAGAAGGAGTTTTCTGATTTTAGGATTTCCGGACTCAATCGCCATTGAAATCCCAGCAACAAGTCCTTTATCAGAAATCATTTCAATTCGCTCTTTTCCTTTCTTTCCAGCTAACATTGCGGGTCTAGCCTGAATATAGAAAGGGATTCCTACCCTATCCAACCATTGATTTTTCAGCTGGTCCCACCATTTCATATTATTTAATGAAATATCTGCCTGATCAAATACAGCTGTCGTTTTAACACCATATATATGATCCAAAGCAAGAATTTCCTCTCCCTCTTGGACAACGGTTTCCAATAATCGATCTTGAATAATACTGGGTGGTCTCACACCCACCTCACTATATGCTTCACGCAGGTTATCAATAAGAGAACTCACATAACAATAAGTACACGAATAACTACACCCCAAAGCAGTCAAAATGGATTTAATTCTACTTAATGCATATTTTTTTGTCTCATCCGAGAATTCAAAAGTATCCTTATAAAACTTTTCCCTGTCCATTCTAGGAATATTGGCGTAGGGCATTGGATCGTGATAAATTCCGGGACTATAAAGACCGAGTAAAATATCTCTGAAAATGTTAATACCTTTTCCACGAACGACATATTCTCCTCCTCGTTCCCAGGAATCTTTAAAGTTGTAGTTATTATAATGCCCTCCAATAATGATAGGAGCATAAACCAATTGATTCCCCTCATAAACAGGACCATTTGCTTCTCGAACCATTCCTTTTAAAAGTTTATCTGCAGTTTTAAAATCTGAAATATTTTTCTTAGTAATTGATCGAGCCTTGTCCATTTTGTATTGTATAAGCCATTCGAAAACATAAGTTGTCAAACCTGTGTAAAGGCTTATCCCTAGCCATTCGGGCTGATTTTTTTCAATTGCCTCAAGAGTGAGATGGACATTTTGAGGTCCTACTAAAAGATAGTAGGGAATTCCATTCATTTCTCTTACTACTCCTCCTAATGCCATCAGAGTAATATTTTCGATCTCGCTCATATCATGCCCCATTAGCAAAACTCTTGGCTT
>Ga0207966_1000538_pt1 | contig 21671 bp, 15 predicted proteins | sample Knorr_S23_td_NAD_FD_185611 | JGI IMG/M metagenome (GOLD analysis project Ga0207966, IMG submission 185611) | Marine microbial communities from Southern Atlantic Ocean transect - Knorr_S23_td_NADW_ad_2500m_LV_B (SPAdes) (version 2) | ecosystem: Environmental > Aquatic > Marine > Oceanic | place...
ACAGGGAGCAGAACGGGGAGGAACCTATGTCCAGCGAGGACGAGGAGGGAACGGCTAACTGGTTCTACAGCGGCGATGCCGACGGGGACGACCTGCTGAGTCTTGACGAATTTGCGCAATTGTTGGAATCCACCGGCGATGACGATGACGGCGACGATGGAAACGACGTCTACTGGCAATCTTACGAGGGCGGCCACTGCGAGTGGGAAGGAGACGCAGATGGAGAAGAGAACGCTTGGTATTGCAAGTATTCTGAAGATGATGAAGACTGGGACACTTGGTGGTATTACTGCGAGGACCACGAGGATGACGGCTGGCACTGCACTGACGACTTCGGACAGAGCGAGGACTACGAGTGGACCTCTGGAGGAGATGAGTGGCCGGGATCAGACGATGACGGCTCCGATGATGGCACACCGACTCCCGAGGAGGCCATGGAGGCGGCAGATGCGAATGAAGACGGCTACGTGTCCTTCCAGGAGTTCGAGGATTTCTGGGAGTCCGACCCATCGAACCCCGAACTCGACTCGGACTCGATTGCAACTCTGTGGGATGATTGCGACTATGATGGCAACGACATGATCGACATCAACGAGGTACAGTGCGTCATCGATGGCATAGGAGCCATGTTCGATCCCGGGGAGGCGAATCCAGAGCAGATTTTCGACTGGATGGACGCTGACGATGACGGACAACTCACTGCCTCGGAGTGGGCTGACTTCGATAATCAGACGGACGGCGAGGAGATGTCAGAAGAAGACTTTGATGGCCTCTCTGACATCATTGACATGTTCGACGACGATGACAGCGGCGGACTGGATTTGTACGAGTTCGAGATTTTCTGGGCCTTCTGCTGTGCCGATGATGACGATGGTGACGATGACGATGGTGAAGGAGGCGACGACGAACCCTCCCGGGTCACCATGATGGTCATGGGCCAGACCCTGAACGCTCCTATCTCGGACTTCGAGGTCAGGTTCCTTGTCGATTGCGGTGAGCCTGACGAGGAGGGCAACGAGCCCCCTATCTCGAACTGCACAATCGCCGCTTCGAACGGACTTACCGAGGGCTCAGCTACGGTCGATCCCGCGATCGCCGAGTACGAATTCACCTACGAGTACCTAGACTACGACGGTGATGGATTGATTTCAGACATGGACACTTTGGTCATTGACAATCTCATGCCGGGCGTCCAGGTCGAGCTGTACGACACCTGGGCAGACCAGTACACATCCGATTCGTTCGCCACTGCTGAGATGCTACCGGGCTTCGGCGCGCTGATGGCAGTGGTTGTGCTTCTGGGAGCCGCTTTGGCAACCCGCCGAGACTGATTACGCCTGTGAACCAGACATCCCCTGTCCCCTAGTGGGGACAGGGCTATGAGACTCTCCTTGTCTCCCGCCACCGTGACGGCAGCGGCAGAAGTTCCGCAGGACCCAACGGCCCCCTCCCCCATCGACAGGGAGCTGGATCGGATACGGCAGCGCAGGGAGGGTGGTAGGAGGTTCTTCAGAGGGACTTTCGACGACTGGACCCTGCTCTTCGGCCTCATCGCCGGGGTGGTGTTCTTCGGAGGCATCGCTCTGATGTCAGCCGGTACCTTCGCTGCCGATTCAGTCGTGGTGGATGAGACTCTCTCGGGGACCCCTCTAGACAAAGGCGAGCAGTGCATCGACCGAACGGGAGAGGTCTACTTCGACATCTGGGCCTCCCACGACGAGGTCTTCGCACAGACCCACAACGCACCGGAGAGCGGCACTGTGCTCGTCATCGACCTGCTCATCAGCGACGGAGACCCTCTGAGTTCCATATTCAAGGGAGGACTGGGCGACATCGGGGCGCACCTGCAGCTGGACGACGGAGTGTCCGATGGCGAGTATCAGCTAGTCGCTACGCTGTGGGCCTCCGATTCCGCTGACGATCTGTCTTCCGTGGCCAATCAGGACGATTACGACAGCGTTTCATCATCGCTGTCTGAGGCCAGGGTCAAGGAGGTCTCAGTCTCAGTCAAGGAGGGGTCAATCAAGATCATCGACACCGAACCGCGCTCATGCTGGACAATCGAGGGATTGGGCGAGTGGGGTTGGAATCTGATGGCCGCCGAGTGGGGCGGTGGAAGAGAGACCGCCATGCTATGGGGCGGCAGCGCTGGTATCCCTGCTTGGTGGCTGGCATTCGTTTCTCTGGGCATGTCGATATTCTTCCTTTGCGTGCAGTACCCGCTGATGCACAGACTCTACCACCGAGATACTGCCGATCTACTATCCACGGCTCAGATGAGGAGGCTCATTGAGAGGACCATAAGGGGGGTCGCCGAGGACCTGCGCTTCAAGGTCGACTTCGACAGGATGAAACTGCAGGACAGACCGATTTCCATCGACGTCTACCTTCCTTACAGAACGACTGGCAAGACCATCGCCACCCCTGTCGACGTCCGCGCTGAGATAACCAAGCACCTGCTCGAGGAGTACGCGATATTCGGCGAGATGCGCCCTCTGCAGTTGAAGGTCGTCTGCACTGATTCGGTGACCTCAGGCGACGACCTCAACTCCTTGGACTCTAACTTCATGGCTTGGGGAAGCAACAGGATACCTCTCGCAGAGGACTACAGCGATTTTTTCACAGGGATGAGCGCCTTTGGGAAGTTGGAATCAGCGGGACAGGAAAGCCTGGCGCGCTGGTTCAGGAAGCACGACCTCGTCGACTTCGGCACCGCGATAATGGCCGACGAGGAAGCCGTCTTCGTGCGCGTGATCTACCGGCCTGTACAGCGCTTCGCCTACTTCCTGTTCAAGCCGTCCTACAAGGACCTCCAGGACGACCTCGAGGAGCAGCTCTCCTCCGATCTCACACCCCACTTAAGTGGGAGATCACTGGTGGTCAGTGCCCGCAATGAGAAATCGACTCTAGCCGACCGAGCTATTGCGGGAAGGGTCGAGCAGGGCGTCAAAGAGTTCACTGGCGAGGCGATGGTAGCCAAGCGAGGAGGGATTGCTGGAGCCCTGCTGCAGAACCCGTTCATGGGGGACATCCTTTCGTCAGTGGAGTACGTGGCCCACAAGAATCAGGGCAGGATCGACCGCTACGGCTACTGGGGGCTCATCGTTTTCGTCTGGATACCCTTCATGGCCAGCGGGGTGCTTGTCGGTGCGATGCTCGGACTGGTGGCCAGAATGCCATTCGAGCGTGTCTTCGCAGCTTGTCTGATAGGGGGGACCGCTGCTTCGCTGACTTGGGCCTACACAGCCAGGGGGATAATCGAGTTCATGGAGAGGTACCACGCGGAGGTCTTCCTCCCGATCTTGCTGTTCATCGCAGTCGCATTCACCTGGCTCAAGGTAAGGGACAATAAGATTCGTCGCAGGGAAGAGTTGTTCCGTGACTCGATGGCCTTCTTCGCCGGGGCCTCAAAGTCCTAATTTTGCTCGCGTGAGGTTGATTAGTTCGCGGCCCTCGGTTGAACTACGGAGTAGTTCAGATGTCGGGGCCGATGGTCAGTATCAGGGGCATGGAGAGGCACTACGTGATGGCTTCGGAAACAATCAAGGCGCTGGATGGGATAGATCTCGACGTCCATGAGGGGGAACGCATCATCCTGCTCGGTCCGTCCGGCTCGGGCAAGACGACTCTGCTGAACTGCATCTCGGCCTTGGACAGCCCTACTGCCGGCAGTTACTCCTTCGCAGGCTCCGCCGTGCCCAAGAACGACTCTGAGGCCATGACGACTTTTCGCAGGAAAAACATCGGCTACGTCTTCCAGTTCTTCAACCTCCTACAGGACCTCACCGTGCTCGAGAACATCCTGCTCATACAGGAGTTGGCCGGAGGGCGCGATGAGGCCAGGGCACGCCAGTTGCTCAATCTCGTAGGTCTAGAGGCCGAGGTCGACCGCTTCCCCGCTGAGATCAGCGGTGGCCAGCAGCAACGGGTGGCGATAGCAAGGAGCCTCGCCAAGAGCCCGAGGCTGCTACTGGGCGACGAACTGACCGGAAACCTCGATTCCAAGACTTCGGCGATGGTCATGGAAGTCCTCGTCAAGGCCTGTGAGGCCGAGGGAATCACCTGCGTCTTCGTTACCCACGATGAATCTCTGATCGACTACGCGACTAGGATCGTGAGGTTGGACAGCGGCCGGATAATGTCCGACTCGGCTCCGGGGATCTAGTGAGGTGCTTGGGTGTCCACACTCTTGACCAAGAGGCTCGCTAGAAGCCTGTGGCGCACCAAGCTCAGGCTCTACTCCGTCGTCCTGATGATCGCCGTCGGCGTCTTCGCGGGAATCTCCTTCGGCACATACGCCAATTCCACTCAGACCCTGTACGACAACATATACGCTGACGATGAGGACGGAGTGAACCTCCCGGATATCTGGGTCGAGAACTCAGCAGCCACTTGGGACGGAGCTACCGCCGCCTCGCTCTGCCAGACCATCTCCGAGCAATGGCCCGATGCCTCGATGCCTCTGGAGACCTGTGAGCCCAGAATGGTCATCGACGGGCTGATGTTCCATATCAACGAGGGCGAGGAGAAGCTGATTCCAGCGGTGTGGCACGGCATCGATGAGGGGCGGGTCGATCGAGTCTGGATGCCTGAGAACGACTGCTGTTCAGGAAGACTCGCTTCTGCAGATGACGAGATAGTGCTCGACGAGCACGCAGCCTCGGGGATGGAGATTGGCATCGGGGACAACGTATCGATAGGTGCCGGACATGGCAGTATGGACTTCACAGTGGTCGGGATTGGGTACCACTCCCAACACCTCTTCTTCTCCCAACATGGCTCAATCCTCCCTGCCGACCCGGGCACCTTTGCTACTGGCTATCTCTCGGACACCGGGATTGAGCGTCTGGCCAACCTCAGCGCTGGCTCGGCCAACCTGCTCCTCCTAGACGTGGCAGGTTCACCTGAGTATGACCTGCAGTCGACCGAAGAAGTCGAGGGCGAGCGTTTGAGCGAGATCATCTCCTCAGTCAGGGACACCGTGATGGCCGCCGACGATGCCTCCTTCACCACCTACGACAGATCGGGAGTTTATTCTGTCGAGCTCCTGCGTGCAGACGCTGAGGGAGCGAGTAAAACCTATCCAATCATTACAGGAATGATTGCGATGGTTGCCGGCATCACCATCTTCCTGAGCCTGCAGAGGTTGATCCAGTCGCAGGCCCGGGAGATTGCCATCCTGCGGACTCTGGGAGTACCGAAGTCGGCGATTATGCCGGGATTCATACTCGCACCTATCGCCATAGGACTGATTGGCTCTTCCATCGGCATCGTGCTGGGTGTTGTATTCGGAGGGCCCGCGATGGTCGCGTTGTATGAGGACTTCATCGGCATCCCAGCCATAGGCTTCCACACTGACGCCTCCCTCATTGTGCAGAACTTCGTAATCGCGATGGGAGTAGTCCTGATTGCCGGGATTAAACCGGCCCTAGATGCTTCGAGGATGCAACCTCTCGAGATACTGAGGGGCCAGCATGAAGTCAGACTCTCCTCACGGGGGATTCAGAGGCTGACCTCGCGTCTGCCGGCCACAGTTGGTCTGACCATCAGATCGAGCATGAGGAAGCCGATGAGACTGATATTCACTTTCTTCGCAGTAGGACTTTCCATGCTAATCTTCGGTACTATGTCCCTGATGATGGACTCCATGGGCGAGGTCTTCGGAGTAGATGGTCAGAACTGGGACGCTCAGGTCAACGTGCCGTTCGGAGGAGAGGACGCGGTAATCGGATGGGCCGAGGAGAACGGGGCGGGCCACGAGTCAATGCTGGTTTTCCCAGGGAATGCCGAGGGGGACACGAGGCAGTTCCTAGCCTACGGACTCGATGTCATCTCGACCGGTGATGATGCTATGTTGCCACTCAATCTGAAGGAGGGCTCACTCCCTGCATCCGGAGCGACAATCACTCAGGTACTAGTCGACGAGGGAACCATGATTTTCCTCGAATGGGAGGTCGGACAGACCCAGACCGTGATGTTCGGACCGTTCTCTCTCGATGTCGAGATTACCGGGGTAACTAGGGGCGAGATCTCTCGAACTATCTACTTCCACCGCTCAGATCTCTCTGATGCAATTGGGCTAGAAGCGACTACAGTTCTCCTGAGTCTACCAGAGGGGGTCGAATTGGACGAGCAGATTGGCGAGATGTCAATCGGAATCACCCAGAAGCAGGATATGTTGGACTCCTTCGACTCGATGCTAGAGAAGCAGCAGGGAATCTACAACGCCATTCTTGGATTGGGAGTCATCATAGCCATCGCAGTACTCTTCAACACCCTGTTGATGAACCTCTCCGAGCGCGACTCGGAGTTGGCCACCCTAAGAGTACTAGGTGCCCCGATATCGAGAATCAGGTCGATGATGCTGGGTGAGCATCTGGCGATTGGCCTGATTGGAGGAATTCTCGCTGCGATGTTCACAATTGTCATGGCCCAGTACCTAATTTCCGCAATGGTCCAGTGGGCCTTCTTCTTCACTCTGCAACCCGACACCATGGCCGCACTCAAACTGATTCTGATCGTCGTTGTGATTTCAGTGATATGCACTCCCTACGGAACTTACCGCGTGAGCAGGATGGACCTAGTCGAGAAGGTCAAAGACCTCTCTCAGTAGTGGCCGTCTGTGCGAGTCGTCACTTGGAACCTAAATGGCATCAGGGCAGCCCATCGGAAGGGACTAGATCGATTCATCGACCTCATAGATGCCGACATCTGGCTGTTTCAGGAGACGCGAGCTCTTCCAGAGCAGATGCCCCCTGACTGGGCGCCTCCGGACGGTCATGAGGTGCTCTGGCACCCGGCTGAGAAGAAGGGATACTCAGGCGTTATGACATGCTCTCGGGTGGGTCTTTCTGAGGTCGGGCGTGGTATAGACACGGAGCTTGACGAGACCAGTGACCCCGATGGTAGGGTACTGCACACCGAGCACGGAGATTTGCACTGTGTCAACATGTACCTGCCTAACGGCTCGTCCGGTCCCGAGCGCCAGGCGTACAAGGAACAATGGATTGAGGACATGTTGACCTGGTCCAAGCGCTTCATCGACTCAGATGAGCCTGCACTGCTCTGTGGCGATCTCAACATCGCCCATGAAGAGGACGACATCTGGAACCCATCGGGCAACCGTAAGACCTCAGGGTTTCTCGAACACGAACGCAAGTGGTTCACCCGCTTGCTCGACAGCGGCTGGCACGACCTCTTGCGCATCCACATCGGACCGGGCAAGGGGCCGTACACATGGTGGTCGAACCGCGGTCGTGCAAGGGAGCTTGACCGCGGCTGGAGGATCGACTACGTGCTAGCCAATGCCGCCGCAAGACCCCTGTTCAAATCGGCCGAGGTGCTTCGTGAGGGGGGCCTGACCGTCTCTGACCACGCGCCTCTGATAGTCGACCTAGACATGTGATCCGCTCCCTATGGGAGCGGGTTTTACCGCAAAGGGTGGTATGCGCCACCTTTCAAGTGATGAAGCACTGGCGAGGACGCATGACGGATACCTTAGAAGACAGGCTGGCCCGAATCCTACCGGGTGGCAAGGGAGTCTGGATCCCTATGGACCATGGGGTCGGAGAGTATCCCGAGGCAGGCCTCGAGAGAATGGATTCGACGGTCGATTCGGTAATCGAAGGGGGTGCTGATGCTATCGTCCTGCACAAGGGGGTGCTGAGCCAACAAGCCGACAGAACTGGTTGGGGCGGCTTCGTCTGCCATGTCTCCGCCTCGACTGTCCACGGAGGACCACGATCGCAGGCCAAGGTCAGTGTCGCCAACGCTGAGGAGTGCTGGCAGCGTGGCGCTATGGGAGTATCGGGACAGGTCAACCTCGGTGACGAGGCCGAGCCTGAGATGATATCGCAACTGGGCGCGCTGACCACCGAGGCGTTCCCGCTAGGAATGCCCGTACTGGGCATGATCTACCCCTGCGGCCCGAACCTCAAGATTGCGGATGACGATGACACAGGCGGTGTAGCTCACGCTGCCCGGATTGCCTGGGAACTCGGTTGCAGTGTCGTCAAGGTGCCGTGGACCGGCTCAGCCGACTCATTTCACCAAGTCACTGAAGCGGTCCCGATTCCAGTTCTCATCGCGGGAGGGCCTCGAGCCATCCCGTTCCGCGAAATCCTCGACATTGTGGAGGCTGCCATGGGCGTCGGAGGTAGCGGAGTCTGCATGGGCAGACAGGTGTTCGGAACTGACGATACTGCAGCCCACGTTGCCGCTCTGCGAGCGATAATCCACGATGGGGCGAGCGCAGTTGAGGCTGCAGAACTCCTTGGGTAGTGATCTGATGGAACTCTGGCTCGATGCTACCAACACCGACTCAAACTCTCTCCCGGAGGGGGCCAGTCGTGTCTGGGATGGCAGAGCACCGGATGTCGCCGAGGTCGCACTGGGTGACTACCGCGGACAGGACGAGGCCCGCTCCCTCGTCGGGATGGTGCCATGGATCCTCCTCCGATGCTCCGACTGGACGATGATTCCATTGGAGAACATCGTCGCCGCTGCCTGTGGCAGCGGGACACGTGTGGCTGCGGCCATCTCGGATGAGGTTGACCTACCGGGCGCGGCCTTCGCGCTCGAGCACGGCGTCGATGCCGTCTTGCTACCACCAGAGACAGACTCAGGAGCCCTCTGGGCTGCAGCTAGGGAGTTGGCATCAACGAGCACCGATGAAGACGAGGCCGAGCCAACTTCCAGCGAGCTGTCGACTGCCACCGTGCTCTCAGTAGAGTCAGGTGGCGTCGGTGAGAGGCTCTGCGTCGACCTGATCGAGAGGCTTGCTCCGGGTGAGGGAATGGCAATCGGCTCCGCTTCAGGGACTTTATGCCTAATCCACGGCGAGACCCTGCCCTCGGAGTATGTGCCGTCCCGACCCTTCCGCATTAATGCCGGGGCGGTGCATGCATACGCCCTCATGGCAGACGGTTCGACCAGGTACCTCAGCGAGCTTCGTGCCGGTGACGTGGTGGCTGTGCTATCTGTGGACGGCAGTCGGCGATCGGCCAGCATCGGACGACTCAAGATCGAGCGCCGCCCATTCCTCCTGATCCGATTCGAGTGTGGCTCCGTAGAGGGCCAACTCATAGCTCAGCAGGCTGAGACCGTCCGCCTGGTCTCCCCTGCCGGCGAGGCGCTGTCAGTGACCGGGCTGGAGCCCGGCGACGAGATGCTGGTCCGCCTCGACAGTAGCATGAGGCACATCGGGCAAGCACTGCCAGGGGAGGTGAGTGAGAGATGACGGTCTTCGGAACTGGTCGAGCCAACGGTGGGATATCGATACTCCACGCCGCAGGGCTAGGCAAGGGCTGCTCCGTCGGCCTCCAACTAGAAACCCAGGTCAGGCTGGTCGAAGGGCCGGCTTTCGTACCGCAGGACGAGCACAGGGTGCTCGACTCAGTGCTTGCTGTATGGGGTGAGTTCGGCTACCCGACGCCTGACGGCACCGGATGGAGGGTCGAAACCGAGGTTCCTGTGGGGCAGGGTCTGAAATCGAGCGCTGCACTGGCCTGCGCAGCTGCTCGAGCTCTTAACGAGGCATCGTGGACGGGGCTTTCCGACCCTCAGATAGTCGACATTGCCGTCGCTGCACAGAGAAGGTCAGGCTGCACCCTCACGGGCAGCATGGACGATGCATGGGCTGCAATCTCACCCGGGTGGAAGTTAGTAGACCCTGAGCAGGCTTCGCATGACTCGATTCTGCTTGAAGGCGACATCGAGACCGGCTTGTCCGTGCTCGTAGCCCTAAGGGGCCCTAGGAACGGGCGCGTCGAGCCTGAAGCCTTCGCAAATCAGTCGAAATTGTTCGAGCGGGCCCTGGCTTCGCTTTCCAGCGGCTCCATCTTCGCAGCAATGTCCGCCAATGGGATGGCGGTGGCCGCGGCGACCGGGGATGACGAGGCCCTTCGAATTTGCAACTCGGCTATCGTCAGAGGCGCGATTTCTGCTGGGGTTACCGGCTCTGGGCCAGCGATCGCAATCATCTGCTACGAACAGCACGCGGATTCGCTCGCCGAGTTCGTGCGCGAATCCGGAATGGAGGTCATAGCGGCGGCATTTACCCAATCCCGGATGCAGAGCGAGGAGGCGTCCCGATGGGAATGAGGTTCGGGGACAGCCTCCAAGTCACCCTCTTCGGTGAAAGTCACGGCTCTTGTGTCGGCGCCCTCATCGAGGGGATGCCAGCAGGCACTCCGATTGACCCAGCCGCCCTAGCCAAGGACATAGCTAGGCGGCGTCCGGGGCGCAAGGGCCTCTCCACTCGCTCTGAGCGCGACGAGTGTGAGATCCTCTCCGGTGTCTACGAAGGCAGGGCCACTGGCTGGCCCATACTCCTGCTCACCCGCAACTCAGATGTGCGCTCGTCCGACTACTCCTTCCTCCCTGACCATCCCCGTCCAGGTCACGCAGACATGGCCGAGGGCATCCGCTTGGGTGGCGCCAACGACCCTCGCGGCGGCGGCTCACAGTCCGCTCGCCTAACTTTCGGACTGGTCTCCGCCGGCAGCCAGGTCAGAGCTCTGCTAGATGACGTCGGCTGGTCCTGTGCCGCTCATCTCCACAGCATTGGTGAAGTCAGTGCCAAGCCTCTTTTCGAGTTGGAGAGGACCGCGGCTTTGGACCCAGCCAGTGACATGGGTCGTCTGAACTGCAGAGACCCGGAGGCGGCAACTAGGATGTCGGAGCACCTTGAATCAGTCAAAAAAGAGCTCGACACCGTTGGCTCGACCGTCGAGCTCCTCATTGAAGGCCTCCCCATCGGCGTGGGCGAGCCGTGGTTCGACGGCATCGAGCCAGCTCTCGCACGCGGGCTGATGGCGATACCAGGAGCCCGCGCCGTCGAGTTCGCCCATGGCGTCGACTCGTCATCGATGCGCGGCTCACAGCACAACGACGCTTGGCTTCCAGGCGATGCCGAGCCAGTTCCCGAGGGCGCCCAGACCGGTCAGGCCGACGGCATCCTCGGAGGCCGTTCCACCAGCGCCCCCATCAGGGCCAAAGTTCACTTCAAGCCGCCCAGCAGTCTGCCTCGAGAGCAGTTCACCCTGCATCTACCCAGCAATCAGGTGCGCCCACTCAAGGTCGGAGGCAGGCATGACCCGGTCATCGGCCCAAGGGCCGCTCCCATCGTAGAGGCAGTCGCGATGCTGGTCATCGCGGACCTCGGGATGCTCGGCGGCTTCATCGGCGAGGCTGAGTGATCAGGCGTTCTTCTCGCGCATCTGCTGGATTCGCAGAGGCAGGTTGACCGCGAACATAGCCGCTATCACCGTGAACACCATGATGGTGCCGAGAGCGACTCCGTAGACGCTCGTCAGCTCGACGCTCTCCCCCAGCCTTTCTGCTGACACCTCGTCGAAGAGCCCAACGAAAGCAGGGATGATCAGGTTGATCATCAGCGTCACCAGTGCAACCATGCTAGCGATGACAGGTGTGATGGCCAGCGCCCTGTGGTAGCGCGCGGTGATCTTGGTGACTTGCATCACGTACACCTCACCGGTCCGAATCGATGTGTCCAGCATAGAGAATCGGATGATGCCGCTGGTCAGTTCCATGTACATTACCAAGAACACCGCGTAGAAGATTAGCAGGAGTTTCTGCGATATCTCCCCTTCGGGGAGAAGGTCGAGCCCGAACTCGACCTTGCTGCCGGCGAATCGCAGAGTCACTAGGATGAGCAGGACGTAGGAGGCCAGTATCGCCCGCTGGTCCCGCTGGAAGATTCCGTACATCCCACCTATCAGTCCGGACAGTATGATGACCATGTGGAGAACGCCACCGAGGGTGGGGAATCCCAGCATGTTGGTGATTGTGAACCAGGCGGTTCCCGATACAGGGGTCACCATGAAGGTCAGGAAGCAGAGCACGAACAGCACTCCGGCCGAACCCATCTGCAGCGAGGAGACCATTCTGTCCGGCGGCAGGAATTTCATCGTGCTGACGATCGGCCCTCCGAAGAACGACTCGATGATGCTTGGAACGTGGACTTCTGGAATCGCATCCGCCGGAATTTCGGAACTATACTTCAGGTTCCCCGCTGCCTTCCTGCGGCTCGGGGGCGCCGAACTGACTCTCTTGCCCTCGTACAGGTGCGCGGTGTCGCTAGCCCCCGCATCGGCGACATAGTCTCCCTCATCAGTCACGTAGTCGTCGGCCATACCGTCTCACCCCCTAGAATCCCCTCGCTCCTCCTAGAGCGGTGTTGAGCAGCATGTCTGGCTCCCAATCCATCACGTGTGCACCTAGGCCACGCAACTCGCTGAGCAGGATGTCCCGCTCGGTCTTGAGGACCTCATAACCGGTCCTGTCGAGTCGCCTTGCGTCGAACTCGAACTCGAGGCTGCTCGGTGATAGGATAGTCACATCGAAGTTCCTCGCTCTGAGATCACGCACAGCGTCGATAACCGTTGGATCGTCTTCGAGCGGACTCATGATGATGACCGGGCTGCCTCGGTTGATGTGTGGCATGATTCTGTTGGTCACCACTCTCAGTGGTGTGTTGCCCCTGGCCATCGCACCTGCCAGTTTTGTCAGGAGGACATACAGTTGTTTTTTCCCGGTGTCTCGGTCGACTGAGACAATCTCATCACCGTAGGTGACGAGACCGACCGAATCACGGCGGGCCAAGAAGTACTGCGCCAGGCTCGCCGCTGCTCTGGTGCTGTACACCAGTGAGTTCCGGCTCACAGGGCCGGTCTCTGCGACCGACCTGCTGTCGACAATCAGGATGATGTCACTGACGGCGTCGCGTTCGTACTCGTTCACCATCATCTTGCCGCCACTGCGAGCGGTGGCGTTCCAGTTGACCTTCCTCATCGGGTCTCCAGGGACGTACTCTCGCAGGTTGTAGAAGTTCGAGCCCTCACCCGGGTTGCGGATGTTTACGGCCCCGGTGAAGATTTTCGGAACCCTGCTCTTGATCATGGCGTCCTTGATGTCCTCCATCTTGGGGAAGACTAGGAAGTCGTCGTAGAGGTGTATCTCACGCTCGTTGTGGAACAGCCCGAAGGCGTCCTGTACCCGTATGCACACTGGGCCGAGTGTGTAGAAGCCCCTCAGGGGCGTCTCGATGGTGTACGAGATTTCCGTCTCTCGCTGGGGGCCGAGCTCCATCAGCACGTAGTTAGCGCCCTTCTTGATGCGCATCACATCTGGTACTCTGTCACGGACCTCCAGAACCTTGGAGAGATTTGAACGGTTCTGGATTCTCAGAGTGACGTCGATCTCGCCATCCTCGAATATCCTAACAGAGGAGACTCGACGAAGTGCCGAAAGTGAGTGCAACTGGATTCCCTCATCGCCTTCGGCATCATCCATCCTCCTCCCGGATGCCGCGACATCAGCGTGCGAGGTTCGGAACGCCGCCCAGGTTAGGAAAGACAGCAGCACCACAGCGACTGTCACTAACTGGGGGTTGCGTAGGACGAGGCCGAGCAGGTAGAGGGCGACAGCCAGCGCTGCGAACATCGCTGACTTTCGACTCCATGCCACGGTCCTCCACCTCCTGCTCCGGACCCCTCTGCATCTTCCTCAAACGGTAGGAACGGGTACTTGGCGGAGGACGTCTTGGACGACTTCCCCGGCCTCGAGTCCCTTGATCTGATGTTCTGGCTTCAGGATAAGTCGGTGTGCCACTGCCAATTCTGCGATTGACTTGACATCGTCAGGCGTTACGAAGTCGCGACCGCGCATCGCTGCGGCGGCGCGAGAGGTCTTGAGCAGAGCCTGAGAACCTCTCGGCGAGGAGCCGACGAGCACTCGTGCGTCCTCGCGGGTTCTGGCGACTATCTCGACCATGTACAGTCTGACAGCGGGATCGACGTAGACATCCTCTATAGCCTGCTGCATGGCGACGACTCGGGCTGGGTCGGTGATGGTCTCTACTTCGACCGCGTCCTTCTTCCTAGCGATACGGCGGTTGAGGATTTCGACCTCGTCAGCGCGGTCTGGATATCCGACACTCATCTTCATCATGAAACGGTCGAGCTGAGCCTCAGGCAGCGGGTAGGTACCCTCCTGTTCGACCGGGTTTTGGGTTGCCATGGTCAGGAATGGCGCCGGCAGTTTGTGAGTAACTACGCCGACCGTTACTTGCAACTCCTGCATGGCTTCTAGAAGGGCCGCTTGTGTCTTCGGTGGCGCCCTGTTGATTTCGTCAGAAAGCAGTAGATTGCAGAAGATGGGCCCTGGCTTGAAGGTAAACTCGCCCTTCTTCGCGTCGTAGATGTTCGTGCCGGTGATGTCTGCTGGGAGCAGGTCGGGTGTGAACTGTACACGCTTGAAGTCGCATCCCAACGCATCTGCGAAGGTGTTGGTCATCAGGGTCTTAGCTAGTCCGGGGTAGTCCTCAAACAGCAGGTTGCCGTTCGATAGGATGTCCACCATGACGTTGTCGATAACGTGTGCCTTTCCGATGATGACCTTCTGCACTTCGGTGCTAATGGCTCCTCCGATCGCGCCGACCGCAGTCAGCTTTTCACTCATCTTCTTCTTTCCACGTGCGGCTTCAGCCTTCTTCGCGTAACCCTTCGCGACATCATCTGGCGGGGCTTTTTCAGTTTTCTTTGCTGGTGGTGCTGCATTCATATTCATCTCTCCATTATTTCAACTATTTTTGCCCCATCGCCTGATTGCCTGCATTAGCTGGCGCAGTTCCTTGGGGGAGTAGGTTCGGCTCTGGCTGTATGCCAGTTCTACGAGCCGGGGGTCACCAATCATCGATTGGATTTCAGATGGCGGCTTTGCGGCCATTTGGTCACGAGTCAGGTCGTGGTGGACCCTGATTTTAGTGAATAGAGACTGCTGGACGCGCAGGCGGTAGGTGCTCGGGTCGAGCTTGTTGGGTCGTTGGTTGAATTTGGTTAGATCGAACACGTGACGCCAGTTCTCCTTCTCGGGGACAACCATCATGGCCACCAGTAGGAGCAGGCCGACGTTCAGCACGACCAGCCACTTGAGGAAGGTGTTCGAAGTCAGCAGTACTACGGTGCCCATGGTCTCGACGAACGGCGCGGAGATCACTCCGGTGATGTGACGGCTCTCGTCGAAGACGACTTGGAACTCCCCCTCATCGTTTCTGATTTCGCCGGACAGCTCTAGGTTGTCGAACTCCATCATCGAATGAATCAGGAGATCATAGTAGACCTCGTTGCCTTGCCACTCGTTGTTGTCGTGAATCTCTTGCATCCAGCAACTTCCGATAACACCCTCGCAGGAAGGGCTCAAACCGGTCGCGACTGCCTGAGGCAGGGTCCACAGTCGGTTGGAGAAGGCCTCCTCGTCGGAGACGAAGACGATGCTGCCGGTTACATGCAACTCGCCGATGTCACCGCCTACTAGGCCGCCCTGTCCGGTGCGAACCCGGTCGTAAGCGACGATGTTGGGGTAGTCGAAGCGAATCATCAGTGTCAGGTCACCGGGGGCTGGGTTCAGCGCGTTGCTAGCATCGCCATCGCCCATGAGGTCGATGAAAGCTGACGACGAGGCCCTAGCGAGTACCTTGACGTCCCTGTGTCCAGGGTCTTCAGTGTCTTTGAGTGATGGCTCGAACTTCATGCCCGTGGGAGCGCGGAACATGACCGGAATCCTGCAAGAGACAGGGTTTTGGTTCACAATCTGGAACTCAGAGCACCCTTTCCTGGAAGCCCCCGCTCCCATCTCGTCGACGTCCTCCTGCACTGCAGCGACACTCCAGACATTCTGCCATGAGGGATAGAGTGGGCCATCGTCGTCGTATTCGAGCCAGTGCTGATTTTCGTCGTTCAGAGGGTATCCGAAGTAAGTGACCCCGAACTTGGTGGCCAGCCGGTTCGCGTTAGTCCCGTCGGCTGCGACAATCACCTTGCCGCCCTTCTCAGTGACGAAGTCGTATATTGCATCAGCTTCAGTCTCGTCAATAGGCTTCTCTGGAGCGATAATCAGGAGCATGGTGCGATGGGGATCCTTCCAGTCGTTGACCAGCATTGGTGTGGACATCGTGTTGGCGATGAAATAACCGTCATCCGAATCCTCGCCGTCGCCGTCGGGATCCGCAAGCGAGTCCCGCATGTCGGAGAGCTGGTACAGTTCCTCGTCCTCGTATGCAGAATAGGCGGTTGACTTGCCCATCACGAACAGCATCGGAAGAAGTAGGAGGAGAACAATGGTAATCGCCAAGGATCCAACCACGTAGGTGGCGAATTGAATTTCTTCCTTTGCCTCATCAGCCATACAGATTCCTACCTTTTCCCAAATTGTATGCTATGGCAGCACCTACGGTGCTTAGGCGAGGGTCATTTTACAGTTATATGTTGCTGATGTTAGTTTATTCTGACGAGCCGATTTCATCATCTTCAGTGTTCTTTATGCACCTTCTCAGTACTGTGATATCAGCGCCTCAGTCCCCTGCTAATGAACGTCTCCGATTGCTGGCGAACAATGCTACTGCCAGAGCGCATAATAGTGATGCTATGCCCGGCGCTGGCAGGCTTGAACTAACCACCTCCACAGGATCGCTCGGATCATCCGGTTCAGTGGTGTCGTCAGGATCCTCCAGGGGGGGTTCGACTACAACTGTTGTCTCGTCGCTGGCGAGTGCCGAGCCGCCAGAATTCATCGCCCCGTTGGAGGAGACGGTGACCTCGATTTTGCAGTTCCTGCGAGGATGGCTCTCGGATGCGGTGGCTACGAGGTCTGCCTCAGTCGTCTGGCCCGCGCCGATGTCCCTGGTCATCAGCACGTCCAGTCCGTTGTCGGTGGTCAGCAGCGGGCAGTTGTCTGTGACCTCGACTTCGCCGATCTTGTCCTGCACGTTTCCCCTGTTGGACACAGTGACTCGTAGGATGACGTCCGAGCCTGCGTTAATCGGGCCGACAGGGTCAGCGAGGTCGATTTCCATCGAATAGATCGTCGGAATCTTCAGATCGCCTGTGGCTTCACGGCTCTCTCCCGGCAGACCGATGGGCAGACCAGCTCTGGAGACCAGATTGGCGGTGATAGTGAACTCCTTCTTGGAGTCCGCTGCAAAACTCCAGACATCTATGCCGGTCACTGAGAGAGTGAATGACTTGTTCGTACCGGCGCTGATGGTCTCTGACTCAGGGCCATCGGCCTCGCCGCTGAAGGGAATTTCGTACTCGAACTCGACCTCGATGTCCAAAACCTCCTCATTATCAACGAAGAACTGAATCGTTGACCCCCCTTCCTTGTCGACGTTGAAGGGAATATCTTCATTGTCGTCGTGGTATTCGATTCCGAGGTCCCATGAGCCCAATTGGCCCTGCACAGGCATCGCGGAGGCTAGAAGCAGGAGTGAGATGCCGATACCCAATCCAAATTTCATATTAGACTTCCAATAGACCGCTGCTCGCTCGCTTCGTTAAGACCTTGACCATCTTGCGTCTGTACGACGGAGGGTACCAGGTGTTCAGCACTGGCCTGACCGCTTTCCTAATCGCCTCGGCCAACTCGTCGACGCTGTTCTCACCGCTCCAACCCTCGAGTGCAGTCCCCGCCTCCTCCTGGTGGTACCCCGGAATCGCCTCGAGTCCGGTAGTAGCGACTCTGAGTCCGGAAGGGACTCCATTGGAGCCAGATTTCCACAGTACCGCGACCCCCGCCTCGGGGAAGTCCCACGATTCTCTCTGTCGCAGCTTCTGGTAGTCTCCCTGCCACTCCGAGTTGTCCTCAGGCAAGGTGAGGTGAGTAACCAGTTCGCCAGGTTCCAAGACGTTGCGAGTGATTCCATCTAGTTCGAAGAACTCGGTCAGAGGCATCGATCGTGTGCCAGTTGGGGTGGCTAGGTGGATGGTCGCGCCTAGGCACATCAGCACCGGGGCGAGGTCGGCTTGGTAGGTTGCGACGCAGAGCGTGTTCTGGTTTGGGATGACTCTGCAGTCGGCCCCGGTCCCGCAATCGCACTTGTAGCACCATTCAATGGACTCACGCCACTCCTCGGACTGGTTGAACCAGAAGCATCGAGTGTCGAGGCAGATATTCCCTCCCACCGTCCCCGATCGCCGCAGCATCACGCTTGCAACCATGCCCGACACCTTGGTAATCAGCGGGTGCACGGTATCGGACTCGACGAGGTCCTGCAACCGTACCATGGCTCCTATGTGGGTGTGTGTGAGTTCAGAGAGTTCTGATATTCTCGCCAGTGAGATGACGTGCGGCTTTGAGTTTAGGTGCCACTTGTAGTTAGGCAGTAGGTCGGTACCGCCAGCTACCCAGTCAAACTCGTGACCGGCCTCGGCGAGCCCGCCTGCGATTGACAGTGCCTCGTCTAGGGAGCCGGGAGTGTGCAAGGAGAAGGGTGGCATGCGCATCAGGAATCACCCTCCCGTCCATGGTGATGCCCCTGGTGATGCTTTTGATCGTGACCAATGAAATATACGCCAGCAAAGAAAATGCATGCATGAATGCTCGTCAATATGGCCGTTCTCGTCGCATCCTCTTGTATTGCTGAAATCACTTCAGCAACATGGAGGACGCCGTCCAATCCAAGAAGAAACTGAACACTGCGAAGAACTCCGGTTCGTACCTTTTCATTCATTGCATATCGCCTCGATGCCTGCGTTCAATGTGTTTCCAAGCGCTGCCAGCCAAGCGGGGATTGTCGACGTACTCGCCACTGGGAGTCACACTGACGATCCAACGTTCATCCTGCTCGTCGGCCGGAATCTCTGGGTCGAACCCGAACAGCGCCCCGTTGTTGTAATCAGGCGGATCTGGATCGGTGTTGCGAGCGTTGTCACGCTCATCGTGCTCGGCTGCACGGGCCTCCAGAACACCTTGGAGATCCGAATGCTCCAGCTTGGGCGAAGTTAGTTCGAGGGGGCTGGAGACCCCCTCTTCCTTACACCGCCCCTCGATCATCTTGTGCATCCTGTCTGGGGTTATCGGCAACTCGCTGGTGCGGACGCCGATCGCATCGTGGACCGCGTTGCAGACCGCGGGTAGAATCGGCAGCAGCGGGCCCTCCCCGGCTTCCTTGGCCCCAAAGGGGCCTTCGGAGTCGTTCGACTCGACGATGATAGGCACAATCTCCGGCATCTCGTGTACCGTGGGAATCTTGTAATCGAGAAGGTCAGGGTTCAGCAGGTGCCCGTTTCTGCCGTAACGCATCTCCTCGCTGAGCACCTGCCCCAGTCCCATGTGACAAGAACCGATCATCTGTCCCTTCACCGCTAGGGGGTTGAGCGCCTTGCCGCAGTCGTGCGCAGCCCACACCTTCAGTACCTGGGTCTGACCGGTCTCGATGTCGACCTTGACCTCAGCGACATAGGCCGAGAAGGAGTATGCTGGAGCGATTCCCGCACCTGCTCCCTTGTGCACCCGACCCATCGGCGGGGTCCTATAGGCACCGGTTGAGACCAGAGCACCGGTTTCCTCTTGCGCCTTGTGAAGCGCCTCTAGATATGAGACTCCAACCGCGGGGTCGTCCTTGCGGTAGATGCGCCGGTCGCCCATCACCAGCTTCTCGACCGGCGCATCGGTGACTTCGGCAGCCGCACCAAACAATTTCTGGCGGATTTCCATAGCCGCGGATATCGCAGCGTTGGCGTTCATGAAAGTGACGCGCGACGAGTATGATCCGAGATCAACCGGGGCGGTATCCGTCTCCCTGCTCCTGATCCTAATCATCTCCAACGGCAGTCCGAGGACCTCGGCCACTGACTGGGCGATTACGGTGTCGGAGCCCTGGCCTATCTCGGCAGCACCGGTGTGGACGGTCACGCCGCCGTCCATGTCGACCTTGAGGTGAACCGTGGCGTGGGGGAACTTGTTGGGCTCCCAATGTATCGGAAGCCCGCTTCCGGAGATGAAGAAGCCGCAGCCGATGCCTATTCCGTGACCATCTGGTAACTTGCGGAACTTCTCTTTCCAACCCGAAGCCTCCCTGACTCTCTCGAGGCACTCTCGCATGCCGATGCTCGTGACTCTGAACCCGGTAATCGTGGCTGAGTTGGGAGGTAGCAGGTTAGCGAGTCTGAATGTGATAGGGTCGACTTCTAGTTGCTCGGCCAGATCGTCCATTCCGACCTCGACGGCGCAACGTGAGTTCACCGCTCCGTGGCCTCGCATGGCACCACTCGCTGGCTTGTTTGTCCACACCCTCGCGCCGGTGTAGTGGAAGGCTCCGATCTCGTAGGGAGCGGTGTGCAGGACACCGTTGTAGTAGGTGGTGACGTGACCGAACGAAGCGAAGGCACCGCCGTCGATCAGAGCGTCGGTCTCGATTCCGCACAGCCTGCCCTCGGAGTCGGCGTGCAGGTTCATCTCGATTCTCGAGGGATGCCTACCGCGATTGACCAAGAAGACCTCCTCGCGGTCGAAGTTGATTCTCACCGGCCGCCCGGCCTTACGTGCTAGGATGGCAGCGCACATCTCATGCGGGAACGGGTCGGACTTGCCACCGAATCCCCCACCTACGAAAGTCCGGTAGACGTTGATCTGATGCATAGGGATATCCAGCACGTCGGCCAGTGCTCGGTGAACGTAGTGGGGAACCTGTTGGGGGGTGTACAGAGTCAGACGGCCAGACGGCTCCCAATGGGCGACGACTGCGTGCGGCTCGGTGAATCCATGGTTGGCTCCGGCAAACAGCCAGTCCGACTTGTGGCTGGCCACGGCGTTCTCAGTCATGCCGTCGATGTCGCCGAACTCCTGGAACACCCTTTTCTGGATGTTCGAGGAGCCGATGTGGTACTTGCCTCTGTCATGAATAGGCTCGTCAGCGTCATCCAGTCCCTTGCGCATGTCGTGAGTAGCATCCATCTCCTCATACTCGACCTCTATCAGACGAACTGCTTCCCTAGCAGTCGACTCGTCTACGGCAGCGACGCAGGCGACCAAGTCTCCGATGTGGCGGACCTTGTCCCGTGCCATCGCGTGCTCGTCCTTGGTCACAGGAAGCACACCGAAGGTGCCGCTGGCATCCTGTCCCGTTGCGATGGCAGCCACACCAGGTAGTTCCAGTGCCCTCGTCGCGTCGATGGAGAGAATTCTGGCGTAATGGTGCTTCGAGCGGACTATCCTGCCAATCAGTTCCCCTGGCAGGCGAACGTCATCCCCATATCGGGCCTGCCCGGTGACCTTCCAGCGGCCGTCGATGAGGGCAGTGGCCTTACCGATCGCAGAACCGGTCACCAGATCGTCGTGCTTGTGGCCCCCGGAACCTCTGATTCTGGCGATGCGATCTTTGTCTCGCGGCTCGCTGAACTTACGACTGCCCCCTGAGCCAGGTCGTGGAAATGGCAACTTGCCACCTTGCTGCCGGTAGCCGACTACCTTGTCTTCCTCATCGGCCATCCAATCACCTATGCGTCTCCACTGTATCCCGGATGCGGGTCACTCATCGCATCTGTCGCATCCGGCGTGCCTATGCCAGAGACGAGTATCTCCGAGGCAGCGCGCACGGAGTCCACAATCTGCTGGTAGCCGGTGCACCTGCACAGATTCCCCTCGATAGCGGACTTGATTTCACCGTCTGAAGGACTCGGGTTCTCGTCTAGCAAAGCAGAGATGACGACCAGGAAGCCCGGTGTGCAGAAGCCGCATTGGCTGCCGTGGTGGTCCACCATTGCCTGCTGCACCGGGTGCAGGCTGCCGTCGGGGGCGCTGATGCCTTCCACCGTGGTGACATGTTTGCCATGCACCTGCGGCAGGAACAGGATTCAGCCGTTCAGCGCGCG
>Ga0207966_1000542_pt1 | contig 21596 bp, 18 predicted proteins | sample Knorr_S23_td_NAD_FD_185611 | JGI IMG/M metagenome (GOLD analysis project Ga0207966, IMG submission 185611) | Marine microbial communities from Southern Atlantic Ocean transect - Knorr_S23_td_NADW_ad_2500m_LV_B (SPAdes) (version 2) | ecosystem: Environmental > Aquatic > Marine > Oceanic | place...
TTGCACTCGAAATCAGCGACCCCATCGTGCTCGCTGGTATGTTTTTAGGTGCGATTTTTCCGTTTTTAGTGTCGAGTATTACCATGAATGCTGTGGGTGATGCGGCGATTGAGATGATCCAGGAAATCCGGCGCCAGTTCAAAGAAATTCCAGGGCTCCTCGAAGGCAAGGCCGAGCCGGATACGGAGCGCTGCATCGATATCGCGACGACCGCTGCCCTACGGCGCATGATTCTACCGGGTGTTCTGGCCGTCGCTGGGCCGGTCGTGGTCGGTCTCATTCTGGGCCCGGCGGCCCTTGGCGGCATGCTGGGTGGCGCCCTGCTCGGTTGTGTGCTGTTGGCGCTGACCATGGCAAACGCGGGCGGGGCCTGGGATAATGCCAAGAAATACGTTGAAAAAGGCAATCTTGGTGGCAAGGGGTCCGATGTCCACAAGGCGACGGTGGTGGGAGACACCGTAGGTGACCCGTTCAAGGACACTTCCGGCCCGTCTATGAACATCCTGATCAATGTCATGGCGATCGTCAGTCTGGTCATTGCCCCGTTGCTTGGATGAGGTAACCACTGATTTAGGAGGGGGGGGAGGCTGAGGCCGGCGTTACGCCGGCCTATTTTTTTGCCTCGTGGTAGTCTGAAGATTCTCCACCCTGCAGACTTGATCCCGAGGCATGCCAGCAAGTTTGATCCGATCTGTGCGCGAGGCCGACCTCGAGGAGGTTCGTGCGATATACGCGAAGGAAGTCTTGGAAGGGATGGCTTCGTTCGAAATTGAGCCACCTGAAATAAAGGAGATGAGGGCCCGGCTGCGCCGGGTACGGGATGCCAACCTGCCGTACCTGGTCGCGGAACTCGACGGCAGAATTTCCGGTTTCGCCTACGCCGCCCCGTATCGACCCCGACCCGCCTATCGCTACACGGTGGAGAATTCGGTCTATGTGGCGCGCTGGGCCCAGCGCCAGGGAATCGGCAGCCAATTGCTGGTCGCGTTGGTGAGCGCTTGTGAGCGTACCGGCGCTCGGCAGATGATCGCGATCATTGGCGGGGTCGAGCATGCTGCCTCTATTCGAGCCCACGAAAAAGCCGGTTTCCATAAGGTCGGCACGCTCGAGAACGTGGGCTGGAAGTTCGACCGGTGGCTGGATGCCGTCGTAATGCAGCGCGCATTGAACCCAGACAACGGCACGCCACCGGCGTCGTAGAAACACGCCGAGCGCATCTTCGAGGGTGTTACCAAGGGTTTATGTCTACGCCGCGTATCGACGGGGGGCTGGGAACGAGATGGCGCAGTTGGGTCGCGGTTCTACGGCTCCTTTGGCGCTTTCAGCGCGACGTATCGCGCCGCAAGACTTTTCGAGGCACGCTTCAGCGCTCTAACCTCTTGCTGGATCACTACGAACGCCGTAGCCCAGTGGTCGGCACCTTGATCTTCATCCACGGTATGTCGGTACTCGGGCGAGAGGATCCGCGAGTCGTCCATCTGGCCGAAGCCCTGGCGGCTGCAGGCTACCGGGTGTTAGTTCCGGATTTTCCCAGTATTCGGGCTCTGGAGATTCGAAGGCAACAACCGGACGAGGTACTTTCGCAGCTGGAAACACTGGCCGCCGACCGGCAACTGGTTCCCGGTGTTTTTTTGCTCATGGCGGTGTCGTTTTCCGGCGTGTTTGCTTTGCGCGCGGCTTGTAGTAAGCGTTTGGCACCACGAGTTTCCGGGCTTTGTTTGATCGGGGGCTACTATGACGTGGGTGCGGTGAGTTCATTTCTAATTCGCGCCAACCGGTCAGATCCGTACGGGCGGTTGTTGGTCCTGCGCAGTTATTACCGGGAAGTAGAGCCCCAAGGCGTGGCTTTTCATCGGGTATTAGATCGTTGCATTTCAGAGAATATCGAGCAGAAAAACTCTTGGAGCGCAGATCAAGCACTCGACCGATCCGATCCAGTAGAAGGCCGGGTGTACCGGATGCTAACGGACCCGGCCGAGCGCGAGGGCTTGGAAGAGAAGGTAACCCGAGCCTTTGGTGAGGGGTGGCATGGATATCGGTCAAAGCTCGATTTTATCTACCGGGATACCCCGGTCTTTCTGATTCACGGCCGGGATGACCGGGTCATTCCAGCGGGTGAATCGAAACGGCTCGCCCGGCGTCTGGCAGACCAAAAGATCCCGGCCTACCTGTGTATCACCCAGTTCCTAAGCCATGGCGACAGCGCCATTCGTCTTGGGCAGTGGCCAGAAATGGTTCGACTGCTCCGGGGTTTTGCCTGGTTTTTTCAATCTGGGACGCGGGTCAAGAGAGAAGCCCCCGGCACAGGCGGCGGTTGATTCTCAGGTTTTACCCGGGCGGTTTACCGCTTTTTCTAGGTGAGTCGAAAACTGTGCAGCCTCTCGATTGAACCTATTGGAGTGGAATCGTGCGGGCGAAAAAAAGGCGCCCGAGAGCGCCCTTTTGTTAAAAGAAGAATTGTCGTTACAAAGCGCTGGTTACGATCGCCATGATTACGGTCAGCACAATGCTTGATGTAATGACCGCGTTAACAGATTGGATAGCACCATTCATCTTGCCCCAGAGGGCGTTCGCCTGGATGGCCGCAATAATAATCAGTCCGACTATGAATCCTGTCATGCTGACGGCCAGGTCGCCTTCTCCGCTCCAAAGGCCACCGTTGATTGCTGGGGTCGCGTGGGCCGACGCAATCATAAAATACAGCATTGGTAACGATAATAGCGTGTTGGTCCGCGATGCGAGTCCAGCCTTAGGTGCAGCTTTGGCTTTATCACCGCTTGAAAGACCGATGACAATTTTCTGATTTGGCCAGATGATGCCCCACACGTTCAACATCATGATCGTACCCATCAAAACGCCAAAACTAATGCCGAGTGAGAACCTCGGCGCTTCGCTGGTGATAAACCAGATCAATATAAGTCCGGTCAGGAATGTGAAAAGAGCAGCCCAGCGGAACCACCAGAGGGCGCGCGGAGCGAGTTTTTGCATCACGTCAGCTTTTGCCGAGTCTTCAGCTTCCTTTACGTATTCGGTCTGCACAAAATTGAAGTAATACAGCAATCCGATCCAGGTAACACCGAACACAATATGGCCCCAGCGAAACAGTACATCCATCACGTATTGCATCATTCCCCTCCGAGATTCTGTTGAAGATAACCGAGAAGCTGCGGCTCGGGTGATCCCCCAAAAGCCTTAGTAATATCAGGCAAATACCGCGGGATGAGTGTCACTAGTCTACTAGAGTGGCGGTTCCGCCAGCAAGGCAGCCAAGACGATGCTGACCGTCTTGGGCGTCGGGCGACTTAGAGCCCAGCTACTCAGCGGAAAAAGAAAGAGCGCCCGGATTTTCAAAGAGCTATCCCTGCGGCCTCGCGTTAGTCCGGTTGTATTGAGGTACTGGGCCGTGGAGCTCTGCCCAGATTTCATCACAAAGATTCAATTCCTCTGTACTAAGCGGTGAGGATGTTACTGCAGCGAGGTTTTGCTCAACCTGGTCGCGTCGGGTCGCCCCAAAGAGGGTGACGTCCACGTCGGGGTGGTCGAGCATGTAGCGCAAGGCGAGTTCAGCCGAGGTACGACCGCGTTGGGCCGCAATTCTGGAAAACCGATCTGCCGCGGTTCGTTGCGGGTCGTTCCAGTATCTTTTGCGATACATTTCATTGGCGGCGAATCGAGTATCAGAACCCGCCTCCTTCCCCGCTTTGTATTTTCCTGTCAAAAGTCCGCCAGCCAGCGGGTTGTACATGCAAGTACCGATGTCGTATGACCGGGTCATGGGCAGTAACTCGGTTTCTACGGCTCTTGAAATTGCGTTGTGCAGTGCTTGGGTGACGGTCGGTGGGGTCCAGCCACGATTGCGTGCAAGATTTACGGCTTCTACTACTTGCCAAGCCGCAAAATTGGAAACCCCGATGTAGCGGACCTTGCCGGAGCTGACCAGGCTCTCCAGAGCGCGCCAGGTGGTCTCGATGGGCGTGTCGTCATCTGGTTGATGAAGGTAGTAGATATCGATGTAATCCGTATTGAGGCGGCGCAAAGAGTTTTCAACTTCCCGCAGGATCACCTTTGGCGAACTGCCCGCTGTATCCGGATCGCCGCCCACGGCGTACCGTACTTTGGTTGCCAGCACAATGCGCTCTCGATTGCCTCTGGCTTTCATCCACCTGCCAATAATTTCTTCGGACAGGCCCGCGTTATAGCCGTTGGCGGTATCGATGAAGTTGATGCCTTGGTCGACGACAAAATCCAACAACTCGAGCGACGTGTCTTCGGCCACCGGATCGCCCAACGTCATGGTTCCAAAAGCCAACGGTGATACCTTAAGACCGGTTCCCCCTAATCGAATGCGCTCCATCCGGGTTCTCCTGTGTAACTAGAACGGTTGGGCATGACTGGCAGCACGCCAGCCGGACCTCGTCAGCTGATGGTGTAGCCCGCGCCCCACGAATCTTGAGGATACCGTATCGTGCAGTCCACGGTCGAAGGCAAGTCTAGACAGCAGGCCTTCAAAGTTTAGTCGCCCAAGAGTTGTTGCAGACCCTTTGTATGTTCCGAGGCCGAAACTGTCTCGATTGCCAGTTCCAGGATCATGGAATCCATAGACATTCAGTGTCGAATACCGTGACCCCGGCTGAGAAAATGCAAGTTGATCGCGAACAGGACGAGAATAAAAATCCCGATGATCAAGTAGGAAAGCCACAGGGAGATGTCAGAAATACCCAGAAATCCGAAGCGAAACGCATTGATCATATAGAGAATCGGGTTACCGAGCGATACGCCCTGCCAGAAATCCGGCAATAGATGAATCGAATAAAAAATTCCGCCAAGGTAGGTCAGAGGGGTCAGTATGAACGTTGGAACAATGGAAACGTCATCAAAACTTCGTGCGAAAACACCATTGGTAAAGCCGCCCAGGGAAAACAGCACCGCTGTGAGCACGACGATGCTGATGAGCACCCCGACACTGTGGATCCTGAGATCGCTAAAAAAAAGAGACACGATTGTGACAATCAGTCCGACGATGATCCCGCGAGCAACGCCGCCCGTGATGTAACCGAGAAGAATCACGTAGTTGGGAGTCGGAGACACCAGCATTTCCTCAAGAGAGCGCTGAAACTTAGCGCCGAAAAAAGAGGTAACGACGTTAGAGTAGGAGTTTGTAATGACTGACATCAGGATTAACCCCGGGACGATGAAGTCGATGTAATTGAATCCGTCCATCTGCCCGATCCGGGGGCCGATCAAGTTGCCAAAGATGATGAAGTAAAGGCTGGTAGTGATTACAGGCGGTAACAGCGTCTGTTGCCAAATACGCGTAAACCGTGTGAATTCCTTGATCACAATGGTGATAAAAGTGATTAGTTGTTCCCGGGCGTTCACGCGGCTCGCTCACTGTTATTGTTTTGACCGACCAGGTGAACAAACAGTTGCTCGAGGCGGTTCGCTTTGTTGCGCATGCTGCGGACACGAATATCTTCTCGGGCCAGTTGTTGATAGAGGTCGTTCAGGTTTTGATCCTTGATGATTTCAACTTCCAGGGTGTACTCATCGAGTAACTGCGCTTTGATGCTAAGGCCCGGGGGCAATTGGGCGAGCGGTTGCTCGAGGTCGAGAACAAACGTCTCCATATGGACCTTCCGCAAAAGCAAACGCATCGACGTGTTCTCAATCAGGCGTCCTTCATCGAGGATTGCAATATTGCGGCAAAGGCTTTCCGCTTCTTCCAGATAATGTGTAGTCAGGATAATTGTCGTGCCTTCTCGGTTAATCTTGCGGAGAAAATCCCACATCGAGCGCCGAATTTCGATGTCCACTCCGGCGGTGGGTTCATCCAGAATCAGTAACCGTGGTTGATGCACCAAGGATCGGGCAATCATCAATCGTCGTTTCATGCCGCCCGACAGATCCCGGGCCTGACTATCACGCTTGTCCCACAACCCCATCTGCGAGAGATATTTTTCAGCTCGCTGGCGGGCGAGTCCACGGGGAATTCCATAATACCCCGCCTGGTTCAAGAGAATCTGCCACGGTGTTTCGAAGACATTGAAATTAAACTCCTGCGGCACAACGCCAATAAAGGACTTAGCTCTTGGAAAGTCGTTTTTAATGTCGACACCGAAAATTCGTACCGTACCGCTCGTTTTGTTGACAAGAGAACTAATGATTCCAATAACAGTTGATTTGCCAGCGCCATTGGGCCCAAGCAGAGCGAAAAAGTCACCTTCGGCCACTTGGAGATCGATGCCGTGCAAGGCAGTGACCCCGTTTTGGTAGGTTTTGTATAGGGAGAGGATTTCGAGCGCGGGGGTCACGATTACTAAGGGCAGACGGCGAGAGGGTCAGGCCAGCACGCGCTCTGGTGTTGGTATTCGCACAGTCGGATTACTGGCCCAGGACAGACTTTTGATAGAGATCATTCAAACGCATATCGGGGTCGTATCGTTGCTTTAATTCTCGGTAGGTCTTACCGCCGTAGAGAGACCAGAAATCTTCCTCTGGGTAATAAGAACTCGAGTAGAGAGATTTGATTCCTCCGAGGTCAACAACAGCTTCTTCGACCTGGCGGTTGTAATAGCCCGCGGGGCGTTCCTGGCGTTCGCGGATCACGTCCCAAAAGCCAAAATTGATATATAGCGTATCCGCGGTCATGGGAAATAAGGGGTAAGCGCTGTCGGTCGGTGGGTGCCCGACCGGGCAGATCCACAGCGGTTTGATTCCGATCTCCCGATGAAAAAAATCGAGGAATCCGGGGGCATTTTCAATTGGGATGTCGACATCTTGTATTACCGATTCCGAGTGGTAGCCGAACCATTCGCTTAACGTCCGGGTAAAGCCAACCCGACCGTTCCAACGCATCACTTTTTGATAGGTGATCGAGTTCAATCGTTTGCGGCCCAGAAGACGGCGCATCAAAGCGTTCTGCACATACAAGTTTTTCGAACACCAGAACCAATCGGTGTCCCACCGCCAAAGGTAGTCGTGGGTAGTGAGATAGTCTTCACTCCGTGCCGGAATGGAGCGGTAGTACATGTCGAGATAGGTGTAATCGCTGGTGTACGGGGCCTCGTCGACAAATCGACCCACCGTCAGGTAATGATCATTGCGTCGAAACACGGTACCGTCCACAAAGTCTGTACCTTCTGTACACCAATCCTGTAACGATGCAAAAAAATCATCGGTATCCGGTATACGGATGTGGGTCAATCGCACGTAGGGTTTAACCGGGATCGTAAGCGCTTTGAGTTTCAGGATGTAGCCCAAAGTCCCGTAAGAATTTGGGAGACCGAAGAACAGATCACGGTGCTCATTTTTTGCAGTGCAGGTGACGATCTCACCGCTTGCCAGCAGCACGTCCATCTCGCTCACCGTTTCATGCACCAGACCGTAGCGGAATGATGATGCCTCGATTCCAATTCCAGAGACAGCGCCACCGATCGTTATGGATTTCAGTTGTGGTACCACTGCTGGCATCAGGCCGTGTGCCAATGTGGCCTCGACCAATTCTTCATATGTGGTCATCCCCTCTACTTCGACTGTGCCACGCGCCGCGTCGACATCGAGCACATGACGAAAGGTGCTTACATCGAGCATTTGCCGGGGGATCGAGCCACGATCACGAAAAAGATTGGAGGTGGATTTGGCAAGCCGCACGGGACCCGAGCCGCGCTGGCGCAGCTCCACCGCCAATCGGTTGCGCCGGACTTGGTGGGTTTCTACTGCCATCGAAAAAAGTTCGGTAATTTAAAAGCCAGCCGCGTGTCCATCTTTTCGCGGATCGGAGCCGGCTATGTAGCCATCGGTGCTTCGTAAAATGATCTGACCACCCCCGAAAAGCCCGCTCGAAAATTCCACCATCATTCGATGACCGCGAGCCGAAAGTTCTGAGTTGAGATGGGCCAGATCGGGTTCTAGGCAGATAGAAAAATCTTCTGCGACGAACCAGCGGGGCGCATCGAGGGCTTGTTGCGGTGAACGTCCCTGGCAAAACATTCGGATCAGCACTTGCACGTGCCCCTGTGGTTGCATGTGTTTTCCCATCACGCCAAAAGCTAATAGTGGCTGACCGGCGCGGGTCGCAAAAGCGGGAATGATGGTATGAAACGGGCGTTTGCGACCGTCTACTCGATTGGGGTGAGCTGCATCTAGCGTAAAACCGCTACCACGGCTTTGCAGACTGATACCGGTTTCTGGGATTACGATGCCAGAACCGAATTTCTCGTAATTAGATTGAATATAGCTAACCATCATGCCCGACCGATCGGCTGCACAAAGATATACCGTGCCGCGGTCTGCGGACACTTGAGCGACTGGAAAATCAGCTTGATTCACTTTGATCGCTGCGGCGCGACGTGCCAGTCGATCTGGGTCTAGGAGTGTTTCAACTTTAGCTTCCATCGCTGCGGGATCTGCTATATGCCGGTGTGCTTCGGCAAAGCCAACCTTCATCGCTTCGATCTGCAGATGCACACTGTCGGCTGAATCGGGTGGGTATTGATCGATCTCAAGCCGGTCCAGCACGCCGAGCGCGATCAGGGCGGCAAGTCCCTGGCCGTTGGGTGGGATTTCATGAATGCAAAGGTCGCCAAAATCCTGCGAGATACAGTCCACCCAAAGGCTTTCATGTGTTGCGAGGTCATCTTGTGTCATTGCGCCGCCGTCACGTTTGGATGTGGCGGCGATACATTCGGCCAACCGGCCCCGGTAGAAACTCTCTCCTCGGCTTTCTGCAATTTCGGCCAGGGTCTCAGCTTGCGCGGGACAGCGGAAGTGATCTCCGGCGTTTGGCGATTGGCCACCTGGTAAAAAGGTTCGGCAGAATTCCGAATAGTCACGGTAAGTCTCAACTGCTGACGACCAGGTATCAGCAATTATTGGGGTCACTGCAAAACCGGATGACGCATACTGGATTGCCGGTTCAAAGAGTTGTTCAAATGGCAATTTGCCAAAACGCTCCGAGAGTTTGACCCAAGCGTCAACTACCCCGGGTACAGTGACACAATCCCATCCGATTACGGGCATGGCTTCCCGGCCATGAAAGCGATCCGGCGTCCAGGCTGCGGGGGATCGGCCGGAACCGTTTAGACCTTGTAACTGCTCGCCATCCCAGACGATGGCAAACGCGTCACTGCCGATGCCGTTTGACACCGGCTCTACGACCGTCAATGCGATCGCGCTCGCCAGCACGGCATCGACTGCGTTGCCACCCGTTCGCAACATCTGAATACCAGCTTGGGTTGCGAGTGGCTGCGATGTTGCGACAACGTTTGGCGCATAAACATCGGAACGCCTGGATGGATAGAGGTGTCGGGGGTCAAGTAGTTGAAACATGTCGAGGTCTCAATCGTTTTCAGGCCGGCAGAAAGCGCGGCAGTGTAGCACTGCCCTGTTTTGCACGGCTGTGTGGAAGCGAATTATTAGGTTGCAGCCGCGGTCACCCGAGGCTCTTAAAAATCACTGGGCCACAGTCGAATCTTCGCTCACTTTAAGATCGTATGCGGCCGAAATGAGGGCCTGGGTGTAGGGATCTTGTGGTCGATCGAAAATCTTTTCGGCGTTGCCTTGCTCTACGACTCGCCCCTTGTGCAGGACGATAATCTCGTCGCTCAATGCGCGGATAACTTTAAGGTCATGGCTGATGAAAAGATAGGCCAGATTTTTCTGGCGCTGCAGTTGCCGCAGCAGATCGATGATCTGCGCCTGGACCGTTCGGTCCAGCGCCGAAGTGGGTTCGTCGAGGACGATAAGACGCGGTTTGAGAATCATGGCTCGGGCCAGGGCAATGCGCTGACGCTGACCGCCCGAGAACTCGTGCGGGTACCGATGGCGGCTGTCGGGGTCGAGTCCAACTTCGTGCAGGGCATCAATCAATAGCCGAGTACGTTCGTCCGCCGTACCAATGCCGTGAGCGACGAGCCCTTCTTCGATGATCTGACCCACCGAGAGACGTGGGCTCAAGCTGCCGTAGGGGTCCTGAAATACAATCTGCAGGTTGCGCCGCAGAGGTTTCAGTTCACGGCTCTTGAGTCCCTGGATCGAGGCATTGTCAAAAACGATCGCCCCGCGGCTCGATACCAGCCTGGCAAGGGCCAGCGCAAGTGTCGTTTTTCCGGATCCGCTTTCGCCGACGACCCCTATCGTCTGGCCGGCGCGGATGGTGAGGGTCACATCATCGACTGCCTTGATCTGGTCTACCGTTCGACGCAGAACACCCTTCTGGACGGGGAACCAGACCCGCAGCTGCTCTCCGCGCAGCACTATCGGCGCTCGCGGGTCGACCGGGTTCGGCCTGCCCGAAGGCGCCGCCTCGATCAACTGGCGGGTATACGGCTCAGCCGGCGCTCGAAATAATTGTTCTGTTTGGCCGTGTTCGATGATTGTTCCACTGTGCATCACGTATAAACGATTGCTCGTCTTTCGGACCACATCCAAGTCGTGTGTAATCAACAGGATCGACATGCTTAACTGCTGTTGAAGTTCTGTTAACAAGCTGAGAATCTGGGCCTGGATGGTTACGTCCACCGCAGTTGTCGGCTCGTCTGCTATCAGGAGGTCGGGCTCGTTGGCGAGTGCCATCGCAATCATGACCCGCTGGCGCTGGCCACCTGACAGTTGATGAGGATAGGCCAGGAGTTTTTGCTCGGGCTCCTGCATGCGCACCAGTTGCAACAGTTCGAGGGTGCGAGCGCGCGCTTGTTTCGGTGTCATGCCCTTGTGCAGAGTGAGCGTCTCGGTTACCTGTTTCAGCACGGTATGCAGTGGGTTGAGTGCAAGCATCGGCTCCTGGAAAATCATACTGATGCGGTTGCCCCGTACCTGGCGAAGGACAACGTCACCGGCACCAAGGAGTTCCCTGTCGTGGAATCGAATGCTGCCGCTCGGGTGTCGAGCACGCGGGTAAGGCAAAAGACCCAGTACAGACAAGGCAGTGACTGATTTTCCAGAACCGCTTTCACCCACCAACGCCACGGTCTCGCCCCGGCCCACCTGGAGTGATGCATGCCGGACTGCTTCCAGATCGCCCTGCGGCGTGGAGAACGTGACTGAGAGATTGTCGATTGAAAGCACGGGTTAAATGACGTTCTTGCGCGAATCGAAGGCGTCCCGGACGGCTTCGCCGACGAAAATCAACAGGGTCAATATCAATCCGATGACGAAGAATCCGGTAAGGCCGAGCCAAGGTGCTTGCAGGTTAGCTTTGCCTTGAGCCAGCAGTTCGCCGAGAGAGGCCGAACCCGGCGGCAGGCCAAAACCGAGATAGTCGAGACCTGCCAGGATGGTGACCGAACCCGCCAGAGTGAAAGGCATGAACGTCAGCGTAGCCACCATGGCGTTCGGCAATATGTGGCGAAACATGATGGTTGGGTCGCTGACGCCAAGTGCTCGAGCGGCCCGGACGAATTCCAGGTTCCGGGCCCGCAGAAACTCAGCCCGGACCACGCCGACGAATCCCATCCACGAGAAAAGCAGCAGCAGGCCGAGCAGCCACCAGAAGTTTGGTTGGATCACGCTGGAGAGAATGATCAGGAGATACAAGAGCGGTACACTCGACCAAGCTTCGATGAAGCGCTGGAAGATCAGGTCGATCCAACCGCCGAAGTAGCCCTGTACGGCTGCCGCAGAAACGCCGACTACGGCGCTTAAGATGGTCAGGGTAAAGCCAAAAAGTACCGAGATCCGGAAGCCATAAATTACCCGCGCGAGAACATCGCGTGCCTGGTCGTCCGTGCCGAGTAGATTACGAGCGTCAGGCGGTGACGGTGCCGGACCCTGCAGGCCCCAGGCGACGGTTTTGTGGTGATAACGGATGGGTGGCCACAGCATCCAGCCGTCCTTTTCGATCAGTCCGGTAACGTATGGCGCTCCGTAGTCGGCCTCGGTCTGAAAGTCGCCGCCGAATGTCCGCTCGGGATAGGCTTTTAAGATAGGCAGGTAGACAGACTGTTTGTAATAGATCAGCAGCGGTTTGTCGTTGGCCACGAATTCCGCAAACAGCGAAACGACGAAAAGCACCGTGAAAATCCACATCGACCACCAGCCGCGGCGGTTGGACCGGAAAATCTGAAGACGGCGCGCAGTGAGTGGCGAGAGCTGCATTTCCAGCGTCCTTACTGCCTAGACCTCGCGGGTTTCGAAGTCGATCCGCGGGTCGATGACCATGTACATCAGGTCACCGACGAGATTCATCAGCAGTCCAAGCAGTGAAAAAAAGTAAAGTGCGCCGAACATCACCGGGTAATCCCGGTTGAGTGCCGCTTCGAAGCCGAGCAACCCAAGGCCATCGAGTGAGAAGATGATCTCGATGAAAAGTGACCCGGTGAACAAAATACCGATGAATGCCCCCGGGAAGCCCGCAATGACAATCAGCATGGCGTTTCGGAACACGTGTCCGTATAGCACCCGCCGCTCGGTTAAACCTTTGGCCCTTGCCGTCAAAACATATTGCTGGTTGATCTGATCGAGAAAGGAGTTCTTGGTGAGCATGGCCAATCCGGCAAAGCCGCCAATGGTCATCGCGACCACCGGCAGCGTGAGATGCCAGAAGTAGTCGGCGATTCGTCCTGCCCAACTCAGTTCATTCCAGTTCTCTGAAGTGAGCCGGGCGAGTGGAAACCAGTCAAAGGGATTGCCGCTGGCAAACAAGATGAGGAGAAAAATCGCGAACAAAAAGCCTGGTATGGCGTAACCAACGAACACCACGACACTGGTCCACACATCAAAACGAGTGCCGTCCCGGGCGGCTTTGGCCACACCGAGCGGAATGGAGATCAGGTAGACCAGCAGCGTGGTCCAGAGGCCGAGGGAGATAGACACCGGCATCTTGTCCAGCACCAGGTCGATCACTTTGCGGTCCCGGTAGTAACTCTCACCGAAGTCAAACACCAGGTACTGTTTCATCATCAGAACAAAGCGCACGTGCAGCGGTCTGTCGAAGCCGAACTGTTGCTCTAGCTCTCGAATAAAAGCGGGATCGAGACCTTGGGCGCCGCGGTACTTGCTGGTGCGGTCACCGCCGCTGTCTTGTGCGACGATCTCGCCCCCAGCGGTACGGGTGACCCGCTCCGTCATGGCGTCTCCGATACCAGCCAGGTTGGCGAGGACCTGTTCGACCGGCCCCCCGGGGGCTACCTGAATAATGAAAAAGTTGATGACCATGATCGTGAACAGCGTTGGAATCATCAACAACAGGCGGCGAATGATGTACGCAGTCATGTTAGTGGCTGACGAGCGGTCGGTGATGTAACCGCCAGAGGGGCATCCGTGGGTGCGGCCGCAGCAGGTCTTTGCGACCGACTGAGGTAAGAATCTTTACTGGCGCGCGCGTTCGAGCGCCGTGGCTTTGGTTTCGTCGTACCACCAGCGACCGGTCATGACGCCGGTCCGGACGGGGCTGTCGGGACGGGAGAATTTGTCCCAATAAAGTACGCGGTCGGCCCGGATGTGCCATTGTGGGATCACGTAGAAGCCCCACAGCAAGACCCGGTCGAGAGCGCGGGTTCTCACATTCAATTGTTCGCGGGACTCCGCCATGACCAGAAGCTCGATCAACTCATCGACTACGGGATCCTTAATGCCTGCAAGGTTGCGACTGCCGGTAGCATCAGCCGCATCGGTACCCCAATACCCGCGCTGTTCGTTGCCCGGCGTTTCACTCTGGCCCCAGGTCCAGACCAGCATGTCAAAGTCTTTCTCACGAAACCTATTGATATACTGGGTCTGATCGACCAGGCGAATGCTGGCTTCAATACCCAATTGTTCAAGGTTGCGGGTGAACGGCAGAACGATTCGCTCGAATGCGGGGCTGTAGAGCAGAATTTCAAAGACCATCGGCGCCCCGGTTTCAACATTCACCAATTTAAGGTCGCGTACTTCCCATCCAGCGGCCTCCAATAGGGCCGTAGCCGCACGCAGGTTTTCTCTCGGGCGACCGCTGCCGTCCGTGACCGGGGGCTGAAATTCGTTGGTGAATACTCGCTCGGGAACCCGGCCGCGGTAGCGCTCGAGAAGTTCCAGTTCCTCGCCCGCGGGCAGGCCCGAGGAGGCCAGGTCAGAATTCGAGAAAAAGCTTGCGGTACGGGTGTACTGCCCATTGAACAATGTGCGGTTTGACCACTCGAAGTCGAACGCATAACCGAGGGCTTCACGGACTTGCGGGTCTTTGAATATGCCCCGCCGCGTGTTGAACACGAATCCCTGCATACCAGTTGGCATCTGGTGGGGGACCATTTCTTTCTTCAGCAAACCTTTTTCCACCGCTTCCACGTTGTAGTCTTCGGCCCAGGCTTTTGACTGGTTCTCCGAGCGCAAATCGATGTCACCCGCTTTTAGGGCCAGTCGGATCGAGGTCGTATCGCGATAATAATCGGTGCGAATAGTGTCAAGGTTATTCATACCCCGGTTCACTGCGAGATTCTTGCCCCAGTAATCGGCTACCCGCTCCTGGAGGATGTACCGACCCGCCTCGAATTCCTTAATTCGGTAAGGCCCGCTGCCGAGTGGGGGCTCAAGGGTGGTTTCCGCAAAGTCTCGATCCACCCAATAGTGTTTAGGCAATACCGGGAGCTGTCCCATGATGAGGGGCAACTCGCGGTTCCCGGCTTCCTTGAAATTGAAGCGAACCCGATGCTCGCCCAATTTCTCGGCGCTCTCAACCGCGCTGTAATAATAGCGATATCCGGGGGCGCCCTTTTCCAACAGTGTATCGAAGGACCAGACCACGTCGTCAGCTGTGACCGGGGCGCCGTCATGCCATTGCGCTTGCGGACGCAAGTTGAAAATCACCCAGGAGCGGTCGTTCGGCCACTCGAAGCTTGCTGCAATGAGGCCATAAACGGTGAACGGTTCGTCGGCACTGCTGGTAATCAGGGTTTCCACCGATCCGGTACTGGCCGCGTTGCCTTTGGCGATAAAGGGATTGAAGCTGTCGAAGGTGCCCATGGCGCCCAGTCGAATCTGGCCCCCCTTGGGCGCATTCGGGTTCACGTAGTCGAAGTGCGTAAAATTTTCCCCATATTTGGCTGGCTCTGTGTCGTACATGGTCATTGCATGACCCGAATAACTCTCACCGGCTCGGGCCAGGGGCGAAGCCACGAGCGCACACAGAGCGATTAAAAGAGACAGTCGACGCATGGGTTCATTATATGTCACGCCAGAGGACCGTCTACCCCTGCAGGGGCGTCGGTTGTATGCTCATGGTGATGCCAAAAACCAGCCAATCTAAGCGTCGATCCAGAGTCAAGCGGGCGGAAGCCTGCTGGCCTTTGACAAAGACCGGTGTAGCGCCAGACGCACCGACGTTTGCCGCCGCTGTGATCGCTTGGTATCGGCAGCAGGGCCGCCGGGACCTGCCGTGGCAACATTCCGATGATCCGTATCACCGCTGGGTTTCTGAGATCATGTTGCAGCAGACCCAAGTGGCCACGGTGATTCCCTATTATTACCGGTTTATAGAGCGGTTCCCTGATCTTCAATCGTTGGCAACGGCCCGAGTTGACGACGTGTTGGACCACTGGACTGGACTCGGCTATTACGCCCGGGCTCGGAATCTGTACCACGCGGCCCAGGTGATTGCGCGCGACCACGACGGGGTCTTCCCTGGAACATTCGAAGAGGTGGCTGCACTTCCTGGCATCGGACGTTCAACAGCAGGGGCGATTCTCGCGTTTGCGTTCCACCAGTCGTATCCGATTCTCGACGGCAACGTGCGCCGGGTGTTGGCCCGTTACCACGCCATTGATGGGTGGCCGGGGAAGGCCGACGTTGCGCGACGCTTGTGGGCCGTCGCTGAGAGACATACACCGGATGACGACGTTGGAGACTATACCCAGGCCATGATGGACATCGGCGCCGGGGTCTGTTCACGCCGCCAGCCGCGCTGCGCCACGTGTCCACTCGCTAGCGGTTGCAAAGCCCACCGTCAGGGGAATCCGGAACAATACCCGGCGTCACGGCCGAGGCGAACACGTCACCGGCGCACGACCACTATGGTCATGGCGCGCGACCACCGAGGACGAGTGTTGCTCGAGCGCCGCCCCGCCGCTGGGATTTGGGGGGGGCTTTGGAGTTTCCCGGAATGTCCGGCTGGACGGCCGCCGGAGAGGTGGTTCCAGGAACAGTTCGGGCTCGAAATAAAAAGCGGTGTGCCATGGGATCCCGTGCAACACGGATTTACCCATTTGGAACTCGAGATTCGACCACTGCCGGCACAACTGGTCGGGACGGCGATAATCGTGGAGAGTCTGGATCATGTCTGGTATAAACCGGGGTCGTCGCTCGGGCGCGGTGTGGCCGCCCCGGTTCGGCGTTTGCTCGAACAACTACAGGATCACCCGTTTTGAGTCGAACAGTTCACTGCGTCATTCTTAAACGAGAGGCTGAGGGTCTTGATTTTGCGCCTTCGGCGGGAGATCTCGGACAGCGAATCTTTGAGCAGGTCTCTAAAGAAGCATGGCAACAATGGCTTGCTCACCAGACTATGCTGATCAACGAGAAGCACCTGCGTCTGGTCGATCCCGAACACAAGGCCTACCTGGCGGCTCAAATGGAAGCATTTTTCTTTGGCGAGGGGGCGGATCAGCCCGACGGCTGGGTGGCTCCGAATGCGGACTAAAACCACCGTCGGTGCAGTTCGGGGTAGGACTCATCCAAAACCTTATAATCATCGGCAAAGGGGGGTGCCAGGGCAAGAACACAAAGCCGTGGCTCGCCCCTCCTCGATAAGTTGGTGTTTTACCCGGAACTACCATGACTGCAAATAGTGGCCGCGTTGGCCTCGATACCTATGGCCTTGGCAATGCTGGCGAAGTTTTCTGGAACCTTTCTTCGGCACAGTTATACGAGCACGCCATCCGTAACGGCGAAGGCAGGGTATGCAAAGACGGCCCACTGGTCGTACTGACCGGTCAGCATACCGGGCGTTCGGCCCGTGACAAGTTTGTGGTGTGTGATGAGACCACCAAAGATGAAGTGTGGTGGGGAGAAGTGAACGCGCCGTATCAGCCAGACCAGTTTGACGCACTCTACGAACGTTTATGTGGATATCTGGAGGGCAAGAATCTGTACGTACAAGACTGTTTTGTCGGCGCAGACCCAGATTACCGTTTGCGGGTCCGGGTGATCAGCGAACTGGCTTGGCACAACCTGTTCGCGCGCACCATGTTCATAGAGGCTTCGGACGAAGAATGTGCAGTTCACCAGCCCGAGTTCACCGTGATCACCGTACCCAGCTTTACTGCAGACCCGGACACGGACGGCACCCGATCCGAGACGTTCATTGTTGTCAACTTTTCAAAACGCCTGGTGATCATCGGTGGAACCACCTATGCGGGCGAAACGAAGAAGTCGATCTTCAGCGTAATGAATTACCTGATGCCATTTCAGGGCGTGTTACCGATGCACGCATCGGCCAACATTGCCCCGGATGGCACCAGTGCAATTTTTTTTGGATTGTCCGGCACAGGCAAGACGACGTTGTCGGCCGATCCGGCCCGCACCCTGATTGGCGACGACGAACACGGCTGGAGCGACAACGGGCTTTTCAATTTTGAAGGGGGGTGCTACGCCAAGGTGATCAACTTATCGGCCGAACAAGAGCCCGAGATTTTTCAGACCACCCGGACGTTCGGCACCATCCTGGAAAATGTGGTGATGGATGCAAAGACCCGGGAGATCGATCTGTATGACGGTTCCCTGACCGAAAATACGCGCGGTTCATACCCGATCACCCAGATTCCAAATGCTGAGTTATCAGGCCGTGGCGGGCATCCGGATAATGTCGTATTCCTGACTTGCGATGCATTTGGTGTGTTACCGCCGGTGGCGAAATTGACCAGCGCTCAGGCGATGTACCACTTCATCAACGGGTATACGGCCAAGGTGGCGGGTACGGAAAAGGGTGTGACCGAACCGACGCCCACATTCAGCCCCTGCTACGGAGGCCCATTCCTGCCGCTGCATCCACGGCGCTATGCAGAGATGCTCGGACAAAGGATCGAACGGCATAACGTCGCCGTGTGGTTTATCAATACCGGCTGGACCGGCGGGTCCTACGGGGTTGGCGAGAGAATGTCCATTCACCATACCCGTGCGATCGTGAATGCGGTGCTCGACGGCAAGTTGAATGAAGTGCCGACGACTACAGACCCCGTGTTCGGGCTGGAAGTTCCGGTTGAATGTCCCGGTGTGCCGGCCGAAGTACTCGATCCACGAAATACCTGGAACGACAAACAAGCCTATGATCAGCAGGCGCGTAAATTGGCGCAGCAGTTTGAAGACAATTTCCGCAAGTACGCAGATGACGTAGCCGAAGCCGTACATGCTGCGGGCCCTGTGATTGCCGGTTGAAGGTGTGGGACAGCCGCCCACACTGGGCGGTGTGACGCAATCTGGCCCCGAAACTGAGCTGCCGGGCAGGCGCAGAATTTTTTGATGGCGCGTGACCGACAAGACACTGCCGTTCCCGATGGCGGCACCATGGTCGAGCGCCTATGGGCGAAAGATCCCACATTGTGGTCGGTCGATGAAGACAAACGCGATTCGATCCAGAAGCGTCTTGGATGGTTGGCGGCACCCGCGTGGCTCGGCGATCATATTGGCGAATTGCGCGAGCGAGTCAGCAAGATTCAGGCCCTGAACTGGCAGCGCGTCGTGTTGCTCGGCATGGGGGGGTCGAGTCTCGCCCCGGCAGTCTTGGCGCAGATTGCCGCTACCGGGTCAACCGGCCCGAGATTTGAGATTTTGGACAGCACGCACCCCGATACCGTGCGCCGGGCGACGGCCCATGAAGACCTGGCGAACACCCTCTTTCTGGTGTCGTCGAAATCCGGGACGACGCTCGAGGTGATGGCGCTATGGTCGTACTTTGACGGCTTGTTGCGCACCGATGCCGCAGCAGCGAACGGGCCCAGTCGAAATTTTGTCGCAATCACTGATGCGGGTACACCCCTCGAGGCGCTGGCGCGCGATCGTGGTTTTCTCGATTGTTTCGTCAACCCACTGGATGTCGGCGGGCGTTTTTCGGCACTCACCTACTTTGGAATAGTGCCCGCGGCCCTGTTGGGATTCGATCTTAATCAACTGCTGGAATCGGCTGAACGACAAGCGCTGAGTTGCCAGGCCAGAGCCACTGAGAAGAACAACGCCCTTCTATTCGGTTGGCGTATCGGTGCCTACGCGGCTCAAGGAAGAAACAAACTGACGTTGTTGTTGTCCCCCGAGATCGAACCGCTCGGTGTCTGGATTGAGCAATTGTTGGCTGAGAGCACCGGCAAGGACGGCCGTGGAATCATACCGATCGTTAACGAACCTCTGCAGCACCTGGAGCTGTACGGGAAGGATCGAGTGTTTGTTGCGATTGTGGCCAAGGAAGATGATGCTTTGATGGCCCGCTGCGGGGAACTGGAATCTGCCGGGTTCCCCGTACTTCGTTCGATGACAGGAGATACAAAAGAGATCGGCGGCGAGTTTTTTCGCTGGGAGTTTGCAACTGCGGTAGCCGGTGTTGCGCTGGGGATCAATCCGTTTGACGAGCCAGACGTTCAACGCAGCAAGGACACTACCGCTTTGTTCCTGGAGGGTAAGAATGTCCCCGGGCAAACTGCGTTGACACCGTGTATTCGAGAAGGTGGATTGTCACTCGTTGGTGAGCCAATGCAGTTTCAGGGTCTTGCAGGGGTTGCCGAGGGGCTGAGGCACCTGTTCAAAACGATACGACAAGGGGACTACGTTGCCATTCTTGCCTGGCTGGACGAGAACGAAGCGGTGCGTTCGCTGCTCGAAGGTTGCCGGGCACACATTGGCGGAGCGCTGGGGGTTCCGGTCACCCTGGGGTTTGGTCCCCGTTACCTGCATTCCACCGGGCAGCTGCATAAAGGCGGTTCCAATTCGGGGGTTTTCCTGCAGTTTACTGCGGGGGGCCGAGCGGACGTTGCGATTCCGGGCCACGATTACAGCTTTGCAGATTTACACAGTGCTCAGTCCGATGCCGATCTCGCTGTCTTGTCTGATCTCGGTCGCCGGGCCGCACGGGTCAATCTGGGCGAGGATCCGGCTCAAGGATTGATCGAATTTGTCTCGATTCTTGAAGGCGCGCTGTCGACTTAATCCAATGCGCGCGGTACGAGCCATTACGTTCGATCTCGATGACACGCTATGGGAGATTGGACCTGTTATCGCACGAGCGGAACGCAAGGTGTATGAAGAAATCCGCAATCGCTTTCCCCGTGTTGCCGAGCACTACGCTGTGGAAGGCATCCAGAAAACCCGTCAACAGGTCCTGAAAAAACACCCTGAGATTGCCCACGATCTGACGGAAATTCGACGAGTGACATTTCGCTGGATGCTTACAGGTTGTGATTACAATCCGGATGACTCGCACGCTTTATTGGAGCAATTTCTGCAGTTGCGCCATGAGGTGGAATTTTTCGCAGACGTAGTGCCAGCGCTTCGAAGACTCAGTGAGCGATATCCATTGCTGACGATGACCAATGGCAACGCCGATGTAGAACGACTCGGGATTACCCATTTTTTTACAGGACACATCAGCGCTCGCTCCGCTGGGGTCCTCAAGCCGGACCCCCGCATTTTCGAACTCGCCTGTCAAATGCTGGAAGAAGATCCGGGCGCTGTGTTACACGTTGGCGATCACCCGGTGGACGACGTGCTGGGTGCGCTTGATGCGGGTTTCCAGGCGGCCTGGATCAATCGCCGCGCCGATATCTGGACCCATGAACGCGAGCCGCATGCAGAAGTCCAAAATCTGATTGAATTGGTTGATTTGCTCGACGCCGACAACTAACTGAAGGCTCTCGCACCCGTCAGTAATACGAGAGATGATCCGCTGGGCCGGTTAGTGGCGTGGCGCTATGGTGTCGATGAATGGCGTATATTTTTGCCCCAGCCGGTCGTCGAAATAGCGCTCCAGGGCTCGAGTCACCACCGGGAAAGCGATTTCATGCCAGGGAATCTCGCTTTTTTCGAACAACTCAGTTTCGAGGCTCTCCAAGCCGGGTGCAAAAGAACCGTCGACCAACTGTCCGCGAAAGATCACGTAAACCTGGTTCACATGCGGCAGGTTGTACAGTGCATAGAGTCCTGCGATTTCCACCTTTGCACAGGCCTCCTCATCCGTCTCTCTCTTCGCCGCTTGTTCCAGTGTTTCACCGTTTTCCATGAATCCCGCTGGAATGGTCCACAGGCCGTAACGCGGTTTGATCGCTCGTCGACACAGCAGGATGCGGTCTTGCCACTCGGGAATACAGCCGGCAACCATCTTGGGATTTTGGTAGTGGATCACACCACAATCGCCACAGATGTGGCGCGGTAGGTGATCGCCTTCTGGAATTTGAAGGTCGACCGCGGAACCACAGTGGCTGCAGAAATTCATGGTTTCAGGAACTAAGCCCACTCACTATAGCACTGGGGTACGATCGCACCCCGAGGCTTGACGCCCAGTTGCTGGGTGCTTTCTAATCCAACGCCTCACTCCCCGTGACAGCAAGGCCAGGTAGCTCAGTCGGTAGAGCAGAGGACTGAAAATCCTCGTGTCGGTGGTTCAATTCCACCCCTGGCCACCTTTTTTACCTTTACCACGCAGAGAAACT
>Ga0207966_1000548_pt1 | contig 21461 bp, 19 predicted proteins | sample Knorr_S23_td_NAD_FD_185611 | JGI IMG/M metagenome (GOLD analysis project Ga0207966, IMG submission 185611) | Marine microbial communities from Southern Atlantic Ocean transect - Knorr_S23_td_NADW_ad_2500m_LV_B (SPAdes) (version 2) | ecosystem: Environmental > Aquatic > Marine > Oceanic | place...
GTGGGGGCTTATGCCCTGCCCGATGAGACCCGCGCCTACCTGGTGGAACACATCGGAAAGTCCGGTGACCTGAAGCCTGGGACCGAGTCTTACGGCGGACAGATCGCCCAGACCCTGCAGCTAATCGTAGCCACCCAGGAGTACCAGTTCGCCTAGGCGGACAGAATTTACCCGACGACTAGGCAGAAAAGTAACTCCGAGGAGGACCCATCAAATGACATCAACAAAGAAAGACCCGGTCTTGGCCGTCTTGCAGCTCTCCGGCGGCAACGACGCCTTGAACACCATAGTCCCCTATGCCGACCCTCTATATTCCGACAACCGGCCATCGGTCCGGGTGTCCGAAGACCAAGTGCTGAAGATCGACGACCACATCGGGTTCAACCCCGCCTTGGGTCCGATCAAAGACCTATTCGATCAGGGCAAGCTGGCAATAATCCTGGGCGTGGGCTACCCCAATCCCAACCGTTCCCACTTCCGTTCCATGGACATCTGGCACACTTGCGAGCCGGAAAAGGTGGGCAGTGAGGGCTGGCTGGGCCGCGCCATCCGCGACCTCGACCCCCAGGGTGAGAATGTCCTGACCGGCGTGAACTTCGGACGGGGCCTACCCCGCTCGTTGGCGGCGCCCGGAGTGCCGGTCGCCTCGGTGGGCAACCTGGAGACCTACGGCGTCCTCACCGGCATCGACGACGACCAGAGGGACGAGGCTCTGGACATCTTCTCCCGCATGTACTCTCCCGCCATGGGCCGCGGCCAGGTGATGGACTACCTGTCCCACACCGGCATGGACGCCCTTAAAGGCGCCGACATTCTCAGCACTGCGCCTGAGAAGTATTCTTCAACTATCGAGTACGGGAATGATTCAGTCGCGCAGTACATGAGGAACATCGCCCAGACCCACATAGCCGGGTTCGGCACCAGGTTCCTTTACACCACCGCCCCCTACAACAGCTTCGACACCCACGCTGGGCAAATGGTCGGACATTCAGCCCTCTGGGGCCAGGTTTCCGCCGCTGTACGTGACTTCCAAGCCGACCTGGTCGAGAACAACGCGGCTGACAATATGACGCTGTTGGTCTTCACCGAGTTCGGCCGCCGCGTGCACGACAACGGCTCCGGCACCGACCACGGTTCGGGCGGGATCGCATTTGTCGTAGGCGAGAACGTCAAAGGCGGAGTCTACGGCGAGTACCCGTCCCTGGAAGAGAGCAAGCTGCTGGAAGGCGACCTCCACTTCAACAACGACTTCCGCGGCCTGTACTCCACGCTGCTGGAAAAATGGCTTGGCATCGATGCCAAGCCCATCGTTGGTGGGGAATTCGAGCAGATGGCGTTTCTTTAAGCCCTGGCCCAGAAGAGTCGAGCAAGCCGTAACCGTACATCGAAAAGAGGTAATGATGGCTACTGCAGCATTGGGGGTATCCCTTCAATACAGTCATAGCATCGGGCGCGGAGAGTTCTCCGGCCCCGGATTCCGCAACCCCGTGGCCATGGCCCGGGGCGCCGACGACTCCATGTATGTGGTCAACCGGTCCTACGAGTACCGGCCCGACGGCAAGCGGATCACCATCTGCACGGTGGACGAAGAATACATCGGCGAGTTCGCCCGTGGCGTCCACACCGCCGGAGTGACAGACATCGTCACCGAGGACGGCTCCCTCATCTGGCCCACTAGCGTGGCGTTGGACCAGGCGGGCAACGTTTATGTGGCCGATGAGTGGCTGAACCGCATCTCCATCTTCACCAAAGACGGGGAATGGGTCGGCAAATGGGGCACTGAAGGCGCCGGCGACGGCGAGATCAAGAGCCCTTCCGGAATGGTCTTCGACGCCGCCGACAATCTGCTGCTGGTTGATAGCCAGAACAACCGGGTCCAGAAATTCACCAAGGACGGCGAGTTCATCTCGTCCTTCGGGAGTCAGGGTTCCGGCGACGGGCAGTTCAACTTGCCGTGGGGCATCGACGTCGATGGCGAAGACAACATCTACGTTGCCGATTGGCGCAATGACCGTATCCAGAAATTCACCAAGGACGGCGCGTTCCTGATGGCTTTCGGCAGCTCAGGGAATGAGCCCGGCGAGTTCAACCGGCCAACCGGCGTGGCTGTGGACCGGACCGGCATGATCTATGTGGCCGACTGGGGCAACGACCGCATGCAGATGTTCGACCCGGCCGGCAAATTTGTGACGCTGACCACCGGCGACGGAACTATCTCCAAGTGGGGCAAAGACAAGTTGGACGCCAACGGCGAGATGTGGAAAGAACGGGAGATCGCTCAGGGCATCGAGCGGGAGAAGGACTTCTGGGGTCCGGTGGCCGTGACCGTGGACGACCAAGACCGGGTGTTCGTGGTCGAGTCTTGCCGCAACCGCATTCAGGTCTACCGCCGGCAGGAGCCCATTTTCAAGGGAGGCGGACGGCTCTAGGAGCTGTCAGGTATCAGCTTTCAGCGGTCAGCTATTTAAAATGAGGGGCGAAACTTGTCCCCCTTCCGGTTATCAACGCAAATAAGGCAGCAGTGTTTTGACTACACAGGACGAACTTGGCGCCCAACTAAAAACATTGGGGATCAGACTTACGCCGCAACGGTTGGCCATCGCAGAAGTTGTGGTCAACTCGGGCGATCATCCTTCGGTGAAGGAGATCTACGGCCGAGTCAAGGAGTTCTTCCCCTACGTAACTCTGGCCACGGTCTATTCCACACTGACCGTGCTGGAGAACGCGGGAATCGTCCGTGAACTACCGTTCCAGAAGCAGTCCCGCTACGACGCCAATCTTTCGCCGCACGCGAACCAGGTCTGTGTCGGCTGTGGAAGCGTCCATGACGCTGAAGTGGGCCAAGAGATGGTCGCCGACCTGCGCAAGCGATTGGAAGACTCTACAGATTTCCAATTCACCGGACAGCGCGTCGACTTCTACGGCTGGTGCCCCAACTGCGCCAACCGCCGCGACCGCCGTTCGGACACTCCAGCGGAGTAGCCGGTCCCGTATTCGGGTTAGATCCGCCTAACTTCGGTCGTGCGGTCTCCGTCTATATTCGGACCGGCCCTGGGGATTGTAATTCTAGGACAAGAGCCCTGAACGTCCGTCTAAATGTCCCCTTGGGTGTCCTCCCGTTTCGCATGTCCTTGCAATTTCACGCGGCGGTGACAAATTCATCACACCAACCGAGCAGCAGCCTCTTGGTACCTTCAAAGCCGATGCCATCAATCCTGTGTTGTATCGAAGATATATCCACTCGTTCAACAAACGTTTTGAATTGCTCTTTCGACCAGGCCGCCCTCAGCCCAATCAGCGCCAGACACATCAGTGTAACGTGGGGTTGCTCTTGGCGAAGTTCTTCTTGGAAGATTTCGACAGCGCGGTCTTCTGAAACATCAACAGCATCCGATACGTTCTTCCCAAATTCCGCTTGTAAACCCACCGACGCGAGGTAGAAAATTTCCGAATCCCGGCTCACCCAATATTCCAATGAGTGATTTGCCGCCAGATTACTCGCCTGATCAGGGCCGGCTTTGTAAACTTCCCAAAGCAACCAGAAGCGTTCTGGCATTTCGTTGGAGGCGGCAAAGCTAGAGAGGAGCGCACGATATTTACCGGCGAATTGCGAGGACTTGGCGGGGCTATATTCACTTAAGAATCTCAAAAATCGCCCAACACTGCTTATATCGGCTCTCTCAAGAAGCCCATCCAAATCGTGATCAGCTAAGGTATCCGTAAGCGAACTAGAAGTGTTTCTCGAAACATACCTACCGATGTTGCCGATAAAATTGTTCAGTTCCTTCAGGGTCAATCCTGGATCCAATGCGATTAACCTGTCTACATTTGCCGAGGAGAAATTTGAGGCCAATGCAATTAAAGCTGGCCATAATTGCCAATGATAAAAGTCATAACTAAGCAGTCTGAGTGTGTAAAGAAGACGAGTCTAATGTGGAAACCCGATCTTTTGCTGACCAATCAGCAAAGACACCGTGCAGGTTTGAGGTTTTTTGCAGCAACCTTAGAGTTTTGCGCAGGCGATAAGCCGAAGCTCCGCGGGCGCCTTCAAAGATGGTGCTAAATAATGCGGGGTCCTTGGTCAAAGCGCGGGCAATGACTGGATTAGTCCACCCTAACGGCTCAAGTACATGAAGAAGCGTAGTGTAAGAATGATTGGATAAAACCTTTCCAAGCGCAGCAATGGCCGAGGTATCGAGTTCAAAATTCGACAACGGCTTCGGATTGCGTTGTCGAGCAATAGCTCCGACCAACCGGTGTGAATTCCAACCTTCCCATTTAACGTACCGGCCAACCGTATCGCTGATGTATTCGTTCCGATCGAACCTGGGGCGAAATTTGCCTATGGAAGAAAGGACCCAATCACAATCTTCTGGGTCCGTCAAAGTTGCCTTGTGTCCTGAGGCGGTCAAATTAATATGGACCAAGCCGTCTTGATGTCTTAATTGCTGTATTTCTGTGGATAGCCCCATTTCCTCGATAAACTCGACCTCTGTGTCAATCTCATATTGGCCCATTACCGACAGCCGGACAAGGACTTCCCGCTTCTTCCCGTCATCTAATTGGTACTGATTCCAGACTAATTGCAACACCCGGTCTTCAGATACATTAGCCATCGTCTCAGTATCGCAATCTCGCTCCCAACTCTTAAGAAACCTCATTAGGCGCTCTAGATCGGACCCGATGCGATTTTTCTCAACGAAGTCATATCAGTAGGGGTCAAGAATCTAGAATCCGGGTGAGCAGGTTGAATCGCTTCGCAAAACTTTCGGATTATCTGGTTGGCTAAGGTTTCGGTTGGGCGATGCGCGAGAAGACTCGCATTCCCGTCGTCAACGAGCGACCGGTATGGCTCTCCTAATTCTTCTATTGATCCACCGCGAGTGGTGAAAACCAAGCCGCAGTTTTCCAAATTGGCGCTAGAAGCCCATGCAAGCAGTTCTCCCGCTTCTTCTACTTCTTTATGACAATCTTCGACTATGAAGCAGGTACGCTCGTTTGATGATTTCGGGGCCAGTTCAACGGCCTCGATTGCCTGGCGACTTCGCAAATCTTTGGCGTCCAAGTACCGGACCGACCAGCCTTCTTGGGTCATTCTGAACCCAAAACTCCGCATCAGGAACGTTTTACCGCGGTTTGCCGGACCGATAACCAGGATGGGTCGCCCATTTTTAATCGATTGGGCGATAGTCTCAACCGCATCCGAGTCTTCCGGAAGACGACCCTCCTGTAAGTCGGTCCACGCGGGCTTCGAAGGCACTTCCGGCCAACGGCGATTACCAAATATCTCTTTAATGTCTGAGAATTCCGGCACCATCTATCTCCAGCGTGATTAATCGATCAGACCCGAACAAACAAGAATACCAAAGCGAAAACCGTAAATGTTGAGCTACCCAAAAACAACACGGCCAGTCGAGGCTTAGCCATACGAATCGCGGGTCCGATATCGAGAGGACTTACTAGAGGTCTGAGACGACTCTCGATAAACAGGCTTAGCCAGGCAAATCCGAAAGCCGCCATTGCAAAAAAGACGGTACTCAACGCTAGGGTCACGGTCTGTGCCGGTCCGTCCTGAGATTCGAAGCGAATGGTAGTTAGGACGTTAACTGATATCGAAAGTAATCCGCCAGCCAATATCCCCTAAAATCCAGTGGGTAGAAAAAACAGTCCGTCGGGCAACCACCCATACCACCGGTTCTGGGTCCTCACTGACATATTTGTGCTCCGTTGCTTTACGACCCGGAACGGTTTGGACATCCTCTACATTACGAGTTTCGAGTCAATCCACAATGTTGTTGTGTAGGGTTGAGTCTATCATTGATAGATTATCTCAAATTAATCTTCTCATCAAATCAGAAAATTTCCTATTGCGTCGTAAGGAAGGTGGTGCCATTCTGATGGGGCTCTTGGGGCGATCTGCAACACCGTGATCTTCGGACTAAGATTCCCATCCGCCGGTCATTGTAGCCAACAGACTAAAGATTTCACGGCCGAAACGGTGATATCAACCCGGGCAAGATAGCTGGGTGACTACTCTGATGTGTCGTCGCAGCAGTTACACACGGTCCGCCTAGTCCCCTTTATACCCCCGGTTGCCTTGCTGCTTCTCCAGGTAATTGCGGATCATCAGTGCTGCGGTGGCGCCTTCGCCGACTGCTGATGCGACCTGCTTGGTGCTGCCGCCTCGGGCGTCGCCGGCGGCGAACACGCCCTCGAGGCTGGTCTCCATGGTGCCGCTGGTGGTGATGAAGCCGTATTTGTCCGTCTCGATCAGGTCTTTGACGAACGCGGTGTTGGGGTCTAACCCGATGAATATGAATGCGGCCGCAGGGAACAGTTCCCCGTTCTCGCCGGTGGCCCGGTCTTGAATGATGATCGACTCCAGGTGCCCGGTGCCCTTGAACTCTTGGACCGCTTTGCCTAGCTTGATCTCCACCTTTGGGTGGCGATCGGCTTTCTCCCGCAGTATCTGGCTGGCGCCCAGTTGGTCGTTGAATTCGATCACCGTGACTTTGGTGGCGAACTTGGTCAAGAACAATCCCTCTTCGACGCCGCTATTACCGCCGCCCACCACGACCACTTCCCGGTCTTTGTAGAACGGGCCGTCGCAGGTGGCGCAGAAGTGGATCCCGGCGCCGATCAGGTCTTCCTCGCCCGGTACTCCCAGCCGGCGGTACCGGGTCCCTGGCGCCAGCAACACGGCACTGGAACAGTATTCATCCCCCGACTCGGTGGTGATCAACTTATGATCGCCGTCGGTCATTATTCCGGTCACTGTCTGGGCCGGCAGTATCTCCACGCCGAACCGCTCGGCATGGGCCTGCATCTGTTCTGCAAGCTCGCCGCCGCCGATACCCTCCACGAACCCGGGATAGTTGTCGATGCGCTCGGTGGTCCCCGCCTGGCCACCGATGCCGCCCTTCTCGATGACTATAACGTCTCGACCCCCTCTCGGGCGGCATATAGGGCCGTGGTGAGCCCGACGGGGCCGCTGCCAACGATCACCAAGTCGTAGTATTCTCGTTTTGCCTTGGGGCTGATGCCCAATTTGGCCGCCAATTCGGCGTTGGACGGCTCCACCAATATCGAACCGTCTTCGAAGATTATGGTGGGAATGATCTGCTTGCCGTCGTTCAGTTCCTGGACCCGCTTGCGGCCTTCTTCATCTTCGTCGATATCTACCCAGTTGTAGCGGACGCGCTGCTCCCCGAGAAATTGCTTCGACTGCCGGCAATCGGGGCACCAGGGCGCTCCGTACACGGTTATCTTGGATTGTTCCATTGGGCCTCCCCCTGCGCCACTCTGCGATCTGTAATGTTGGCGCTGCTCAGGATTTATGATGCCGGTGGGGCGGGGAAGGTTCCAGTCAGGTCGCTCTAGGCGGGTAGATTGACGATATCCACCGGCTCGACTGGGTCAGCCAGATCAAAGCCGAAAATCTTAGAGTAGAAATACAGCTCGGCCTCGAGGGCCCTTTTGATATTCTCGGCCCGCCGGAACCCGTGCTGTTCCCCTTCGAAGGGGATGTACGCTGTGGGTAGACCCTTGGCGCGTACGGCGTCGAACATCATCTCCGCCTGTTTCGGCGGCACGATCTGGTCCTCCAGGCCTTGGAATAAGATGAGAGGGCAGGACAAACCCTCCGTGTGGTTGATCGGCGAGCGCTCGCGGTAAAGGTCCCGGCGCTCCGGGTAAGGGCCGACCAGCCCGTCAAGATAGCGGGCCTCGAACTTGTGGGTCTCCTTGGCCAGGGCTTCCAGGTCGCTCACGCCATAGTGGCTGGCGCCGGCTTTGAAGACGTCTTTGAAAGTGAGGGCCGCCAGGGTGGTGTACCCACCGGCGCTGCCGCCGTCGATGGCCAGCCGGTTTTCGTCTGCTTCGCCTTTGGAGACTAGATGCAGCGCCGCGTTGCAACAGTCATCTACGTCCACGATGCCCCAAGCACCGTTAAGCCGCTCCCGGTACGCACGGCCGTAGCCAGTGCTACCGCCGTAGTCCACGTCCAGCACTCCGATGCCCCGGCTGGTCCAGAATTGGATACCCAGATTCAAGGCAGTGGACGCGGCGCCTGTTGGACCGCCGTGGCTCTTCACCAGCAGCGGTGGCTTCTCTCCGGCGGGCCCTTGGAAATCGCTGTTCTTGGGCGGGTAGAAGAAGGCGTGGGCGGTCTTGCCGTCTTCGGTGGGAAACTCCACCGGCTGGGGCTCGGAAATAAAGCCAGGCTCGACCTCTAAATCGTGGGACTTTCTGAGTTCCCGCCACTTGTTTTCGGCTAGATCGTACAGCACCAGGGTCATAGGGAGGGACGGCGCCCCGGCGATAAACACTACCTTGCCTCCACCAGCTTTGAGGTCGCCCCGGCCCATCTCTGAGAAAGGTGTTTCCACGGCCAGCAACATTCCCGACTCGATGTCCAGCGTGGCGATCTTCCACGCGCCGTTCTCGACGTAACTGCAGGCGATCAGTTCGGCGGAGGCGAACGAATAGGTGTCCGAACCGAAGACCCATTGCGGTTTACCGAACTCCGCGTTGCGGTCCGTCAATTGCCGAAGTTGGCCATCCTCCCAACGCCACAGGTTCCACCAGCCGCTGCGGTCGGACACGAAATGAAACGCGCCGTCGGGCGACCACTCGGGCTGGAAGATGGACTCGGTCTTGCCTCCGGCCACGACTTGCAGCTCGCCCAGCAGACCTTGGTCGTTGATCGATGCTACCAGCAGTAAAGTGCCGTCCCAGGGCATGTTGGGGTGGTCCCAAGTCAGCCAGGCCAGAGTCGAACCGTCGGGGCTGATGCGAGGGGTGGAACAGAAATCAGACCCCTGAGATAGGACTACCTGTTCAGCCTTTCCCAGGGCGTCCACAGCAACAATGGCGTTGATTGGTTCCCCGTCTTGCGTATGGTCTTCCCGGACGCAGATGACTCGGTTTCGGGCGGCATCGAAGCAGCCGTCGGCGTAGCGCATGTCAGTTTCGGGCGTGATGGGCTCAGGCGCCTCGCCCGAGTCTTGCCGGTACATCCGCTGGTCCGAGTAGTTGGAGAAGTAGACCGTTCCCTCATGGACCAAGTAGGCCCCTCCGCCGTACTCATGCACCCTGGTGCGTGCGCTGAACGGGCCCGGAGTGATGTCGCTTATCTCGCCGTCGGGAGTACGCTTGACCACGACCATGCGGCCGCCCTCGGCCGGGCGCATCTCCACCCAATAGATGTCTTCTCCGTCCAGCGCCACCTCGCCCAGGCCGATGCTGCCGGACACGATCAGATCCGTGGTGATGGGCGACTTCCAAGAGCCGTAAGGGGCGGTGGTGGGCATGGGGGATTGTCTCCTGGGTATGTTTAGGCTTATGCGAGCCAATTATAGCCTCGGGCCAAACTTGATAAAATCACTCTGACACGCGGTTGACCGGCAACCCACCTGCCCTTATATTTGTTCCACGTTCGCGCTTAGCCGGGAAGGACAATTCCATGACCACGGCCCACGACCATTACGCGGCGGAACTGCCTCCGCCCACCATGGAGGAGATCAGCTCCGGCATCTTTGCCTACGTCCAACTGGACGGCAGTTGGGGGCTCAATAACGCCGGTTTCGTCAAGGGCAACGACTCGCTGACCCTGATCGACACCTGCTTCACTGAGGCGCGCACGAGGGCCTATCTCGAGGCGGTGCGCAACGTGTCACCACTACCGATGAAAACCCTGGTGAACACCCACCACCACGGCGACCACACCCACGGCAATTACCTGGTGCCTGAAGCGTCGATCATCGGCCATGAACTATGCCGGCAAGCGGTCATCGACACCGGACTTCAGGCGCTGTACCCCCTCTTTCCAGGCGTGGAATGGGGCGACCTTGAACTGGCCCCGCCCACCATCACTTTCAACGACCGCATGGAACTCCATTCCGACGACCTCAAGATCGAACTTATCTTCATGGGGCCGGCCCACACCACCAACGACATCGTGGCGTGGCTGCCGGAACGCAAGCTGCTGTTCGCCGGCGACCTGATCTTCAACCAGGGCACGCCTTTCGTGGCCATGGGTTCGGTTTCCGGGTCGCTACACGCGCTGAAGCGGCTGCGGGAACTGGGCGCAGAGACCATCGTCCCGGGACATGGCTCGGTTTGCGGCCCCGAGGTCATGGACGACATCGAAGCGTACCTCACATTCATCCAAGACATCGCCCGCGAGGCATTTGAAGCCGGGTTGACGCCCCTGGACGCGTCGCGGCAGGCCGACCTTGGCCGGTTCGCCGAGTGGCACGACCGGGAGCGCATCGCCGGAAACTTGCACCGGGCCTACTCCGAGCTTCGCTGGGAGGCCCCGGGCACGGTCTTGGACCTGGGACCCATGGTCGCCGACATGGTCTCCCTAAACGGCGGGCGGCCAGTGCGGTGTTTGGCGTAGATTTAAATCTATCTCGTGAAACAGAGAAAATAAGGTGAATTCAATGGCTGAAATCGTATTAGCTACCGAGTCAAAGGGTAAAGGGGTGCCCGTCGAAGGGAAAGAAGGCGTTTTCCATGTGGAATGCTCAGGCACCGGCCCACAAGGCGAGGTCGTTACGTTTGAGTCCGAAGTGGTGATGACCGATGACGGGTTCACAGAGACCGGGACCATCGATTACGCAGGCCGTGGCAGTATCAAGTTCGAGAACATCGGTTGGGACACATGGCGCCAAGTGCGGTATCGGGGCTGAACCACGGCGCGGTCTTGTGGACCATCACCGAGGGCGACGGCGAATTCAGTGGGGCCACTGGGATCATTACGTCCAACTTCACGTTCTCCGATCAGGGCGACGTGGTGGACAATGAATACGTCCGGATCTACACCTCGTAGACGGCACGCCAAAACGGGAGCCGGAAATCCATCCGGTAAGCGCCTGAACTCGTAATATTTGGCAGAGGACCACGTTTACTGCTGAATGACTGAGATCGCCAAGAGAATCCTACTGCCTTTAGCCGCGCTCTTGTTTGTGTTGGCCATAACCGCCTGCGCCGGGGCCGGGGCCGCATCATCCGCTGAAAATTCGGCTTCGTTGCCTGGCGAGATTCTGGCCGCCGAAGCTGCCCACGGGTTCACTCTTCCCAGCGGCCTGAACGGGGACGTGTCCCTGGAGTCGTATGCCGGAGAGCAGAACGTGGTGCTGGTCTTCTACCGCGGGTTCTGGTGAATCCATTGCCGCGAGCAGCTCGTCGAGTTGCGGAAAGACTACGACACCATCCGCGCGTTGGACGCTGAGGTACTGGCAATCAGCAACGACCTCTTGTCAGGGGCGGAGCGGGCCATCGAACATCTGGATCTCGGGTTCCCGGTCCTGTTCGACCCTGACGCCAAGGTCATCGATAGCTACGGGATCTACGACACCCTGAACGACGGCTACGCCACGCCGTCGGTCTTCATCATCGACAAGAACGGCGACGTCCGCTGGAAATACATCGGCCGCCACTACAACGACCGCCCCACCAACCAGCGGATAATCGCCCAATTGGAATTGTTGCAGGCAAGTTGACCGGCGGTTCGTAGACCGGGTCAACCATATCCATTCGTCCTGAGCCCATCGGACCACTACCTCTCAACAAACAAAGTCTTCAAGAAACGTGGGCCCTCACCCTAACCCTCTCCCGTCCTTCTGCGGAAGAACGGGAGAGGGTATTTTTGATACGTATCCGTTCGTCCTGAGCCTGTCGAAGGACGCGCATAAGTCATGGTCTTGTGGTGCAATCGCGGTTCGACAGGCTCACCGCGAACGGGGGTCGCGTGGATTTCTGTCACATCCGAAGAAAAGGGCTATTCCCCGAACAACTCATCAACCTTGCGTTGACGCTCTTCCTCAGAGTCCCCGCCGCCTTTGATCGTTTCATAGAACGCTGGGCCGTAGTCGCGGATGCGGACCACCACGGGCAGGGGCAGAGCGTGGCCAAAGACCAAGGCCTGCTGCTTGGCCTCCAAGCGGGAAAGCACGGAGCGTAGTGCCCGGCTTCCGGACGTTCCTGACAGCACGGCGTCGATATCCCGTTCATTATCCAGGAGGCAACAGAACCGGGTGCCCACTTGGCTCAGGACCTCGGGGTCGATGCCGCTCGGCCGCTGGTCGATGACCATCAGCGTCACATTGTACTTCCGGAGTTCTCTGGCGATGATGCCGAAGATGGTCTGAGAGGCCACGTTGGAGTTGAGGAACTTGTGGGCCTCTTCGATGACGATCACCAAGGGGCGTGGCTCTTTTCCGGCGCCGCCCATCGCCAACTCCTTGGCCTCTACGTATTTGCGGTGTATGCGGCGGGTGAGCAGGTTGCTGACGAGAATATAGGCAGCCTCGTCGTCCCCGTAGCGTCCGAATTCCAGGACAACGTGCTGTCCCCGCTCCAGGTGCTCGACCATTTGTGCGGCGGTGTCGACGCGGCTGTGCTCCACCATGAACCCGTGGCGGGTGAACCGGCCCATGCGGTTATATAGGGCACGCAAGGCCCCGGCGTTGACCTGCAGTTCGTCGGCCAATTCCAGCAAGGACCCGCTCCGGCCGACGTCCAGGAATTCTTTGAGCCAGCTTTCCTCACCGAATTTCTCCCGAAGGTTGTAGGTGGCTGAGGCTGCAACCTCTGAAAGGTTCAAAGACTCCCGTAACAGCTCTACGTCTTCGGGCTCGATGTGATTGAAACCTAAGTGAACTGTCTCGTCGGTAGACAGGCCCCGGCGGCGGGAGTGTTCCTCATCCAGGGTGAATGTCGAGACCTTTGAGCCGAATAGCTGTTTCAGGCCTTTGACCATTCTTCCCTTATCGGTGTCTTGGCCCTGCCAGCCGTATTCGCTGTGCATATCGAAGATCAGCGACGATGCCTGTCCGCTCTGTACGATTCCGGTCAGCAACAGGCGGGTTAAGAATGTTTTGCCGGTGCCGCTCTTGCCGAACACCCCCATGGACCGCTTGACCAGTTCGCCCAGGTCCAGGCACAGTTTGGTCTCCATGTCCAAGGGGCTGCCGATCCAGAAATTGCCGTCTTCTTCGCTGCCGAAGACCGTCTCCACGTCTTCTTGGGAAGCGGTAAAGGCCCTGGAGAAGTGGGACGGGATGCTCTTGGCCGCGGCGGGGCCCTGCTCATCTCCCAGGACATCGGGCAGGGTCAATTGGGGCAGTACGGATATGGTTCCAAAGGCGACCGTGCCCTGCAGCGCCTGAATAACGAATGGGTCGTCCGCCGGAAGGGGGGTGTATTTCAGGCGGGGGTCGGTGCTGCCTAGGCCCACATCGGTGACCACGCCAAAAAAGCGGTTGTTGGCGCCTTGAAGGGTCACGAATGTCCCAACTTTCACCTGCTCGACGGAGACCCCTGGATCCAGGCGGACCTCGACGCCGTTGGCCACCGAGCCTTCGATTACCATGCCCAGCGGCTGTCCTTGTTCCGGATGGGACTGGCCTTGGCCCGCGCCGTTGTTCTCCTGGCGATTCGTCACGGCGCGACTCTCCGAAGTATGGAGTTCAGCCGGGCGACGTCGGCGGAGAGTTCCACGGCCAACGCCCGGCAAGCGAAGGCCAGGAATTCGGCGGGCTGGCCGTGGGACGGGGCCGCCTGCCTGATGCACGCGCCGACGATCTCATCGGAGTGGGTCGCGCCTGAATTGAGCAGCAGCCGCAGCAGGTCAAGATTGCTGGTGAAACTGGCGGTCTCTTCCATGTCGCAGGCGTACACGAAGGAATGCACCCGGGGCGGTCGGGACGGGAGGTACTGGTAAGTGACACCGTCTTCCACATGGCCGGTGATGAAGACCTCAAAGCGAGAGGTCAGGAGCCGGGCCAGTTGGGGGTTGTCCCGAATCACCTCTTCTTCCGAACCGGCGTCTTCCCCTCGGGCCAGCACCGGTCTGGCCGAGTCCAAGGGCTCGGTGGTAACGCTGCCAACCACCCCGTAGATGTCCGGGGAATCGGTGCGCACCAGCCCGCCCAGAGCCGGAGCTCCCTCCAGTTGGTAGCACTGGGCCACAAAGGAAGTTGAGGTGGACTCAACCACCTCTCCAACGCGCCGTTCCATCAATGGGCTGGTCATCTCCAAGTTCCCATAAAAAAAGCCCGCCCGCGGCATAAGCGCGGTGGACTTGATGAACCACACGGATAACTGGGCAAATTGTCCTTCTGAACGGTCGCGATCGTACAGCCCATCCTCAACCCTACTTCCGCCAAAATTTCAGTCTATCGTGATGTGATCCAGGTGTGCTGGCAACGATATCACAATATGTAAACCGGCTCCCGGTGTCAATGTCACCAGGAGCCGGTCCTTCCGCGTCAGGATGTGCTAGTTAAGCGAGACAGCCATGGTCTTGACGGAGCGGAATGTGATGCTTTCCTGGTACTCCATATCGTGGGTCTTTAACTCCAGGTTGGGGTACCGCTCGGCCAGCGCTTTGAACACCTCTTGCCCTTCGACCCTGGCGATGGTGGCGCCCAGGCAGTGGTGGACGCCGGCGCCGAATGCAACGTGGGCGTTGGGCCAGCGGGAGATGTCCATGGCGTCTGGGTTCTCAAACTTGTTGGGGTCCCGGTTGGCCGAGGACATGAACCAGCGAATCCGGTCGTCTTTCTTGATCTGCTTGCCGCGCATCTCCACGTCTTCGGTGGCGATACGCTGGATGGACTTTACCGGGGAGTCGTACCTGAGGGCTTCTTCGGTGGCCCGTACCATCAGTCCTTCTGGGTCCGCTTTCAGCAGGTCCCATTGGTCGCGGTGGTTCATGAATGCCAGGGTACCGTTGCAGATCAGGTTGATGGTAGTCTCGTGTCCCGCCAGAAGGAGCAGCGCTGTGTTGCCCAGAACTTGCTCCCGGGTAAACACGCCGGACTTCTCTCCTTCTGCGAGAACTGTGATGAAATCGTCTTTGGGGTTGACCATACGGTCTTCTACTATTGGGTCCACATATTCATTCATGCCTTGAATGCCTTCAACCACCATCCGCATGCGGTCGGGCGCGCTTCTTCCATTGAATAGGAGCTTCTCAGACAACGTCCTAATCAGTGAACTCTCTGACTCGGGCACTCCCATCATCTCGGCGATGACGAGCACCGGCAGGGGCACGGCCAAGTCCCGCATCAGGTCAACGTCTCCGCCCCTGGCTTCGGCCGCGTCCAAGAGTTCTGCGATAGCCGGCTTCACCAAAGGTCGCCATTCCTACATGGACTTGGGAGTGAAGTAGCCGTGCATCACCTTCCGCATCTCAAGGTGATCCGGGCGGTCATATTGGATGAAGCGCTGTTCGTTTGCCGCCTTCATAAAGTCATAAAGCTCGGCGTCGGAATCGTTTATGGCCGGATACGGCGGGCGGGGGTCTTTGGCCAAAACGGAATTGGAGAATTGCTCGTGGTTCCGGGTGAGCCAGACCAGGTCGTCATGCCTGGTGATCACCCACGTTTCATACAACTCGTTCCAGTGGACCGCGTCTTCGTCCCTGATCTGGCCGTAATAATGGTAGAGGTCATGCATAACCTCTGCCGAATACATGTTGCCGTTGATCGTCGTTACCATTATACCACCGTATGTCTGCGAATCGAGCCTGGACGGACTTGAGGAAACCCTAATTGAATCATAATTAATTGTCAACGGCGGCAGAACTCCCAAGGGGCTGCGAAATGAGGGAGCTATGCGCAAAAACTGGCTTCCGGCGTTTGAATCACCGGGAGCCAGTTTTCCAAGTCTAAGTTTGGGCCGCGTCTTCGGGTTAGTTTCCCATCATTTAATTCAGGGAAACGGGCAGGTCTTTCATAGACCTGAATGTGATGCTGGCCTGGTACTCCCGCTCGTGAGTGGCCAGTTCCAAATTCGGGTACCGCTCCGCCAGCGCGCTAAAGACCTCTTGGCCTTCAACCCTGGCGATGGTAGCGCCCAGGCAGTGGTGGATACCGGAACCGAAAGCCACGTGGGGGTTTGGCCAGCGGGAGATGTCCATGGTGTCCGCGTTCTCGAACTTGTCCGGGTCGCGGTTGGCAGAAGAAATGATCCACCGGATCCGGTCGTCCTTCTTGATATGCTTCCCGCGCATCTCCACGTCCTCGGAAGCGAGACGCGTGATGGATTTGACCGGCGCGTCGTACCGCAGGGCTTCCTCGGTGGCCCGTACCATCAGTCCTTGTGGGTCCGCCTTCAGCAGTTCCCATTGATCGCGGTTTTCCATGAATGCCAAGGTGCCGTTGCAGATCAGGTTGATGGTGGTCTCGTGACCGGCCAGCAACAGCAACGAAGTATTTACGAGGACCTGTTCCCGGGTGAATATCCCGGCCTTCTCGCCTTCAGCCAGCACCGAGATGAAGTCGTCTTGCGGTTTCTTCATCCGTTCTTCGACCATGGGAATCACATACTCGTCCATGCCTCTCATACCGTCGGACAACTGACGCAAGCGGTCGGGCTCACCCCGGCCGATGCTTAACAGTTTCTCGGCCAACATTCTGATGTGGTGGCGCTCTTCTTCCGGTACGCCCATCATCTCGGCGATGACGAGAACGGGAAGAGGCACGGCCAGGTCCCGCATCAGGTCAACTCCGTCGCCTCTCGCTTCGGCGGCGTCCAATAGTTCATTCGTGGCCGACTTGACCAACGGCCGCCATTCTTCCATGGACTTGGGCGTGAAATAGGCGTGGATGACCTTACGCATCTCAAGATGTTCCGGGCGGTCGTACTGGATGAACATCTTGCTTTGGTAATTACGAGTGTAATCGTAAAGCTCGGTATCCGATTCAAGGATCGCCGGGTAGGCAGGCCGTGGGTCGTTGGCCATCACCATATTTGAGAACTGCTCGGCGTTCCGAGTCAGCCAGACCAAGTCGTCGTGTCTGGTGATAACCCAGAGCTCATAAAGTTCGTTCCAGTGAACCGGGTCTTCGTCTCTGAGTTGACCGTAATAACGGTATGGGTCCTGAATAACGTCTGCGGTGAACATGTCATCGTTGATCGTCGTTACCATTACACCACCATATATGTTCAAATCTTGCTCGATTCGCGTTAATTGAACACTAATAGAATAACGATTATCTGTCAATGACAACAGATTACACATGGCACTGCGAATTTCAGGAAGTCATACTGGCGAAACGAAAACAGGCCCCCGGTGAAAGCACCGTGGGCCTGTTTATGGCCTTTATTTGGGGGATAACCCCGATAGATCTGCGCGAAATCTAGTTCAGCGAGACCGGCAGTCCTTTGATGGAGCGGAAAGTGATGCTCTCCTGGTACTCCATGTCGTGGGTCTTTAGCTGCAGATTGGGGTACCGCTCTGCCAGGGCGCTGAAGACTTCTTGGCCCTCGACCCTGGCGATGGTGGCGCCCAAGCAGTGGTGGACACCGGAGCCGAAAGCCACGTGAGGGTTCGGCCAGCGGGTAATGTCCATGGTATTCGGGTTCTCGAACTTGTTCGGGTCCCGGTTGGCCGAGGACATGAACCACCGGATCCGGTCATCCTTCTTGATCTGCTTGCCCCGCATCTCTACGTCCTCTGAGGCGAGGCGTTGGATGGACTTCACCGGAGAGTCGTACCGCAGTGCCTCTTCGGTAGCGCGAACCATCAGTCCTTGGGTGTCTGTCTTCAGCAGGTCCCATTGGTCGCGGTTGTTCATGAATGCCAGGGTGCCGTTGCAGATCAGGTTGATGGTGGTCTCGTGACCGGCTAGCAATAGCAGTGAGGTATTTACCAGCACCTGATGCCGGGTGAACACACCTGACTTCTCCCCACTGGCCAGAACCGAGATAAAGTCATCCTTGGGGTTGGTGATGCGCTCGTCCACCATGGGGTCCACGTAATCCAGCATCCCCTGCATGCCTTCGGTCAGAGTCCGCATCCGGTCAGGCTCGCCACGGCCGATGCTCAGCAGCTTCTCGGCGAGCATCCTGATATGGGGTCGCTCCGACTCGGGCACTCCCATCATCTCAGCGATCACGAGGACGGGCAAAGGAACGGCTAGGTCCCGCATCAGGTCGATTCCATCTCCTCTGGCTTCCGCCGCGTCCAGAAGGTCGGAGATGGCTGATCTAACCAACGGACGCCATTCTTCCATGGATTTTGGAGTGAAGTAGGCGTGCACGACCTTCCGCATCTCAAGATGGTCTGGGCGGTCGTATTGGATGAACTGGTCGCCTTGATAATCGCGGACGTAGTCGTAGAGTTCGGAGTCGGATTCCAAGATCGCCGGGTACGCCGGGCGGGGGTCATTCCTGAAAACCGAGTTCGAGAACTGCTCGTGGTTGCGGGCGAGCCAGACTAGATCATCGTGCCGAGTGATCACCCACAGTTCGTAAAGCTCGTTCCAATGGACTGGGTCTTCATCCCGAATCTGACCGTAGTAACGGTAAGGGTCCTGGATAACGTCCGCTGTGAACATGTCATCGTTGATCGTTGCGACCATAAAACCACCATGAATCGTCAATTTGTGCCTGTTTCGCCGGAACCTTAAAGGATTGATGAATGAATGTCAATAATCTCTGGCGCGGCGAAGGACGAATTAAATGTCCGAGGCTAATCACACAACAAAGGGCCGATCTGCCCTTTGTAATTCGGCGGGGCTTGGCGGATAATTGACCAGTCACGTTTGGACCAACACGGGCCACCGATTTTAGGAGTATTTAATGCGCGTCCTTCTAATCGCCACCAACCGCCAGGACAGACTTCAAGACAGAATGAACGCCCAGCCGATGCCGATAGGACTCGCCTACATCGCCGGGCACCTGGACCACGACCGCCATGAGATCAAGGTGCTCGACCTGATGTTTTCCGAAGACCATCTAGCTGAAGTTGAAGCCACGGTAAAGGAATTCCAGCCGCAGATGATCGGGATGTCCGTACGGAACCTGAGCAACCATAGCTACATGAACACCATCTGGGCGTTGCCCATCAGTAAAGAGGTGATCGACCGCATCCGGACCGTGAGCGATGCCGTGATCGTATGCGGCGGCCCGGCATTCAGCATCATGCCGTCGGAATGCCTCGACTTCCTGGGCGCCGACCTGGGCCTCGCCGGAGACGCCGGCGAGACGTTCGCCGCCTTGGCCGATCGGATGCAGGACGGCGAGCGTAGCTATTTCGACTTGCCCGGGCTGGTCTACAAGAAAGACGGCCAGATAGTTAAGAATGAAGGTTTCTGCACCTCGGAGTTCGCCAAGCCTCCCCGTTTGGAAGACCTGGACATGGCCCGCTATAACAAGGCCGGCTTCGGCATCGGCATCTTGACCAAGCTGGGCGGATTCTATTATCCGGCCAACGCCTCAGAGGCCCAGATCAACGAGTCCGGTTGGCGGGTGATCCGGCCCATCGACGAGGTTGTCGCCGAGGTCAAGAGCATGAAAGAACGCTTTGACATGAAGAAAGTATTCTTCGTAGACAACGGATTCAATCTGCCCTTGGACCACGCCAAGTCACTCTGTAGCCGATTGATCGAGGCCGACATCAACATCCGTTGGAACACCTGCCTGGCGCCCTTCGACTGTGATACCGAGCTCATCGGGCTGATGAAAGACGCTGGTTGCGGCCTGGTGATGATGGTCAACCGCGGCGGCAACCCCGGCGATATGGGCAGCATGGTAGAAGAGAATGACGCCCTGGCCGAGGTCTGCCGGATGTGCGAAGAAGGCGGTCTCCACTACAACATCGGCAAACAGTTCGGCGAGCCCGGAGAGACCCGTGAGAGCGTGAAGAACAAGATAGAGTTCCTCCGTGGCATCAACCCGGCGGTGGCCAATCTACGGGTTGGCGTCAGCGTCATGCCGGGGACCGAGGTTGCTGTGATCGCCAAACAGGAAGGGTTGATCAAAGACGAAAGCGAACTGGTGAAGCCCACCTTCTATATCGCCGACGAAGTTAAAGACTGGATCGTGGATTATCTCAAGGAGCAGGTAGACCAGGACCCCCGCTGGAACCTCAGCTAACCCCGGCCGGCTGTCCCCTGGTCCCCGGCGGGCGCTGGATCCAGCGAAAAGCGATTTAACCGCCCGCCGGTCTTCTCCGCTACCCTGTTGCCCCTCCCCGTTTTCCGGCGGCCAATACGGTCTTGCCCAGTATCGACGCCAAAGCCAGCAGCGACAATCCCAACAGCACAAAGCCGACGATCAGGTTGCTGTTCTGCGCACCGATCTGGTCCAGCCTGGCACTGGGTGGGGCGATATCTCCAGAAGGGTTGGAGAGGTCGATGAAGAATTCCCACGGGTCGAGATTAGTTGACGGCGATTGATCGGACTTGACCCCAACGCCGCTGGAGATCTGCCCGCCCGTCTTCGGCGCGAGAACAAGCGTGAATGTCGTGCTTTCGGCGTTGGCCAGATCGCTCAACTCGCAGGTGACCGTCCCGCCTATTACTCGGCATTCCACCCCTTCTCCAATCACGGAGACCAGGACCACATCGACTGACAATTCGTTGGTCAAGACCACGTTCGTCGCATCGGAAGGCCCGTTGTTGCCGACCGTGAATACGCTGACTATCTCATCATCATTTAACTTGGGCTCTTCGGACCGCGGACCCACGAAGTCGATGCGTTTCAGCGAGAGATCGGCGATGGCCGTGATGGAGATGTTGGCTGAGACTGAATTGCGACTCGAGTCGAAGTCGGCTTCCGCACCCGCTACCGTCAACGTGTTCATTAGAGCACCCGAAGCCGATGGGTCGATGGCGAACGTGAGCGATAGAAGCCGGCTCTCTCCACCAGCGAGAATGCCGATCAGGCAGGTAATCTCGCCACCGGAAACGGTGCAATCCGCTGGGTCCACTCCAGATGGCACCAGTTGAAGTCCTGCCGGCAAGGTTTCACTTACGAACACACCTGAAGCATCGGATGGCCCACCGTTGGTCACCAATAAGTCAAAAGTAACTTGGCCCCCAGCAGTGGCCGATGTTGAGACGTCCTGGAACGCGATCGACAGGTCAGCCATCAGCAGAACGGTAGTGCTTTCGTCTGCCTTTGCTAATGGCGCGTCTGGGTCTTGGCCAACTTTCACTAATTTGGCCTGGTTGTTCAGAATACCGGGCGCTATGGGTTCCACGACGATGGTCACTCGTGCCACCTGACCTGGCTGTAGCGAACCGAGCGCGCAGATCACCGTGCCTGCGTCTTCGGTGCACTCTCCGACATTCAAAATAGCCTGGGAGGCGGGGCCGGCCAGCACGGACGCCACTCTGGGAGCTGACCCAGACGGCCGTAACCGTGCGGAGCCGTTGCCCACCTCGAAATCGACGACGGCCGACTCGAACGTGACCGCGCTCGGCAGGGTTACGATCAGGTTCACTTCCGTGACCACTTCCGATCCGCTGTTGCTAACATCTAGGTCGTAAGTGAGGTCATTGCCCAGGAATACCGGGTCCGGTGAGTCGGTCAACACTATGCCGGTGTTCTCAATCTCACCTTCTAAGATCGAAACAACATAGGACAACACGCCCACGATAACCGGCGTCTCAACTGTGTCCACACCATTACCTGAAGTTGGGTCAACTTCCGAGCCGGAG
>Ga0207966_1000553_pt1 | contig 21412 bp, 16 predicted proteins | sample Knorr_S23_td_NAD_FD_185611 | JGI IMG/M metagenome (GOLD analysis project Ga0207966, IMG submission 185611) | Marine microbial communities from Southern Atlantic Ocean transect - Knorr_S23_td_NADW_ad_2500m_LV_B (SPAdes) (version 2) | ecosystem: Environmental > Aquatic > Marine > Oceanic | place...
CCTCAAGGAACACCCTGACGTCGCCGCCCGGATCGAGGCCATGATCCGCCAGGACGGCGGCCTGACTTCCGACGACGCGATGACCGGCAACCAGGACGACGGCGCCGAAGACGGTGACGAGGTCGACGCCCCCAATGCTCCCGAGGCCCCCCAAGATTCCGGGACCGCGGAAGAGAAAAAGCCGAAAGCCGGCAAGGCGGCGGGGGAATAGAGCCTCCCTGAAATCCTCCCCGAACGGCCGTTCAAAGACGCGGCCCTTTCCCGGTCCCCCGGGGGAGGGCCTTTTTTTTAACGCCTGGGACGTTTATTTCTCGGCCGCCGGGCCCTAAATTAGCCTCCATGCAGACGGTCAACGACATCCGCCAGGCGTTTCTGGATTATTTCGCCGGTCACGGCCACGAGATCGTGGCCTCGTCGCCGCTGGTGCCCTTGAACGATCCGACGTTGATGTTCACCAACGCCGGCATGGTGCAGTTCAAGAACGTGTTTGTCGGCGTCGAGAAGCGTGACACCAACCGCGCCGTAACGTCGCAAAAATGCGTGCGCGCCGGCGGCAAGCACAACGACCTGGAAAACGTCGGCTACACCGCCCGCCACCACACGTTTTTCGAGATGCTGGGCAATTTCTCGTTCGGCGACTATTTCAAGGACCTGGCCATCGAGTTGGCGTGGAACTTGGTGACCAAGGAATTCGGCCTCGCCGAAGACAGGCTCCTGGTCTCCGTCTACGCCGAGGACGACCAGGCCTTCAACCTGTGGAAGAAGATCGCCGGCCTACCGGAGGAGAAGATCCTCCGCATCCCGACGTCGGACAACTTCTGGGCCATGGGCGACACCGGCCCCTGCGGCCCGTGTTCGGAAATCTTCTATGACCACGGCGAACATATCCCCGGCGGTCCGCCGGGAAGCGCCGACGAGGACGGCGACCGCTTCATCGAAATCTGGAACTTGGTGTTCATGCAGTTCGAACAGGTGACCAAGGACCAGCGGATCGACCTGCCGAAGCCGTCCATCGACACCGGCATGGGGCTGGAACGCATCACCGCCATCATGCAGGGCACCCACGACAATTACCACATCGACCTGTTCCAGGCCCTGATCCGGGCTTCCGCCGAGGCTTCGGGGACGGAGCCTGAGGGCGAATACAACGTCTCGCACCGGGTCATCGCCGACCATCTCAGGGCCAGCAGTTTCCTGATTTCCGACGGCGTGCTGCCGTCCAACGAAGGCCGCGGCTACGTGTTGCGGCGGATCATGCGCCGGGCCATGCGTCACGCGCACCAGATGGGCGTGGAGGAACCGTTGATGTGGAAACTGGTGCCGGCGCTGGTCGAACAGATGGGCGGCGCCTATCCCGACCTCACCCGCGCCGAGGCGCTGATCACCGATACCCTGAAATTGGAGGAAACCCGCTTCAAGAAGACCCTGGACCGGGGGCTCGGGCTCCTCGACGAAGCGACGGCGGATCTCAAGGAAGACGGCACGCTGGACGGCGAGACGGCGTTCAAGCTCTACGATACCTACGGTTTCCCCCTCGACCTGACGGAAGACGCGCTCCGGGGCAGGGGCATGAGCGTCGATTCGGACGGCTTCAACGCCGCTATGGAACGCCAGCGCGACGAAGCCCGCAAGGCCTGGGCCGGGTCCGGCGACGCGGCGACGGAGGAAATCTGGTTCGAGATCCGAGAACAGTTCGGGGCCACCGAATTCCTCGGCTACGTCACCGAAACCGCGGAAGGGCATGTCCTCGCCCTGGTCGTCGATGGCCAGCGGGCCGACGCCGCCAAGACCGGACAGAACGCCACCGTCATCGTCAACCAGACGCCTTTTTATGGCGAGGCCGGCGGCCAGGTCGGCGACACCGGGACCATCACGTTCGGCGATGGCGCCAGCTTCAGAGTCACCGACACGCAAAAAAAAGGCAGCGGTCTGTACGTTCACCTGGGCCATGTCGATAAGGGCACGTTGAAGGTTGGCGCCGATGTCGGCCTTCATGTCGACGCCGACCGCCGTCGCCGGGTGCGCGCCAATCACTCCGCCACCCATTTGCTCCACGCGGCGCTGCGCCGCCGCCTCGGCGTCCACGTCAGCCAAAAGGGTTCGCTGGTGGCCCCCGAACACATGCGCTTCGACATCAGCCATCCGAAGGCGATCACGGCGGGCGAACTGGCCGCGGTCGAGGCCGACGTCAACCGGCAAGTGGGCGGGAACACCCCCGTCACAACCCACCTGATGGAACCCGAAGCGGCGGTCGAAGCCGGCGCCCTGGCGCTGTTCGGCGAGACTTACGGCGACGAGGTGCGGGTGCTGTCCATGGGCGAGGACCGGGACGGCGCCTATTCGGTCGAGCTCTGCGGCGGCACCCACGTCGAGCGCACCAGCGACATCGGGCTGTTCAAGATCGTTTCCGAAGGGGCCGTCGCCGCCGGCGTCCGGCGCATCGAGGTGGTCACCGGCGAGGCGGCCGAGAAGTACGTGGCGGAACGGGAAGCCGCCTTGAACGAGGCCGCGGCGCTGTTGCAGGTGGACCCGGCGGCGTTGCCCGAAAAAGTGCGCGCCCTGCTGGATGAACGCCGCAAACTGGAGCGTCGCCTGGCCGACGCCCGCCGCCAGATGGCGACCGGGGGCAGCGGTGAAAAGAAGGAAAAGAAAGGCGATGCCGTTTCCGCCGTGGATGGCGGGGTCGCGGCGGAAGAAACCGAAGACCTGCTCGGCCTGACGGCGACGATCCTGAAGGTGCCGCCCGCCGACGTGCCGAAACGGATCGAAGCCCTGATAGAGGAATGCCAAAAGCTGGAATTAGAACTGGCCGAGGTCCGAAACCGGATGGAGACCGGCGGCGACGAGACCCAGGCCGCCGAAACCAAGGACGTCGGCGGCATCAAGTTCTCGCCCCGGCTTCTGGACGGGGTGCCGGCGAAGGAGCTCAAGAGCCTCGCCGACGATTTAAAGACTCGGGTCGGGACCGGCGTCGTCGCCCTGGTTTCGGTCACCGACGGTAAGGCGTCCGTCGTCGTCGGTGTGACCGACGATCTGACGGAGCGCCTCAGCGCCGTCGATCTGGTACGCGCCGGCTCGCAAGCCGTTGGCGGAAAGGGCGGCGGCGGGCGGCCCGACATGGCGCAAGCGGGCGGTCCCGACGGCGTCAACGCTCAGGCGGTGCTCGACGCCATCGAGGCCGCCATCGGCGAGGCCAGCTAGGAAACGCCGGGCCGGGCCTTCAATTTCAGGATTTCCTTATTTGACGTCGACGGCGACGCGTATGCGGATGATCTTGTCGGGATCGTCGACGGCGCCATTGCGGGATTCGTCGCCGCGCTTGATCTTGCCGACGTGTTTCATGCCTTTGGTGACCTGGCCCCAGACGGTGTATTTGCCGTCTAGGAACCGGGACCGGGAGAAGACGATGAAGAACTGGCTGTCGGCGCTGTCGGGGTCGGATGAGCGGGCCATGGAAAGGGTGCCGCGGACGTGCGGCTGGTCGGAGAACTCGGCCGGAATGTTGACGCCGGAGCCGCCGGTGCCGTTGCCTTTGGGATCGCCGCCCTGGGCCATGAAACCGCCGATCACCCGGTGAAAGGTGAGGCCGTCGTAGAAGCCCTGGCGCACCAGTTCCTTGATCCGGGCGACGTGCTTCGGCGCCAGGTCGGGGCGCATCTCGATGACCACCTGACCGTCCTTCAAATCCAACAGAAGGGTGTTTTCAGGGTCCGCCGCCTGGGCCTCATCGGTCATCGCAAATCCGCCGAGGAAAACCGCCAACAAAAAAACTGCCAATCGGGCCATCGAGGCTCCCTCCCCTTAGTCGAACAGCTTGTCGATCTCATCCTGGGAAATGCCTTCGCCTTCAAGGGCCGGCCCATGCAGCAGTTTTTCGTCCTCGGTCTTTTCCTTGTCGGGCTTGACCTCGATCTTGTCGATTTCGTCCTTGCCCCAGACCTCGATCAGGGCATTCACCCGGTCTTCTACATAGGTCACTGACTTCACCACCTTGGAAAACCGTTGGCCGGTGATGTCCTGGAACGAACAGGCTTCGAAAACGTCGGCGCCGTTGGCGTTGATCTGATCCAACAAGGCCAACTGGGCGGCGTCGGTGATGGTCTCGCGCAATTTCGTCACCACGTCGTCGTTCTTTTCCATGCACCCCATGATCGTGTTGGTGGCTTCCTCGGTGGCCTGGACGATGGCATCCAGTTGGTCGGCCATGCTGTCGAAATGCAGCGATTTGTCGGCCGGCCTGTTGATGGCGGCGATTTCCTCGCGCACCCGCTTGATATATTTGAAAAGGCCGAAAAACTCCTTTTTCAGAAGATCGGCTTCCGATTTCTCATCCATGAAGGGTCTCCCTAGCGGGCTCTTTAGTACGACCGAGGGGCGCGGGTTACCCGGCCCCCATATATGTCAGCAGGCATCATAGTGACTTTTTCAATGGCCGGAACCCTTTGACGCTTATTTTCCGCTCTTTTTCCTGGTCAGGGCTTTTTTGCCGACGCCGGGCCCAGGGGGCAACTGCAAGGTTTTGATGGCGACGACGTAGAGTTTATCCCGCTGTTCCTGGCTGAGGCCGTTCAGAACGTGTTCCTTGGACCGCCGCACGTTCATCGCCTGCTGGATCAGGGCCTGGCGCCCTGGGGTCATTTTCGGCTTTTCCGCCAATTCCTGCTCGGCCGCCCTGAGGGAATCAAGGATCAGTTCACGGGTATCCTCGGTTTTCGTCTGTCCGGTTGGCTGGACGGGTTCCGGGTTCGGCGGTTCCGGTGAAGGGTTTTTTCGGGCCGGTTTGGTTTTTTTTCGGGCTTCGAGCCTATCGCGGGCGTCCTTGTCCAAAACGAAGGAAAGAAGCGCCTTTGAAACGAATTTTTTTAACATGCCGTCTTCTTTCCAGGCCCTTATCAACACCTTTAAGGCTCCGCAATAACAAGGCTGCTATATTAACGCCAGCTTTGGCCCGGGGCTAGGCGTCGAAAAAAAATCGGTGGCGGCCCCGGCGGGGCCGGAAAATTTCAGGTCTTCCCGCCCCGATAAGACCGATCCCCCTATAAACACTGGCAAAATCGGGGCCGGTGCGTATGGTTGGGGCGTCATGAGACGGAAACGAAGCGCCAAAATCATTGCCACCCTCGGGCCGGGAACGTCCTCCGAGGAGATGATTACCGATCTTTTCAATGCCGGGGCCGACGTTTTCCGGCTTAATTTCAGCCACGGTAGCCAGGAAGACCACAAGCGGCGTTACCAGACCCTCCGCTCCTTGGAGGAAAAATTCCACCGCCCGGTCGCCATTCTGCTCGACCTGCAGGGGCCGAAACTGCGCGTCGGTGAATTCAAGGGTGGCGAGGTGGAGCTGAAATCTGGGCAGGCCTTCCGTCTCGACCTCAAAGACGAAATAGGAGACAAAAACCGCGCCCCCTTGCTCCATCCGGAAGTGTTCAAGGCATTGGAGCCGGGCACGGACCTGCTTCTCGACGATGGGCGCATCAGGCTCAAGGTTACCGACTGCGGCCCGGATTTCGCCGACACCGAAGTGGTGACAGGCGGGCCGCTGTCGAACCATAAGGGCGTCAACCTGCCAAGCACGGTTCTGGACCTTTCGCCGTTGACCGAAAAAGACCTGGATGACCTACGCTTCGGCCTGGAACTGGGCGTTGACTGGGTGGCCCTTTCCTTCGTCCAGCGGCCGGAGGACATCGCCCACGCGCGCAAGCTCATCGCCGGACGCGCCGGGATCATGTCGAAGCTGGAAAAACCCGCGGCCATGGAACACCTGGATGAAATCATCAATCTTTCCGATGCCGTCATGGTCGCCCGCGGCGATTTGGGCGTCGAGGTGCCGCCCGAGGAAGTCCCGGCGCTGCAGAAAAGAATCGTTTTTAAATGCCGCGCGGCGGGAAAACCGGTCGTCGTTGCCACCCAGATGCTGGATTCCATGGTCCATGCCCCGACCCCGACCCGGGCCGAGGCGTCCGACGTGGCGACGGCCATCTATGATGGCTCCGATGCGGTGATGCTTTCGGCGGAAACGGCGGTCGGGGATTATCCGGTCGAGGCCGTGATGATGATGGACAGAATCATCCAGCAGGTCGAAAAAGACCCCCATTACCGCCGCATGCTTGAAACCCAACGCTATGCCCCCGAAGCCACGGCGGCCGACGCCATCACCGCTGCCGCCCGGCAGGTGGCCCAGACCATTTCGGCAAGCGTCATCGTCACCTTCAGCTCCACCGGATCGACGACGCTGCGCTGCGCCCGGGAACGTCCCGTGGTGCCGATCCTGGGCCTGACCCCCCGCGCCGACACGGCACGCAAGCTGGCCCTGGCCTGGGGCGTTCATTCGGTGCAGACCGAAGACCTGAAAACCTTCCGCGACATGGTCGAATTGGCCATCCGCGTCGCCAAGCAAGAAGAGTTCACCGACGCCGGCGACCCGCTGGTGATTACCGCCGGAGTCCCGTTCGGCACCCCGGGCGCCACCAACATCCTGCGCATTGCCTGGGTCGAATAAGGGAAGGGACCCCCTTAGGTCGTCAGAATGCTGACCGAACTTTTTTCCATCATCGCGCCGGTGTTTGTGTGCGCGGCCATTGGCTTCGTCTGGAAGCGGCGCGGCCATCCCTTCGACGCCGACTTCATCATCACCCTGACGACCGTCTTCGGCATGCCGTGCCTGATCTTCGCGACCCTGGTCAAGGTGGAAATGGACTGGAACGCGTTTCGGGACATGGCCGGGGCGTCGGTCGTCACCTTCGTTGCTTTCGGCGCCGTTTCCTGGGCCGCGCTAAAGGTATGCGGACTGGAACAGCGGGCGTTCTGGCCGGGGCAGGTGTTCGCAAACTTCGGAAACTTGGGGTTGCCGCTTTGCCTGTTGGCGTTCGGCCAACAGGGGCTGGCGCTGGCCATCGTCTATTTCACCATCGGCGTGGTGCTTTTGTTCTCCGTCGGCTACGCCGTTGCCGCAGGCACGTCGTCGATTCAACGGCTGGTGCGGATGCCGCTGATTTATTTCGTGGCTGCGGCGATGGTGTTTGTTGTCACCGGAACCGAGCCACCCCAGTGGATTTATGCGACCACGAAACTGATCGGCGATCTGACCATTCCCCTGATGCTGATCGCGCTCGGCGTGTCGGTGGCGAGCCTGGAGGTTAAAAGCATCTGGCGCAGTCTCGGGCTGTCGTTATTGCGGCTGGGAACCGGTTTCGCCGTCGGCGTCGTCACCGCCTTGGCCTTCGGCCTCGAGGGGCCGGCCCGCGGGGTGTTGATATTGGAATCGGCGATGCCGGTCGCCGTGTTCGCCTATCTTTTCGCCGCCCGCCATGATACCCAACCCGGCGAAGTCGCCGGCACCGTGGTGGTGTCGTCGGCGATCTCGTTCGCTACCCTGCCGGCGCTGTTGTGGTTCGTGCTTTAGGCCCGTTGAGGGCGATTATTCAGCGGCGTCGGCCTTCATTCCGGACCCTCTGAAATCGGCCAGAAGCTGTTCTTCGCAGTCCTTCGCCGCCCGGCGGTTGCGTTCCTTGACGTGGCCGAAGCCCCTGATCCGCATCGGCAGCTCGGCGATCTCTACCGCCAGCGCGTGATTATCGGCGTTCAGGCCGTCCACCAATTCCATGACCACCGCCTCGTATTCGCCGATCAGGCGCCGTTCCATCCGCCGTTCGGCGGTGATGCCGAAAATATCGAACGGTGTGCCCCGCAACCCCTTCAACCGTGCCAGGACCTTGAACGCGGTCATCACCCAGGACCCGAATTCTCTTTTCTTCAATTCGCCGGTATCCAGGTCGCGGGGGGAAACCAGCGGCGGCGCCAGGTGGAAGGCAAGCTTGAACCCGTCTCCGAACTGGCGGCGGAGCCCGGCGATGAATTCACCGTCCGTATAAAGCCTGGCGACCTCGTATTCGTCCTTGTAGGCGAGGAGCTTGAAATAGGCCCTGGCGACGGCGTCTGCGAGGCCGGTTTGGCCCTTGGCCTTATCCGCCTCGGCGACGCGGACCCGGTCGATCATGTCGGCGTAACGCCGGGCATAGGCCGAATCTTGGTATTGGGTCAGATCCTTGATGCGTTTGGTAACGAAATCCAGGGTCTCGGGCGTTTCCGGTTCGGGCTCGGCGGGCCTGGCGATGCGTTCAACCGCGTCCCGGTCATAGGCGGCCCGGCGGCCCCACAAGAATGCCTGGCGGTTGAAATCGACGGCGACGCCGTTGAGCTCCAACGCCCGATCGATGGCTTCCGCCGAAAGCGGCAACAGGCCTTTTTGATAGGCGAACCCGACCAGAAGCATGTTGGCGGCGATGGTGTCGCCCAACAACGACAACGCCAGCCCCGTGGCGTCGATGAATTCGAGCCCGCCCTTGCCGGTGGCCTCGGCCAGGGCGTCGCGGATGCCTTCGTCGGGGAAAGCAAGGTCGGGGTCGCGGGTGAAGTCGGCGGTCATGGTTCGGTGTGAATTGATCACCGCCGCGGTGGTGCCGGAATTAAGCTTTCCCAGCGTCTCGGCGCTGCCCGACGTCACCATGTCGCAGCCGATCAGGAGCCGGGCGCCGCCGGCGGCGATGCGCACGGCATGCAACTTGCCGGGGTCGTCGACGATGCGGATATGGGAATAAACGGCGCCGTTCTTTTGCGCCAACCCGGCGACGTCGAGCACCGAAACGCCCTTCGATTCAAGGTGCGCCGCCATCGACAACACGGCGCCGACGGTAACCACCCCGGTGCCGCCGATGCCGGTGACGACGATGCCGTAGAGTTCGTAGGTGGCCGGCAAATCGGGTTCCGGCAGCACCTCGAAGGGAATGTCGCCGATGGCGTCCGGTTTTTTCGGCTCCGCCCCCAGGACGGTGACGAAGGCCGGGCAAAACCCCTTCAGGCAGGAGAAATCCTTGTTGCAGGCCGATTGGTCGATGACCCGCTTGCGGCCCCATTCGGTTTCGACGGGGGTGATGGCGACGCAGTTCGACACCATGCCGCAATCGCCGCAGCCTTCGCAGACGGCCTGGTTGATGTAGGGGCGTGCCAAGGGGTCGGGGTAGGTTCCGCGCTTGCGCCGGCGGCGCTTTTCGATGGCGCAGGTCTGGTCGTACACCAGTACCGATACGCCTTTCAATCGGCGCAGGTCGCGTTGCAATTTGTCCAGGTCGTCGCGGTGGTGGAAGGTCGTGTCCTTGGCGAAGTCGGCGCCGATGGGGTATTTGTCCGGCTCGTCGGAAACGACGGCGATGCGCTCAACGCCTTCGGCGCGCACCTGCTGGGTGATTATCGGCACGTCCAGCGGCCCGTCCATGGGTTGGCCGCCGGTCATCGCCACGGCGTCGTTGTAAAGCACCTTGTAGGTGATGTTGACGTCGGCGGCGACGGCGGCGCGGATGGCCAGAATGCCGGAATGGAAATAGGTGCCGTCGCCGAGGTTGACGAAAACGTGGTCGGTATCGGTAAAGGGCGCCTGGCCGATCCAGTTGGCGCCCTCGCCGCCCATGTGGGTGAAGGTGGCGGTGTCGCGGTCCATCCAGATGGCCATGTAGTGGCAGCCGATACCGGCGACGCCGCGCGATCCTTTCGGCACCGCGGTCGAGATGTTGTGCGGGCAGCCGGAACAGAAATAGGGGATGCGTTCGACGTTGGTGGCGGCGGCGTCAAGGGCGCGTTCCTTGTCGTCGAGGAATTTCAGCCGTTCCTCAATGTGACGCTTAACCGGGTCGCTGACAGAGAATTTGCCAATCCTGTCGGCGATCACGCGGGCGATCCGGGCCGGAGTCAATTCGCCGGCCGACGGCAAAATCCATTCGCCCTTCTCGTCGAATTTTCCGACCACCCGGGGGCGGACGTCGGCGCGCAAGTTATAGAGCTGCTCCTTGACCTGGTTTTCCATCACCGCGCGCTTTTCCTCGACCACCAGGATTTCCTCCAGGCCCTCGGCGAAATGACGGACGATTTCCTTCTCCAGGGGCCACGGCATGCCGACCTTGAGTAGCCGGAGCCCGATTTTGTGGCTGTGCTCGACCCCGATCCCTAAGTCTTCCAGGGCCTGCAACACATCCAGATAGGACTTTCCGGTAGCGATGATGCCGAACCGGGGGTTCTTGGAATCCATGGTGACCGGGTTGAGGCCGTTGGCGCGGGCGAAGGCGAGGGCGGCATAAATTTTGTAGTGTTGCAGGCGGTGCTCCTGGTCCAGCGGCGGGTCGGGCCAGCGGATATGAAGGCCGCCTTGCGGCATTTCGAAGTCATCCGGGGTTTTAATCCGCACCCGGTCCGGGTCGACGTCGACGGAGGCCGACGAATCGACGGTGTCGGTGATGCACTTCATCCCCACCCAGCAGCCCGAATAGCGCGACATGGCCCAGCCATAGAGCCCGAAATCCAGCACGTCCTGAACGTTGGCCGGGTTGAGGATGGGAATATGGACGTCCATCAGGGCGTGTTCGCTCTGGCTCGGCACGGTGGAGGATTTGCACGCCGGGTCGTCCCCGGCCAGGACCAGGACGCCGCCCAAAGGCGCGGTGCCGGCAAAGTTGGCGTGGCGGAAGACGTCGCCGGAACGGTCGACGCCGGGGCCCTTGCCGTACCAAATGCCGAACACCCCGTCATAGCGCGCGCCCTCGAACAAGCCCAACTGCTGGCTGCCCCATAGCGCCGTCGCCGCCAGGTCCTCGTTGACGCCAGGATGGAACTTGACGTGATGGTCCCTGAGGAACCCTTCGGCGCGGCCGAATTCCCGGTCGATGCCGCCCAAAGGCGAACCCCGGTATCCGGTGACGTAGCCGGCGGTGTTCAGCCCCGCCGCCATGTCGCGGCGGCGCTGCATCAGCACCAGGCGCACCAGGGCCTGGGTGCCGGTCAGGAAGACACGGCCCGTATCCAAGATATATTTGTCGTCCAGCGTGACCTGGGTCAGTGGCATCGGCCGAATCCCCTGGGTTTTGCTCGGCGTTTCGTCCATTCGTTGTCGGTATAAACGTAATGCCATGCCCGGCCGCTTACAATCACCGGGCAAGCTTTTCGAGCCTCCCCTTGACCGAAAACCGTACTATGGGATGATTTTTCCCGCCCCAGCGGGTATACGGGGGCGGCTTAACGGAGTCCCGGATTTCTTCACATGACGGTTTTGATTACCGGCGCCGCCGGCTTCATCGGTTTTCACACTTCGCTTGCCTTGCTGGACAGGGGCGACGACGTCGTCGGCATCGACAACGTCAACGACTACTACGACGTCCCATTGAAGGAAGCGCGGCTGAAGGCATTGAGCGAACGCGACGGCTTCATCTTCGAACGCCTCGACATCGCCGACAGGGAGGCCATGGCCGGCCTGATCGCCAGGCATGGCGGCATCACCCGGGTCGTTCAACTGGCGGCCCAGGCCGGAGTCCGATATTCCCTAATCGATCCTTATGCCTACACCCGCGCCAACGTCGAAGGACAGTTGGTGGTCCTCGAAGCCTGCCGGAAGCTGGAAAAGCTTGATCACTTCGTCTTCGCATCCTCCAGCTCGGTTTACGGGGGCAACACCAAACTGCCTTTTTCCGTCAACGATCCGGTCAATACCCCGCTGTCTCTTTACGCCGCCACCAAACGGTCCATGGAGCTTATGTCGCACAGCTATGCCCACGTTTACCGGATGCCGCTGACGGGGCTGAGATTCTTCACCGTTTACGGCCCTTGGGGACGGCCTGACATGGCGGCCTTCATCTTCATCCGCAAGATCCTGGCCGGCCAACCGATCCCGGTGTTCAACAACGGCGACATGCGCCGCGATTTCACCTACATCGACGATATCGTATCCGGCGTCTTGGCATGCCTGGACAAGCCACCGACGGTGACGGAGGGCGAGCCGTCTTGCCGGCTCTACAACATCGGCAACAATACCTCGGAGCCATTGATGCGGTTCATTTCCATCCTCGAGGACACGCTCGGCAAAAAGGCCGAGATCGATTTCCAGCCCATGCAAACCGGGGACGTGCCCGAAACCTATGCCGACATTACCGAAACGGAACGGGACTTCGGCTTCAAGCCCATAACCTCTATCGACGAAGGCCTGCCCCGGCTGGTCGAATGGTATCGGGACTTTTACCGGGTTTAGGATCAACCAAAGCCTGTCCCTTTTCCGAGGCGCATATGCTCCGTCATTTAGCGTTGATGTTTCTGTTGGCCCTGATTTGGAGTTCATCCTTCATGGCCATCAAAGTTGGCGTGGAAACGATCCCGCCGCTGACGCTCGCCGCCGTGCGGGTGATCCTCGCCGCCGTGATTCTTTACGGCGCCACGCTCCTGCGGGGCGAACGCTTGGCCGGCGGGTTGCGGTTCTGGACGTTTTGTTTCCTGCTCGGCGTTATCGGCAACGGCCTACCGTTCACCCTGATTGGCTGGGGTGAGCAACGGATATCAAGCGGCCTGGCGGCGATCCTGATGTCGGTGATGCCGTTGGCGACCGTTGTCATGGCCCACTTCTTCACCACCGGGGACCGCATGACGCCGGCCAAGTTGGCGGGCGTCGTCTTCGGGTTCGGGGGCATCGTCGTCCTTGTCGGGCCGGAGGCGCTTAAGGGGCTGGGCAGTGATCTCTGGCGTCAGCTCGCGGTCGGCGGCGGGGCGCTATGTTATGCCGTCGCCGTGATTCTGGCCCGCAACACGCCGCCGGCGCCGCTGATGGCGCGCTCCGCCGCGGTAATGATTATGGCTTGTCTGGTGATGGTGCCGGCGGCCCTCGTTGCCGAGGCGCCATGGGCGATCGAACCGGACAGGGAATCGGTGGCGGCGGCGGTCTACCTGGGGTTATTCCCGACGGCCTTTGCGACCATCATCTTTTTCTATTTGGTGCAAATGCGGGGCGCCAGCTTCATGGCTTTCGTCAACTACCTGATTCCCGTCTTCGGCGTCCTTTGGGGCGTGGCGTTGCTGGCCGAACCGGTCAGGGCGATGGAGGTGGTGGCACTGACGATCATCCTGGCCGGCATTGCCTTTGCCCATTTTAAACGGCCCAAGGAAACCGGCGCCGCCTAGCGGTACAGGGCCTCCAGCGCCTCGCCGTAGATTTGCTTTATTTTATGGCGGCGGATTTTGAGCGTCGGGGTCAACAACCCATTATCCGTTGTGAAGGGCTCGCCCGCGATCATCAGGCGCCGCACCTTCTCGACGTTGGAGAGCTTGGCGTTGACCCGTTCGAGGACCGCGCCGAGGGCCTTGATAAGGTCCTCATCGCCGGACAGGTCCGAAAGCCGGGCGGGTTTGACGGCCGCTTCCGCCCACCCGGCAAGCCAGTCCGCGTCAGGCACCAGAAGGCTCACCAAGTGCGAGCGTTTGTCGCCGTAGACCATGGCCTGGGCGATTTCCGCCTCGATGGTAAGGATGCCCTCGATCCGTTGTGGCGAAATGTTGTCACCGCCGGAATTGACGATGATGTCCTTCTTGCGGTCGGTGATCCGCAAATGGCCGTCCTCGTCGATAAGACCGATGTCGCCCGTATGCACCCATCCGTCGCGGATGGTTTCACGCGTCGCTTCGTCATTCCGCCAATAGCCCTGCATGACCAGTTCGCCACGGACCAGGATCTCGCCGTCGTTGGCGATCTTCACCTCCACCCCTTTCAGGGGCGGCCCGACGGTGTGCAGCTTCATGGTGCTGGGGATATTGATGCTCACCGACGGAGAGGTTTCCGTCTGGCCGTAACCCTGCAAAATCCTCAGGCCGAGCGCGGTAAAGAACATTCCGATTTCCGGGTTCAGGGGGGCGCCGCCCGAAACCAAGGCCTTGAGACGACCGCCGAAACGCTTTTGGACCTTGCGCCGGACCAGAACTTCCAGCACCCTGTTAACGATCCGCTCCCCGAAATCCAGGCTGCCCGGGTGTTGAAAATCCCTGGTCCCCAGCTCGACGGTCCGGTTGAACATTTTTTCCTTGAGGCCCCCGGCTTTCTTGACGCCTAAGGTGATGCGGTGGTGGAACGTCTCATAAAGCCGGGGGACGGCGGTCATGATCGTCGGCCGGGCTTCCACCAGGTTGGCGGCCAGGGTGTCGGCGCCTTCGGCGTAATAGATTTCGGCGCCGATGGTCATCGGAAAGAACTGTCCGGCCATGTGCTCGTAGGAATGGCTGAGCGGCAGGAAGGACAGGAACACCTCGTTGCCCAGGCCCAGATCCATCAGGGCGTTTACGGCGCCTTCGCAGTTTGACAGGATATTGCGGTGGCTAAGCATGACGCCCTTGGGTACGCCGCCGGTGCCGGACGTATAGATGATGCAGGCGGTATCGCCGGTCCCCCATTGCCCGGCCATTTCGACGATGTTCTGGTGGTTTTCGCGTCCCCGGTCCAGCACGTCATCCATGTGCAGGACCTTGACGGAAAGTTCCTGGGACAATCCGGGCAGGTCCATGGCGAAGACGAATTCGGCTTTGGGCGCCTTATGGGCCGCCGGCAGGACCCGTTCGGCGAGGCGGCGGTTCGATACGATGACGCCTCGCGCGCCGCTGTTGCGGAGGATATGAAGGTGATCGTCCTCGGTATTGGTGGTGTAGGCGGGAACGGTTATGGCGCCAATGGACATGATCGCCAAGTCCGAAACCAGCCACGCCGGCCGGTTTTCGGAAACCAGCATCACCCGGTCCCCCGGCTCGACGCCCTGGGCCAGAAGCCCGCGGGCCAACGGCGTCACCCGGGCGGCGGTGTCGCCCCAGCTCAACGCCTTATAATCGCCATGACGTTTGACCCACAGGAAAGGCCGTTCGCCCAGCCGGTCCACCTGATCGAAAAACATGGCCGCCAGGTTGGGCCAGTTTCGGTCACTCATAATTGAGTTTTCCTCCCGCTTGTGGGACCTATCATTGTCGTTGCCGCGGGTCATTTCCACCTTTATATGGCTGGGAGGGCCTGAATCCGGCTGGCGGCCGAAGAAAGGATAATAAATGACCAAAACCAGGACTTACCAGACCCGGCAAAAAAGCCAAAGCGGCGATTTGCCGAACTGGAATTTGAACGATCTTTACCGCCGGCCGAAATCGCCGAAGCTGAAGGCGGACATAGCCTGGGCCCGGAGTGAATCGAAAAAGTTCCGCAAAGCCTTCGAAGGACGTCTCAAGGGCCTCGACGGAAACGGACTGGCCAGGGCTATTTCGCGCTACGAAAAAATCACCGAGCGCCTGGACCGGGTGATGAGCTACGGGCACCTGCTGCACGCGACCCATATTTCCGATGCCGAAATCAGCGCTTTTTTCCAGACCCTGCAGGAAAAGGTGACGGATATTTCCACCGAAATCCTGTTTTTTACCTTGGAGCTCAACCGGCTCGGCGAGACGGTGTTGAAAAAGCAGCTCAAAAGCCCCAAGGCCGCCCGATATGCGCCGTGGATCAGGGATTGCCGGGTTTTCCGCCGCCACCAGCTTTCCGACGAGGTGGAGAAGCTGTTGCACGAAAAATCGCTGACCAGCCACAACGCCTGGATCCGCCTTTTCGGGGAAACCATGGCCGACCTCCGTTTTCGGGTCGAGGGCGGCAAGAAGCCTAAGCAGATGACCCTCGCCGATACCCTTAACCTGCTGTCCGACAAAAAGGCCCAGGTCCGCAAACGGGGCGCCAAGGCGCTCAGCCGCGGCCTGGCCAAGAACATTCGGGTGCTATCGTTGATCACCAATACGCTGGCCAAGGACAAGGAGATCGAGGACCAATGGCGGCGGTACCCGCACCCGGCGTCCTATCGCAACCTTTCCAACCAGGTCGAAGACGAGTTCGTGAATGCTCTCATCGGCGCCGTCAAGGACAGCTATCCCCGGTTGTCGCACCGGTATTACAGGCTCAAGGCGAAATGGTTCGGGGTCCGTAAGCTCAATACCTGGGACCGCAACGCGCCGCTGCCCGAGGATTCCAACCGCCACTATTCATGGGGCGAGGCCAGGCAAATCGTGCTTTCGGCCTTTGGTGGTTTCGCCCCTGAGATGTCCGAAATCGCCGGGCGTTTCTTCGATCATGGATGGATCGACGCGGCGCCCCGGCCGGGCAAGGATTCCGGCGCCTTTGCCCACCCTACGGTGCCTTCGGTGCATCCCTATGTGATGCTCAACTACCACGGCAAGGGGCGGGACGTGATGACGCTGGCCCATGAACTGGGCCACGGGGTGCACCAGGTGCTGGCCGCCCCCCAGGGCGCATTAATGTCCGACACGCCGCTGACGTTGGCCGAAACGGCGTCCGTCTTCGGCGAGATGCTGACCTTTCAGGCGATGCTGAAGACCGAAAAAAGCGCCAAGCGGCGGCGCATCCTTCTCGCCGGCAAGGTCGAGGACATGATGAACACCGTCATCCGGCAGATCGCCTTTCACCAGTTCGAAGAACGCGTCCACGCCGAACGCCCGAAGGGCGAATTGAGTGCCCAGCGCCTGGGCGACATCTGGATGGAGGTGCAGCGCCAAAGCCTTGGCCCGGCGTTCCGGTTCGATGACGATTACCGGAATTTCTGGGCCTATATCCCGCATTTCCTGCACGCGCCGTTTTACGTTTACGCCTATGCCTTCGGCGATTGCCTGGTCAATTCCCTTTATGACGTTTTCAAGAACGGCCACCCCGGCTTCCAGGGCAAATATTTCAACATGCTGAAGGCCGGCGGCACGCTGCGCCATAAAGAGCTTTTGGCGCCGTTCGGGCTCGATGCCTCCGATCCGGATTTCTGGCAGCGCGGCCTGGGCGTTATTTCGGGCTTCATCGACCAGCTCGAAAGCGAATTTTGACATGGCCGATGACAACAGCCTGAGCGGACGGGTCCAGCGCTACGCCAAGGTGGGGACCACTATCGGCGGCTTCGCGGCACGCACCGTCGGCGGCCGGTTGTTCGGACTTCCGCTTGATCGCGCCGAGCATGCCGCCGAATTGCAGCAAGCCTTGGGCGGGCTCAAGGGCCCGGTGATGAAGGTGGCGCAGATCCTGGCCACCGTTCCCGACGTTTTGCCCGAGGAATACATCGTCGAGCTGGCGAAGTTGCAGACCAACGCGCCTGCCATGGGCTGGGCCTTCGTCAAGCGCCGTATGGCCGGCGAATTGGGGCCGAACTGGCAATCGAAATTCAAGTCCTTCGAACAGCAGGCCGCCGCTGCCGCGTCCCTGGGACAGGTCCACAAGGCCCAAGACCTTCGGGACCGCAGGCTAGCCTGCAAGATTCAGTATCCGGATATGGGCTCGGTGGTGGAGGCCGACCTCAAGCAGTTGAAGCTGGCGTTTGCCATCTACCGGCGCTACGACCGCGCCATCGACCCCAGCGAAATCCACAAGGAGCTTTCCGACCGGCTGCGCGAGGAACTGGATTACCGCCGCGAGGCCTGCAATATGAGCCTTTATGGCAAGATCCTTAAAGCCGAGAAAGGCGTTCACGTCCCCGATGTGGTGGCGAAGCTGTCCAGCGACCGGCTGTTGAGTATGACGTGGCTGGACGGAGCCCCCTTGCTGCGGTTCGTCGACGAACACATCAAAAGCCGAAACGCGGTGGCCCGGAACATGTTCCGGGCCTGGTACGTGCCGTTTTATTTTTACGGTGTGCTGCATGGCGATCCGCACCTCGGCAATTACACGGTGCGGCCCGACGGGACCATCAACCTGATGGATTACGGCTGCATCCGGGTGTTCAAGCCCAGCTTCATCCGCGCCGTGATCGACCTTTACCGGGCGCTCCGCGACGACGACCCGGACCTGGCGGTTCACGCTTACGAGACTTGGGGCTTTCATCACCTGGGACGGGACGTCATCGACATCCTCAACCAGTGGGCCCGTTTCCTTTACGCGCCGTTGTTGGAGGATCAGGTGAAAACCATCCAGGACGACGGCGGGGTGATGTACGGGGCCGGGGTGGCGGCTAAGGTCCACCGGGAGCTCCGGACTATCGGCGGGGTCACACCGCCGAGGGAATTCGTCCTCATGGACCGTGCCTCCATCGGACTGGGCAGCGTGTTCACCCATCTGAAGGCTGAAATCAACTGGCACCGGATGTTTCACGACCTGATCGACGATTTCGACGAAAAGGAACTTGCCAAGCGGCAAAAAAAAATGTTGGCCGCTTTCGACATTCCGCTGGCCGATTGAGCCGCTTGTGTGGTCCTGGGCCGAACCGCTAGTATTTCCAGAGCCGTTTCCGCAACGGTTTTCAATACATAACAAGGCTGAGGCGCATGTTCGTCGCCGGCGGAGAAGTCGATAAGAAATTCTTCCAGGAAGGCGAGACCGTCTTCCAGGAGGGCGATCCGGGCAACGCCGCCTATATCGTCGAATCCGGGTCGGAGGGCATTTTCAGGTCCGACGAAGGCGAAGATGTCCAGTTGGCGACCATGAACATGGGCGAGTTATTCGGGGAAATGGCCATCATCGACGGCTCGAAACGCATGGCCCATGCGGTGGCCATGGAAGACAGCGTCATTGTCTGCCTGCCCCGCGCCGGTCTCGAGGCCATGCTCGCCAAACAGGCGCCGATGGTCAAAACCCTGATCCAGATTCTGGCCGATAACCTGCGCACCGTCCACGAGGTCTATATGAAACGCCCGTGCAGCGTCCATGATTTCTTCAACGCCATAACCTTTCATATGGACGGGCTGGGCAAAAGAATTGAGGCCGACAAGGACGCCGACCCAACGGGGGAGGATCTCAAAAGACTGAAGCTCACCGAGGAGCAAATGTCGGTTCTGGCCGAGCATTTCGCCGATTATCAGGACAAGCGGGCCAGCGTTGTCGAAGTTCTGGGGAAAGCCCCAGACAAGCCAGACAAGAAGGTTGGCTGAGCACGGGAGGATTATCGGTCTTGAGCGAGCCCAAATTCCATATGTTTCCGGCGGCCCCTAAGCCGGTCGCGCCGTTCAGCCATGCGGTCGAGGCCGATGGCTGGGTGCAGTTGGCGGGGCAGATGCCGACGGACCCCGACGACCCGTCGAAGCCTCTGCCCGACGGAATCGAGGCGCAGACCCGGCAGGTCATGGACAACCTGGTGCTGGTCCTGGGTGGACTCGGCCTCGGGCTCGAACATGTGACCTCGGCCCGGGCCTTCTTGACCCATTTCGAGCGCGATTACGCGGCCATGAACGAAGTCTATGCGTCTTATTTCCCCACCGACCGGCGCCCGGCACGGACCTGCGTCGGAGTTGTCGCACTGGCCCGGGGCGCCTTGGTCGAAATCGACATGATCGCCCGCCGGGGTTAACGCGGGCCTTGTGCAACTCCGCCCGAGAAGGCATATAAAACGCTGAAAAAAATGCTCGGCGGTGGGCGCGGCCAAAAAGTACCGCCGCAGGACGGCCCCCTGGGACGACCCCTGAGACGACCCCCTGAGACAACCCCCTGAGACGACAAGGACGAATTTCCAATGAAAATCGCCATCGTCAAAGAAACCCGGGCCAACGAAACGCGGGTGGCCGGTTCTCCGGAAGTGGTCAAGAAATTGATCGGGCTCGGCTTTCAGGTCGTCGTCCAGCAGGACGCGGGTCGGGACGCGTCCTTTACCGACGCCGCTTTTCGCGACGCCGGCGCCACCATCGCCAAGGACGCCCGGGCGGCGTTGAAGGGTGCCGGCATGGTTTTCAAGATCCAGGCTCCCCAGGCGGGTGAAATTCCGGCGATCAAGAAGGGCACCATCTTGGTGGCTTCCCTGGGCGCGCTTTCCAACCCGAAGGAGATGCAGGCCCTGGCCCGGGCCGGGCTGACGTCGTTTGCCATGGAGTTGATGCCGCGTATCAGCCGGGCGCAAAGCATGGATATCCTGTCGTCGCAGTCGAACCTGGCCGGTTACAAGGCGGTGCTGGACGCGGCCTCGGAATTCGGCCGCGCCTTTCCGATGATGATGACGGCGGCGGGAACGGTACCCCCGGCCAAGGTCTTCATCATGGGGGTCGGCGTCGCCGGCCTGCAGGCCATCGCCACCGCCAAGCGGCTGGGCGCCATCGTCACCGCCACCGACGTGCGCCCGGCGACCAAGGAACAGGTGGAAAGCCTGGGCGGCAAGTTTCTTGAAGTCGACCCGGAAATGGAAAAGGACGCCCAAACCGAAGGAGGCTACGCCAAGGAGATGCCGCCCGCGTACTTCGCCAAGCAGAAGAAGGTCGTCGCCGAGCACATCACCAAGCAGGACATCGTCATCACCACGGCGTTGATCCCGGGCCGTCCGGCGCCGGTTTTGGTGACCGAGCAGGTGGTCGCCACCATGAAGCCCGGCGCGGTCATCGTCGATCTGGCGGTCGAGGCGGGGGGTAATTGCCCGCTGTCGAAACTCGATCAGGTGGTGAAAACCAAGAACGGCGTCACTATTATCGGCCATGGCAACGTCGCCGGCCGTCTGGCCGAGGACGCCAGCGCGCTGTTCGCCAAGAACCTGCTCAACTTCATCACCCCCCTGGTCGATCCCGAAACAAAGAATCTGGCCATCGACTGGGAAGATGAAATCGTCAAGGGCACCCTGGTCACCCGGGACGGCAAAGTGGTGCATCCAATGCTGACGAATAAAAAACCAAGGAAAAAGCCGGCCGGGAAAGCCAAAAAACCGGCGTCTAAACCGAAACCCAAAGGGAAATGACCATGGATGTGGAAACCATCAGGGACTTGGCCGCGGAACTGGCGACGGAAGCCGCGACCCTGTTCGAAAAATCCGAAAAACTGGCCAACGCATCGACGAAACTGGTCGAGATTCAGACACAAGGCGCGGGAGGCGACCCGTTTTTGGGCCTGTTCACGGTTTTCGTGCTCGCCTGCTTTATCGGTTTTTACGTCGTCTGGAGCGTCACCCCGGCGCTTCATTCGCCGTTGATGGCGGTCACCAACGCCATCTCGTCGGTCATCATCGTCGGCGGGCTTCTTGCCGCCGGGCCGACGGAAATGGATTTTTCCAAGCTCATGGGCTTTCTGGCGGTGACACTGGCGTCGGTCAATATCTTCGGCGGTTTCATCGTTACCAATCGCATGTTGGGCATGTTCAAGAAGAAAAAAAACTAGGGCGGGAGCAGGGACATGACAGGATTTGCCTATCTCGTCGCTTCGGTGCTGTTCATCCTCGCCCTTCGGGGGCTGAGCTCGCCTGAAACCGCCCGCCGGGGCAACCTTTACGGCGTTGCCGGCATGGTCATCGCCATCGTATCGACCCTGGCCGACCCCGGCGTCGTAAGCTTGTCGATGATCCTTCTGGGAATATTGATCGGCGGTTCCATCGGCACCGTGGTCGGGCTCAGGATCAAGATGACGGCGCTGCCGCAACTGATCGCCGCCTTCCACAGCCTCGTCGGCATGGCCGCCGTCTTCGTCGCCGCCGCCGCCTTTTACAATCCCGAGGCCTACGGCATCGGCACCCTGGGCGACATCCATACCGTCAGCATCATCGAAATGTCGCTGGGGATGGTCATCGGCGCCATCACCTTTTCCGGCTCGGTCATCGCGTTTGCCAAGTTGCAAGGGGTGATGAGCGGCAACCCGGTGGTCTTTCGC
>Ga0207966_1000554_pt1 | contig 21401 bp, 20 predicted proteins | sample Knorr_S23_td_NAD_FD_185611 | JGI IMG/M metagenome (GOLD analysis project Ga0207966, IMG submission 185611) | Marine microbial communities from Southern Atlantic Ocean transect - Knorr_S23_td_NADW_ad_2500m_LV_B (SPAdes) (version 2) | ecosystem: Environmental > Aquatic > Marine > Oceanic | place...
GAAAATTTCGCACAAAGGTAATAAACTATCCTTAAAATTTTGAACTGAAATTAATTATTCAAAAAAAAAAGCGCCCTAAGGCGCTTTAAATCAATGTATCTTTTTTCACTCTTGGACAATTACTATTTCAGCAGGAATGGCGGGTGCACCATCGGCATAATAATAGTCAAAAGCCAAAACCATTCGGCTATCATTTATATCGGTAACCACAAGAGTATACAAATCATCTTCATTCTGAATTTTCAGGAGGTCTTCACCATTCGGACCCATATCCTCTAACACTTCCCATACTCCAGAAATCTCTAATACAGCAGACTCATCCTCTTCACAGAGCTGAATATTATCGTCTGTTACAACTGTAAAATCTTCATTAAAGATAATTAAGTTGTCAAGTGTACATTCTGGAAAAGTAAATTCCGATTCAAGCAAATTCGTTTCTGTATCACCAATCATAGCCGTTGCCGACTCAATCAACCAAGGATGATTTACCAAAACTTCAGAAGTTACATAAACCACTTCAGGTTCATCAACTTCATCTTTTTTACATGCGTAACAAAACACAAGTGAGGGCTAATAGCCAAAGTCCATTTTTCAGTTTCATATCATTTAAGTTTTATCAAATTTAACAATCACCTGCAAAAATCCTTCCAGATACATGATCATTTTTCGCTCCTGTAACCGAAGAAAGCACATTAATACAACCATTTAGCCTTAAATAAGCTAGAAAAGCAAAAACCATCGCCTCCTTAAACTCGATTAATTCGTGAGATCCTAAAGTCCAAACATTCGGATGTAAGTTATTCAAGCGCTCCATCAAAAATCTATTATAAGCACCACCACCAGTGATTAAAACACTGTTTAAATTATTTTCTCGACTAAGCATAGAAATTTGAATAGCCACATGTTCCACAAAAGTTCGCAACTGATCTTCTACAGAAAGACGATAAAATTCCCATAAAGGACTTACATGCTCTTGAACCCACTCCAAGCCTAGTGATTTTGGTGGAGCATCAGTATAGTAGTCAAGCTGATTCAAAGCTTCAAGCAAATCTTCATCAACATTTCCTGACCTCGCAAATTCACCTTTATCATCGTAGGGCATCCCTAATTTTTCTGCAAGAACATTCATGACAATGTTCACAGGGCAAATATCAAAAGCAATACGCTTCCCCTCCTCTTCAAATGAAATGTTAGAAAAGCCACCAAGATTTAAACAGGCATCATATTCAGCAAATAAAAGTCTATCGGCAATAGGAACCAATGGAGCTCCTTGTCCACCCAGGGCTATATCTGGAGATCTGAAATTCCAAACAATCGGTTTCTGAACAACATCATACATCGGTTTAGGATCTCCAACTTGAAGGGTGATTCCATTTTGAGGTTGATGAAATACGGTATGTCCGTGAGATGCTATCGCATCTATTATCTCAATTTTATGAAGCTCAATAAAATCATTTAAATGTTCAGCCATCAAAAGACCAAAATCCAAAGACAATCTTTCTAATTCTTCTTTTGACAAACTCATCGCCGAAGACAATCGCGCTTTCCATTCTTTAGAATAAGACACCGTTTGGCTGTGAATAATTTCAAAAGCCCAGGACTCTTGTCTCGAGAATTTACAATAGGCCAAATCCAGTCCATCTAAAGATGTACCCGACATTAAGCCTATAATATGTATTTTATTCATACTAGTTGGACATACTATTCTGAGCTAATTTGACCAAAAAAAACGTATTATTACGTGAATTTGAAAGAAAACCTAACAATATGAATTTCGAACTAAGCGAAGAACAGAAGATGATCCGCGACGCGGCAAGAGATTTTGCACGAGCAGAATTACTTCCGGGGGTGATTGAAAGAGATGAGCACCAAAGTTTCCCTCACGAGCAAATCAAAAAGATGGGTGAGCTTGGATTTTTAGGGATGATGGTTTCACCTGAGTATGGTGGTGGTGGAATGGACACGGTATCTTATGTTCTAGCCATGGAAGAAATCTCTAAAATAGATGCCTCAGCTTCCGTAGTGATGTCGGTAAACAACTCTTTAGTTTGTTGGGGGCTAGAGAAATATGGTAACGAAGAGCAAAAACAAAAATACTTAAAGCCTTTAGCTTCAGGAGAAATGATTGGTGCTTTCTGCCTTTCGGAGCCAGAAGCAGGGTCGGATGCTACTTCTCAAAAGACTACTGCCATTGATATGGGCGACCATTACCTATTAAATGGTACTAAAAACTGGATTACCAACGGAAACAATGCTTCTGTTTATTTAGTAATTGCTCAAACAGATGTTGAAAAAGGACACCGAGGTATCAACGTATTAATCGTTGAGAAAGGTATGGACGGTTTTGTCGTTGGTGCTAAAGAAAATAAACTAGGGATTAGAGGTTCTGACACGCATTCATTGATGTTTACAGATGTAAAAGTTCCTAAGGAAAATAGAATTGGTGAAGATGGTTTGGGATTTAAGTTCGCGATGAAAACTTTATCTGGAGGAAGAATTGGTATCGCTGCTCAAGCTTTAGGAATTGCTTCGGGAGCCTACGAATTGGCTCTTCAATATTCTAAAGAACGCAAGTCTTTTGGCAAGCCTATCTGCGAGCACCAAGCTATCGCTTTCAAATTAGCTGATATGGCTACTGAAATTGATGCAGCTCGTTTATTATGTTTACGTGCGGCATGGCAAAAAGACGAAGGTATCGACTATACAGAATCTGGAGCAATGGCAAAATTATTCTCGGCAGACCATGCCATGAGAATTACTACTGAAGCTGTTCAAATTCACGGTGGTTACGGATTCGTAAAAGAATACCATGTAGAACGCTTGATGCGTGATGCAAAAATCACTCAGATTTACGAAGGTACTTCTGAGATTCAGAAAATTGTTATTTCAAGATCTGTTCTGAGATAAATTACACAAACAACAACAAACAAAAAAGGCTGTCTGAAAAGATGGCCTTTTTTTATTCATTCATCAAACTCCGAACGAAAGGCCTAAGTACATCCCAACGAAAATCATCTAAGCTTCGTTCGTAGGCGTTAATTCCAGCTGTAGGAAATGAAGCCTGCACCCCTTTTAGCTCTCGCTCTTGTTGCTGATAAATAATCTTACCAGAATTCTCTTTCACAATAAACTCATACTGCAACATGGCCGTGTGCATGCGGTTATTCGTTAAACCTCTATTGGTGTTTGCCGAAATGGAAATCAAAAAGTCAGCCTCTGAGCTATCGACAATTTCAAAACCTTTTTCTTTTAAATAATTAGTCGCCTCATTCAAAAGAATAGACTGACTAAGTGGCTCACCCAAGTTTAACTCCTCCGAAGAAATGGCTATTTTAGGCCACAGACTACGGATAGTTATTTTAAAACTATTGTCAGGGAAATCTAATAAATCCATTAACCATGGCGAGGCATCCGCCTCTCTCAGCAAACCATTCCAATCGAGTGTAAACTGTACAAAATGCTCTTCTTTGTACGCACCTATGCTACTTACGCGAACTTTTCCAAAACCCGCTTCGTCTGAAAGTACACGATCTGGAGCTCCCTTAAATGAGCTTCTAATTTTAAAGGGGATATTCGTTTTACCAACGTATACATCAAAAGGTTCGAGAGAAATATCAGACCCCATTAAGATGACCTCACGATACTGAGTCCCCGACGCCACTTCATAATCAATCGAACTATGCGCCTCGGCTAAAAACTGAAAACAAAAAACATCTAATGGGAATTCTAAATCGGGATGAGTTAAAGGTTCGTTCATATACAGCTTCAAAGCATCCAATGCTTTTACCGCATAATGCACCGAAGAGGGCATATCCTCTTCTACAAAATATTTTTCAGCTAATTGATAGTAAGAATAAGCCTCATCGATAACCCTTTGTCTGCGTTGTGCACGAATTCTAGCCCAGTCCGATTTTGATAATTTATAATAAAGCCAATAGACTGTTTCGTTCTCCCAGCTACCAACCAAATCGTATCCCTCTAAATCTTTTTGGCTTTCAATTTGAATGAGCGACTGATAATCTTCTCGATAAGTATCTCCTTTATCTACCTGATGAAAAATGGACTCACTGCTGAGCTTCACCGAAATCTCACTACTCAGGTCCATCAAGGCATTTTGTTTAGCTATGGCCTGATAATCGCCCAAAGACTTTTGAGCCTTGGCAATACCAATATAATAATCGCTTGAAAATGGACGAGTCTGAATCCATTCGGGGTATTCCACAAGTTCGATAGTTTCTACTTGTTTAGACACACCACAACTCAGTAAGATGGCACATGCTATGAAATATACAAGCCTATTCATTTTCAGGATTATAAGAATTAATTTCTGAAACGGCTTTTTCACTCACCTTACGCAAGGCCAGAGTTTTCAAATCTTCAACCGATTTCATGCTTTTACTCGCTTTCAAGAGATTCGTAATTCGTTTGCGATCCTGATAGCCATCGTAAATAGCATCGCTCGATTTATTCACATCCTTCTGCTCCCAAGAGCCAGCATACAATTTACTTTTATTACCATCATAAGTAATATAACGCACCTCATCCTGACGTTTGTCGGTAAACAGATTCGTGGCGATAATCTCTCCCGTTTCGGTAGAAATCAATTTGTATTCTAAAGTTAAGTTCACACTATTAAATCCATAGTGCTCTTTATAGTACACCTTTTTATACTTGGTGATAGTATCGTATTCTTTGGTCTGCGCATTATACTTTTTCTGTTTGTAAGACTCCCAACCTTTTTTCCGCTCAGCTTTTATACGAGTACCTTGTATATCGAGTGCCACCAACTTCCCCGTCAAGAGGGCTTTTGCACCAAACAAATCGCCTGCTTGAGCAGCCGACTGTGCATCTACTAATCCACTCAAACCTAACTCCTGCTCTTGCAAAATCGTTTCGATATGCGAGCGATCGATAATTTTAATAAATGGATTTTTATTGTTGATGAAATGATGCAAAAACTGAGATTCTAAGGCTTTTTCGGCATTGCTAATCGTTGTGGCATTTTCGAAAGGTAACATCGCCAATGGATATTGCCCCTGCTTTAAAGCATGGGCTTGTAGTTCCTCACTGTCCTTATAAGAAATGGTTTTGTGAAATAAATAATAGGCCTTGCGGAACTTCTTTGCATCTAAAGCTGCTTGCCCCTTTCGGTATACTGGCTCCAAACGGGCATAAGATTTCAACTCTCTTACATCCTTATAATTGGAATCAAAGCTCAAAATCTCATCAAACACCAAAGCTGAAGCATCAAAATCTTCTTTATCTAAAAGAGAAATTGCCTGATCATATAAACCCTCTAAATACAATGCTAAATCAGCATCGTAATAATCTTGATAGTAATCGGGAATATTTAAAACTACTTTATATACAGCGCAAGTCCCGGACCATTCAGCGGCTTTTTTATAGGAATAAACCGCTTCTTGAACTTCATTAAGATTGTGAATTTTAAAATAGTCCGCCAAATAATCATCCATCAGCTTTTGACCGGTTCTTTTCAAGCCCATCGCTGCATCTACATTCGTAGATTTTCTTTGCAAGGCCGATAAATAATATTGAGAAGCTTCTTGGTACATACCACTCTGCTCAAAGGTCGTAGCCTTTTTTGTCATCTTTTTGGTTCCCGTGCAAGAAATCAGAAATACAGATATAATAAATAGTAAATATTGCTTTTTCATTTAATTCATGTTTGGAACAAATATAATCAAGAAATTCTACTAGAGGTCAAAGAAATGAAAAGCGTACTTTTGTGAAAATTTTAATTTATGCACATCCTCATATCACCAGCCAAAACTTTGGATATGGATACTGCAATAGCCTTGCCGAAAAGCAGCCTATCGCCCTTCCTAAAAGATTCTGCGCTTTTGATTAAAGAACTGAAAAAGCTTCAATCGACAGAGATACAAAGCTTGATGAAGGTGAGTGCTAATATTGCTGATTTAAACGCTGCTCGTTTTCATGAGTGGAAAACCCCTTTCAACGAGGAGAATGCGAAAGCGGCTCTCTTTGCTTTTAAAGGCGATGTATATACTAGTCTGGATGCCAATAGCTTAAGCGTAGATGAAATTGCTTTTGCTCAAGAAAACCTGAGTATACTTTCGGGATTATACGGCTTATTGCGACCTTTAGATTTAATGCAGGCTTACCGCCTAGAGATGGGAACAAGATTCGCCAATAAAAAAGGGAAGAACCTCTACGAATTTTGGGGGGATAAAATCACCAAAGAAATAAATTCGAAAGAGTCAGAATGCCTAATTAACCTGGCTTCTAACGAATATTTCAAGGCGGTAAACAAAAAAGTACTTAAAGCCGAGATTATCACTCCTGTTTTTAAAGATGAAAAAAATGGTGTGTATAAGATGATCGGTTTTTATGCCAAGAAAGCTCGAGGAATGATGTGTAGATACATCATCCAAAATAGTATTGAAAAGGCTGAAAAAATAAAGAATTTTAACCTCGGTGGATACGCGTATTGCGAAGATATGTCTACCGAAAAAGAGTGGGTATTTACACGATGAGCATAGTAGGAAAGAAAATCAATTTAGAAGTTTTAAGACAAACTGATATTGGCCTGTTCTTAGATACTGATGAAAAAGAGTTTGATGGTATTTTATTGCCTAAACGCTATGTTCCTTCGGGAGTAGAAATAGGCGATTTTATCGATGTGTTTATATACAGAGACTCTGAAGATCGCATTATTGCTACACGCCTCGATCCGTATATTATGACAGGCGAATTTGCCTACCTATCGGTGAGCAAGGTAGAATCTTACGGTGCCTTTTTAGATTGGGGACTTCCTAAAGACCTCTTTATCCCACTTTCGCTACAGCGAAGTAAAATGCAAGAAGGTGGCTACCACCTCGTGTATGCTTATGTGGATGAGGAAACCGACAGAATTACAGCATCTGCGAAAGTTCATAAATACCTAAGCCACGAAGCCGAAGATTTAGAAATCGGTCAAGAGGTGGATTTATTGATTTGCGATGAAACGGACTTGGGTGTTCGCGTAATCATCAACAATAAATTCTGGGGCTTGATCTTCCACAACGAGGTATTCCAAAATTTAAGTGAAGGGCAAAAGACTAAGGGCTTTATCAAAGGTATCCGCGAGGAGGACAAAAAGATTGACATCACCCTGAAAAAACAAGGTATGGACGAGGTGAAAGATGCTCGTGGTTATATTCTTGATTGCTTAGAAGACAATAATGGTTTCCTTCCGCTACACGACAAATCAGCACCAGAAGCTATATACGAAGAACTCGAAATGAGTAAAAAAGTCTTTAAAAAAGCAATTGGTAATCTCTATAGAGACAAACTGATTAGCATTGAAAAAGATGGAATAAGAATGGTTGACAAATAACTAATATCTAGTTATTTGTAAATAGAGCTTTGCGGAAAACAAAAAGGTGTTTTAAGAAATTTAAACACCGCTAAAACCTACGGCCACTAAAATTTTACATCTTTAAATAGAAGTATATAAACGCATCCTGCGTTTAGCCGTAACGTTAGCAAGCAATGCTAAAACAGGGAATTAAATAAACCGTTTGCAACAATGGACACAGAAAACAATCAAGAAAACAAGCCGACGGATAAACCGAAGCGAGCAGATGAATTTTCTGATGCATCTTTCAAACCCAAGACGAATAAAGAGCAGAATGAAGAAAAACCTGGTAATAAAATCAAAAGGCAAGCTACCGAAGAACAACTAAATCATCCCTTACATGGGGTGAAACTGGCCCATATTTTAGAAAGTCTGGTGGACCATTATGGCTGGCCGTACCTGGCAGATCGTGTCAAAATCCGCTGTTTCATGTACAACCCTACAATGAAATCAAGCCTCAGGTTTTTAAGAAAAATGACTTGGGCTCGAGAGCATGTTGAGGATATCTATATGGATATGTTGGAAAAAGGAGTAGATCCAAAAAGACAGGTAAATTAAAAATGCTGCTAACAAAACCTAAAGTACAGAGCCTAACCTACCAAACCGTTTCTCCGTACTTTAGCCGAACGTTGTGTGTAATTAGAAAATGACAGAAATAACAGTTGCCAACAATAGCTATGATGTAATGATAGTTTTGAGTAGAGCGAAATTCAAGACCAATATAAAACCAAATACTAGCGACTAGATACCAGCTACCAACCCCTAACTACTCTTTCTTGTTAAAACGAGGCTTTCCTTTAAACTTCGATTTAAAATTCTTTTTATTTTTATTCTTCGGCTTGGGAGCTCTCTTTTCCGGTTCGTAAAGAGGTGCTTCACCCAAAGATTCAGGAAGTGCAATTTTATCAACTACCTTATCAATTAGAGCTTCAATATTGAAGAACAATAGCTGATCTCTATCGTTGATAAAGGTAATAGCATGTCCTTCAGCTTCATTTCTCCCCGTACGACCAATGCGATGGATATAATCCTCAGCATCGCTAGGCACATCGTAATTAAGCACTAAGGATATTGCTTTGATATCAATACCCCTAGAAACAATGTCGGTAGCCACCAATATTTTAAATTGCTTGGCTTTAAATTGCTGCATTACATCTTCTCTTTCCTTCTGCTCCAAATCTGAAGACATCCCTTTAGAATCGATACCGTGTTTTTTCAGCTCACGCTGAATCACAGAAACATTCTTTTTAGTAGAAGAGAAAATGATTACAGACTCAAACTCTATGCGCTCTAAAATATGAGCTACCAAAGCAGGCTTTTGGTTATTGAAAGCTAAATAAGCTTCTTGGGTGATAGTTTCTGCTGGCTTAGAAATAGCCACATTCACACGTGCCGGCTTCACCAATATACTCTGCGCCATGTTCACAATCTTTGGAGGCATAGTAGCCGAGAACAAAAGTGTTTGACGCTTTTTAGGTAGTTTATCTACAATGCGCATGATGTCGTGATGGAAACCCATATCCAACATACGGTCGGCCTCGTCGAGAATTAAATACTCTACACCTGACAAATCGATATTTGCTAAAGAAAGAAAAGACAACAAACGTCCTGGAGTAGCTATAATCACCTCGGTACCTTTGTTCAAAGATTCCGACTGTTGCACCCAAGTTTTCCCATCGCCACCACCATAAATGGCTTGTGAGCTCACCGAAGCAAAATAGGCGAAGCCATCAAATTGCTGATCAATTTGTTGTGCCAACTCTCTTGTTGGGGCAATGATAATTGCTCGAATTTTAGAACTTTTACTTTGGTGTAGTTTATTGAGTACGGGCAGTAAAAAAGCTGCCGTTTTTCCAGTTCCAGTTTGTGCACAAGCAATAATATCGCGCCCTTCCATTATTACTGGAATAGCCATTTCTTGTACTGGAGTAGGCTTGTCAAAACACATGGCCGAAAGGGCCTCGTTAATATCTGAGTGGAAATTTAGTTCCTTAAAAGTCATTGGTTTTCTTCTAGTTCTGTAATAGGTCCGAACAAAGGCCTAATTTAATCTTTATAAGCAGAAGAACTGGGCAAATGCCAATTCTATTTTTTTCTTTTTCCGAAAAAAGCCTCAACAAGAGTCATAAGTCCTTTCGCACCTAAAAACATGGCTGCCAACATTAATACACCCGACAAAATTTGCAAAAGCATGTTTTCGTGTTGTATTGAATAAAAAAATAACATGGGTCCTCCAAAAAAGAAAGGAAAAGAACAGGAGAGGTATTTCACCCCATCCATTATTTTTTCTTTATCTACCATCGTTAAAAGCATTTACAGCGGCTCGAACCGAACCGAATTTCAATAAATATTCTTGCGATTGTTCAAGAGGCATTCCGGTAGCATCGACAACCATTCTACTTCCTCTATCCACTAATTTATCGTTGGAAAGTTGCATGTCAACCATCTTGTTTCCTTGCACCTTCGCCAATTTAATCATTAGTGAAGTAGAAATCATATTAAGCACCAACTTTTGTGCTGTCCCAGCCTTCATTCGTGTACTCCCCGTAACAAACTCTGGCCCTACCACAACTTCTACTGGATAATCTGCCTGAGCAGTAATCGGAGAATTGGCATTACAAGTAATGCATCCCGTTAAAATACCATTTTCACGACAGGACTTTAATGCACCTATTACATATGGAGTGGTACCCGAAGCAGCAATACCAATTACTGAATCTAGATTTGAGATGTCATGAGTAGTTAAATCAGCCCAGCCAAGATCCGTATCATCTTCGGCAAACTCTACAGCTTTGCGAATTGCACTATCGCCACCTGCAATGATGCCAACAACTAAATTATGTGGAACGCCGAAAGTTGGTGGACATTCAGAAGCATCTAAAACTCCCAAGCGACCACTCGTTCCCGCTCCTAAATAAAACAGCCGCCCTCCTTGCCTCATACGAGGAAGGATGTTTTCAACAAGCTTTTCAATCTGAGAAATGGATCGACCAACAGCCTCAGGAACTTTTCGATCCTCGTGATTCATTTGATGCAGTAAGGTACTAACAGATTGCTTTTCTAAATCTTGATACAAGCTTTCTTGCTCGGTGGTTTTCATTATAAGTAACAGGGTTATAAACGGTGGTATCAGCCACCATAAATTTTGATTAAAGATTCAATTAAAGCTATTCTTCGTCTAGCTCTATGGAGTCCATCAATAAATCCTTATTGTTCAAGATTTCCTCCATCGATATAAAGGTTTCTGTTCTACTGATACCTTCTATGGAATGTACATTTTTCAAGACTTCTCGGCCTGCACTAGAATCCATGGCTCTTATCTTACAGAAGATACTAAACTGTCCAGTAGTAAAGTCAATCACAGTTATCTGTGGGATTTCTTTGAGCAAATCAACCACTTTATCAAAGCTTTTTGCCTTGTCCAAAAACACTCCCAAATAAGCTGTAAACGAAAGCCCTAACTTTGTATAATCGATATTAATTGTGAAGTTTTTTATCACCCCAAAGTCTTCCAACTTTTTAACACGAACATGTACCGTACTCGGCGAAATAAGAATTTTTGAGGCCAATTCGGTATAGGGAATCTTCGCATTAGAAGATAAATGCCTAATAATATCTAAATCGATATTATCAATTTCATTTTTCACAGCCATAAGAGAAAAGCTAAAATATTGTTTTCGTAAAAATATTAAAATATAAATTGATATTCACAAAAATACAGCGTATTAATTAAAATATTTCTTATATAATGATTGATTTACGAAATTACATACCACTAAGAGACTATGAAATAGTACTGGAGAATCAGCATTTTAGCACTCAGCATAATCGCTGTTTATGGAGCATTTAACTTTTCAGTCTTTTTAATACTCATGTGTTTATTTGTTTGTTTGTTTATCTACTATCCTTTGCGCATTGGTCCTGGCATCCAGAGGGATTTATTTATCGCTGGGGCGTATTGAATTATCTGGCGGATCTGCAGTTCATATTTCAGCAGGCTTTACCACATTAGCTGGAACACTTGCCTTAGGACGTAGAAAGAGACATCATGAGTTAGAGAGTCCAGCCAATATCAGCTATATATATATATATATACTCCAAGGTGTAGGGGTGTTATGGTTTGGTTGGTTTGGATTCAACTCTGGCACGGCACTTGGAGCAAATAAAGCTACAATTATGATTTTTACCACTAAATACCTTAGAAGCTGGGACGCACTTTTACTAGTTCAATAGTGATAACTTCATGTCAACGAAATGTTTGAGTGTTTTTAAGTTATCTAATAGATTTACAAAAAAGGCTACAGAAAAGTAGCCTTTTTTGTATAATTTAAAAAACAATAAGTTTATTCTGCAACTAGAAATAGAGGGGTATAGCGTTGAAAATCAAAAGATTTAAATAAATTAAATAGTATAATCATTAAAAAGTGTAATTTACACCCTAAATTAGCCTTTGTAAATAACGCTCTCAAAAAAATTAATTTTCAGGGCTTGTTTCACTAGTAAAGAATTAGCAACACTACTTCCGCTATGAGCATGATTACTTGGATCATCTTAGAGGGTTTGAAAGGTAAAAAAGATAAAAGCTTCTTCAGCTTGTATCGGAGCAGTTGTTGTGCTAGTGGTAATTACAGCAGCGTTTGTTAGCATCGGGCAAAGTTTCTTTATTGGATTCATAGGAGTTAATTTGTAATCACTTCCTGAGTTTCTGAAGAAGGCTTATACATCGCCTTACAAGGAGAATATATTAAATAAAATCACAACTTATGTACGGAGAATTAATCCACACAGAACACGGTATTGAAACCGTATCGGAATATTATTTCGACGCAAATCAGCGTTTAATTACAGAGCTTAAAAATCTAACGAATAATCGGACGAGAATTTATCAATACAGTTTAGAACAATTTAAAACCATGCACAAAGACTCTCGAATGAATAAGTGCTTCGACAAGTTTAGCGTATAAACTGGTTAACCCCAACATTATTAACCTTTAACACAATTAATTTTGGAACTTATTTCAACCAAATTTTGTAAAAAAGGAGACTGGGGTACACAATAATCTTTTTGGAGGAAACATGCTTAGATGAAGCCGGTGGAGCTATGGCAGCTCAATACTGTTTTACACCCCTAAAGCTTACCCTAAAAATGGGCGAGGTTACTTTTCTCGATCCAGTAAAGGTGATCTTCTATTACACTCATTAGACAAAGAGAATATTGAGATTTCTGGGATTTACTATTACCTACTCAAAAAACTCGCCTGGAAAGGAATTAATATTGTGGAAGTAATATCAACCACCAACGAGTTTACCATTATCCTGAACGATGCAGATGTAGAGATCGTATTTAATCTACTAAGTCAATTAAAAAAAGATAGAAAATAAAAAAGCTCCCCCGAGTATTCGGGGGAGCTTTTTTATTAATAGATACTTGGATATTTTTTAGGATCAGCTTTATACATCATAGCATATACGGATTCGAAGATGTCATCGACACTCGGTTTAGAGAAGTAATCTCCATCGGTGCCATAAGCAGGACGATGCGCTTTTGCTGAAAGCGTACGAGGCTCACTATCTAAATGAAAGTAGGCTTTTTGCTCTTCCACCACTTTCTGCATCATATAAGCTGTAGCCCCACCAGGAACATCCTCGTCGATGAACAATACGCGATTGGTCTTCGCGATGCTTTCCACAATTTTGTGATTCACATCAAAAGGAATTAAAGACTGTACATCGATTACTTCAGCTGAAATACCAAAGGATTCTAATTCCCTAGCAGCTTCCATTACCAAACGCCAAGTAGAACCATAGCTTACCAAAGTAATTTCAGTACCTTCCTTAGTAATTTCAGGAACACCTACGGGGGTTCTGAATTCACCTAAATTCGAAGGCATTTTCTCTTTCAAACGGTAACCATTCAAACACTCGATAATCAAAGCAGGATCATCAGCTTCCAACATCGTATTATAGAAGCCTGCCGCTTTTGTCATATCTCTAGGCACCAAAACATTCACACCTCTTAGGGCGTTGATAATCATACCCATAGGAGATCCCGAATGCCAGATACCTTCTAAACGGTGACCACGAGTTCTAATAATTAAGGGTGCTTTCTGCCCACCTTTTGTTCTATAGTGTAAGGTCGCCAAATCGTCACTCATGATTTGAATGGCGTACAACAAGTAATCTAGATATTGAATCTCTGCAATAGGTCTCAAACCACGCATGGCCATACCAATACCTTGACCCAAAATAGTAGCCTCGCGAATACCTACATCCGAAATGCGTAATTCACCGTGCTTCTCTTGCATTCCCTCCAAACCTTGGTTTACATCACCAATATTTCCAGAATCTTCACCAAAGATTAAAGTCTCTGGCTTATTAGTGAAGATAGCATCGAAGTTATTGCGGATAATCACACGAGCATCGACATACTCTGAACCCTCATATTCTGGTAATACTTCTACAACTTTTAAAGAAGCAAAATCTGACTCACTGTATAAATGACTACTGAAACGATTTGTATTAATTAGCTTCTCTTTATTCAACCAAGCTACTAGGCTCGTTTTAGCTGAAGAACTCTCTTCGCGAACCAAACGCATCGCTTTGCGCACTGCATTAAACATATCCATGCGGATTGGCTCAATATGTGCCAATAAATCTTTTACCAACTTTTCGATAAAAGCTTTGTTTGAGCTCCCTTTTGCTAATTGCATTAATAAAGCTGCAACTTCTTTTTGCTCCTCTTTTATAGGATTGATGAATGCTTTCCAAGCCTCTCCTTTTGCTAATCTAATTAGCTTCTTTGATTCTTTAGAAATAGCATCTAATTCCTCTTGACTTGCTAGATTAGCTTCAATCATCCACTCGCCCATCTTTTTGATTGGGTCGAAATCCAGTTCCCATTGTAAACGCTCTTTAGGCTTATAACGTTCGTGTGAGCCTGAAGTAGAGTGCCCTTGAGGTTGTGTTACTTCTGAAACGTGAATCAAACAAGGAACGTGTTCCTTACGAGCTATCTTTTCTGCTTTTTGATAAGCCTCGATTAAAGCAGGATAATCCCAACCTTTAACTCGAATGATTTCGAATCCAGCACCATTTTTATCGCGTTGGTAACCTTTTAAAATTTCAGATATATTTTCTTTTGTCGTTTGGTGTTTTGCAGGAACTGAAATTCCATAACCATCATCCCAAACCGACATAATCATTGGTACTTGTAATACACCAGCTGCATTTATAGCTTCAAAGAATGTACCTTCGGAAGTACTGGCATTACCAATAGTACCAAAAGCTATTTCGTTTCCTTTATTAGAGAATGAAGTCCAATCTTGTAAATCTTTATTATTTCGGTATACTTTTGACGCTTGAGCCAAACCTAATAGACGAGGCATTTGACCTGAAGTACAAGAAATATCAGCTGAAGAATTTTTCATCACCATCAAATTTTTCCACGTACCGTCTTCGTTCAAACTACGAGTTGCAAAATGTCCTCCCATCTGACGACCTCCTGAAGCAGGTTCTTGAACCACATCAGTATGTCCGTAAAGAGCAGCAAACATTTCTTGAATCGACATCTGGTTAATAGCCATCATAAAAGTCTGGTCACGATAGTAACCCGAACGGAAATCGCCTTCTCTAAATACTTTTGCCATGGCAATTTGCGCAAGCTCCTTACCATCACCAAAAATCCCAAACTTCGCCTTACCCGTTAGCACCTCGCGGCGACCTAACAAACTTGCCGCGCGACTTTCGCAAGCCAAACGGTAATCTACCAAGACCTCCTGACGGAAATCCTCAAAGGATAATTCTTTCTTTTTTGATGAAGTCATAAACTAATATATTCTGTCAATTAAATTCCTGCAAATTTAAGAAAAATAAGCGAGGCTGAGAATGAATGATATAGATAGAGAAAATTGAAAATATAGGACTAAAAAAGGAAATAAACCCGTGAGGGTAGATAAGTCAATTGAGAACTGATGAGTAGTTCTTACCTCCTTTTCTGAATAAATATTTTTGGGGAATTTAATGGGTAGATCAGAAACTCACTCGGAACTCCAATTAGACAATACCATGTAGGGCTCAAAAGAACTAATCACTAGCTAGATTAAAAAGCCTCTCAACTATTATATTAGTCTGAATAGCTGTATGTCGGGCGCAATAATAGTGTATATATAGACTTGAGGGATTTCAAAACATATTATACAAAATTTGATATTTGTGTTAAATTCTTAACGATTGTAGATATTGCATAAATAAAAAAGCCTCCAGAATCGGAGGCCTATTCTATATAAAGTAATCTATATATTACTATTTTATGATAATGACTTTCTCTGTAGACTTAGTTTCATCACACATCAAAATAGAAACGTAATATAAGCCGCTTTCCACATTCTCTGTATCCCATCGGACTATATTCTGCCCTTTAGAAATTTCCAATGTTTGAAATATTTCCCACTTACATTACAAATCACTATTTGTCCATTTGAAGAAGTCGTTTCTAAAGAAAAGTTTACAAATCCATTTGAAGGATTGGGAAACACATTCAAGGTAGACAGATCTCTATCGTCCAAACCAATTTGACTTGCAGAGATTTGAACTTTTAAACCAACAGGTAAATGATCCGATATATTGGCGTCATATTCCCAAAAGCCACCTGAAAGATAGTCGTCAACAGGAATCGTTTGAATATCAGAGTTCTCATTTTCAAACTCAACAAACAATTCATTAGTAATCAACAAATGATCGATATGTGAAGGCCAACTAGGATAAGACCAGTCAGAACTATTCCCTTGTGCAATATCCATATCCGCAAACAGATAATTACTGGCATCATCAATAAATGTTTGAAATACGTTATGATCTACATCATCTGTTAGGATATCATTTAAATCCCCTAAAACAACCACTCTCTTATTCGAGAATTAGTATCGATATACTCCTTGAGTAGAGTACTCGCTTCATTTCGTCTAAACTCTTCGTCATCAGAATCTGATATATCTAACAGACCATCGCCACAACACTTAAAATGATTATTGATGATAATAAAGTTCTCGTTGCGGAAGTTTAAGTCCATAACCATCGGCGAACGAGGAAACGCACTCCAATACGGATTGGTCGTATAGATTTCGTAGATGTCATTAATCACTACAGAATCCGTTTTGTAAATATAGGCAAGGCCGGCAAACCAACTCGACTCAAAATAAGTCTCGTAACCATCAAGACTATCCACCATCTGTTTTAGTAAAACAGTATCACTAATTTCCTGTAGAGCTAGTACATCCACATCTAGAGCTTCTATTATTTGCCTAACCGAGTCTACTGTGCTTTGGCCATTCTTGGGAAACCACTCCGCATTCCACGTTATCACTTCGAAACTTGCATCTGTACCAAAAGACAAGTCCTTTAAGCTCTGTGCAAACAATTGCGAAACTAGAGTCATTAAGAATATTAGTAATACTCCTTTCTTCATCTCTTGATAGATTTGAGATACATGCGCTCCACCTTCTCACGAGCCCAAGGTGTAGTCCTTAAGAACTTTAAACTCGATTTAAAAGTAGGGTTATTTAAAAAACAGTTGATGCTTAATCGCTCGCCCATTTCTTCCCAACCAAACTTATCTTCGAGGTGCTCTAAAATCTCAACCAGCTTTACTCCGTGTAAAGGATTGTTTGGTTGACTCTCAGTTTTGTTTTCTTTTTCCATAAGAAGAAAAAAGCCTCCACCGATTTCGGAGAAGGCTTTTATATTTAATTACCCTAAGAAAGGATATCTATAATCTGTTGGTGGAACAAAAGTTTCCTTAATCGTTCTTGGAGAAACCCAACGCAATAAGTTCAATGAAGAACCTGCTTTATCATTCGTTCCCGAAGCACGACCACCACCAAATGGTTGTTGCGAAACAACAGCACCTGTAGGCTTATCGTTAATGTAGAAGTTTCCAGCACAGTTTTTCAATTTCTCAGAAGCCAATTCAATAGCATATCTATCGTTAGAGAAAATTGCTCCTGTTAAAGCGTATTCAGAAGTAGTATCTACTAATTCTAAGGTAGCCTCAAAGTCGTTCTCATCGTAAACGTAAATAGTCATTACGGGCCCAAAAAGCTCTGTAGACATCGTTGTATAACGAGGTGTTTTCGCCAAGATAACTGTAGGCTCAATAAAGTACCCAACAGATTTATCGTAGTTACCACCTGCAACGATTTCTGCATCAGCATCTGCCTTAGCACCATCGATATAAGAAGTAATCTTATCGAATGATCCTTCGTGAATTACCGCATTAACGAAATTAGAAAGATCAGCTGGATCACCCATTTTCATCGTCTTCAAATCTTCGATGATGTAAGCTTTCACATCTTCCCACAAGTTTGAAGGAACATAAGCACGCGAAGAAGCTGAACATTTTTGCCCTTGGTATTCAAAAGAACCACGAACAATAGCTGTAGCTACTTGTTTAGCTTCAGACGATTTGTGAACCATGATAAAATCCTTACCACCTGTTTCACCTACAATGCGTGGGTAAGTTTTGTAGTTGTGAATATTGTTACCAATTTGCTTCCACAAGTTTTTAAACACGTTTGTAGAACCTGTAAAGTGAAGACCAGCAAAATCAGGGCTCGCAAATACTTCGTTAGAAATCTCTACTGGATCGCCATAAATAACGTTGATTACACCATCAGGCATACCAGCCGCTTTGAATAAATCTACAATTACTTGAGCAGAATATACCTGTGCATCAGAAGGTTTCCAAACGATAGTATTACCCATCATGGCAGGAGCTGCACACAAGTTGGCTGCAATAGATGTAAAGTTAAATGGAGTAATGGCATAGATGAATCCTTCCAAAGGACGGAATTCCATACGGTTCCAGATACCGTCAGACGATTCTGGTTGCTCCATGAAGATCTCAGTCATATACTGCACATTAAAACGCAAGAAGTCGATTAGCTCACAAGAAGCATCAATCTCTGCTTGGTGTACGTTTTTCGACTGCGCTACCATAGTAGAAGCATTCATACGTGCACGGAAAGGTCCCGCTAAAAGATCAGCAGCTTTTAAGAAGATTGAAGCTCTGTGCTCCCACTTCATATTTGCCCAGTCTTCCTTTGCAGCTAAAGCAGCTTCAATAGCTTTTTTAGCGTGACTGGCATTTCCTTTGTGGTAATATCCAACAATATGTTGGTGTTTATGTGGAGGCCTTATCGCTGCCAAATCGTTCGTACGAACTTCTTCAGAACCGATATACATTGGTATATCAATTTGTTCCGACATCATTTTTGCGTATTCCGCAGTGGTTCCTTCACGCTCTGTAGAACCTGGTGCAAACGACTGTACTGGCTCGCATGATGCAAGTGGTACTTGAAAGAATCCTTTCCCCATTATATGTGTAATTAATTGTTAGTCTTTCTTTTTGCCTTGCAAAAGTAACAAAGATGTTTTTAATAATGGTTGTAAGTTGGTAGTTGTTGATTGGAGGACAATAAATTACACAACAAATTATTTAATTCTCAGATAACTCACTATGACATAAAAGCCATCAGGATCTTTAATCATAATTCCATTTCGATTCCAATAAGGGTTTTTAGACTGAAGCTTAACAAGTTTAAACTTCTGAGTATTACTAAGTATCACCCCGTAAGCAGTTTTTGTCTTGGGATAGAAAACTAAAGCATCGTCTTCACCATTTGTATGTTCTGCCTTGTCGGATGATGTCGTAAATTCTAAATGCCAATCAAGACCATGTTTACCTAAAAAAACACCATCATAATTCTCATGATTTTCAAATTGGCCTAATATTTCAAAACCAAGAACATTCGTATAGAATTCAATTATTGAATTGAGGTTATTGGTATGTCTCGCTAGTCTAAAATCCATTTGTGCAAATTACTGAGTCTTGTAATATTTACATCCTCTACAACCAATAAATTTAGTCTAGCTGTAAACGAAATTTAATTTTTAAAAACTTGTTCGATAAATTATTGCCTCACTCTATTAATTCCAAACCAAAATCACTTAGCTTATAGTTATGCTTGGATATATAATTGCGGGAAATATTTTCTTGTTTATTGAGGTAAGAACGATATTCAGGGCTTGTATCTAATTCCAAAAAACTCATGATAGACAAAACAGAATCTGCCGGATTATTTACCAAGTCGGCATATTCAAGCTCTTTAAAATAAGGTTTGTTCTGATGATTTGGCGCTTGTGAATTCCATAGCTTTAGATAGTTGTACACCTCCTGATATTTTTGAGCACTCGGGGCTACACCGTAAAATGTTAGGTGTAAAAATCGTTTCAAACTCAAAAATGAGCCCAGAATTTCTTCCTCATTGCGTTTCATATACACAAATTGAGATTGAGGAAATACCGAGCGAAGCTCTGGAATACTAGCACTGAAGAAAGGGTTTTTCGAAAGATAAACCTTCTGCCTAGACTCAAATACCAAATGGTTTTCGATACATATTTTATAGTATTCCCATATAGATTTTGGAAGCTTATCACCACAATTCATGCGCTTATAATCCTTTTCATTACCCAAAAGAAAGGAGAGATGATAGCAAGAAAAAAGGTGGTAAAGTATCAACGCATCTTCTTCAACACTAAACAGACTGAGGGAGTGGATCGAATTAAACTTCCCGTACATTTTTTTCTCAAGCCATATAATCATTTTCATTAGTGGACTACCAAACAAATCATCAATTCGCCCTAAAGATTTGAGTACTAATTTTTGACTCCTCGCTGGGGCGAAAAACATTTCCCAAAGCTTCATAGAAGTGAAGGCCTCCTTTTCTCCAAGCATTAATTTATGCATTCGAGTTGTTCCACTTCGAGGAGCTCCAATAATAAAAACAGCCCTTAGAGATTTTATATTTATGAAAGGAGCTATTACTATTTGTTCGAGGCTTACTATGACAATATGAAATAGTGAAACCAACAGCGCTAAAACTGTCAGTGTACTCACCAACACAAAACGAAATATACTGCTAAACTTAAATGGAAATTCAGATAGGGAATTGATGTATAGACGTATTAGTCTACTGATACAAATAAAGATCCATTGCGGAAAAAGATATAATGCGCGCATATGGTTAAAGTACACAATAATTGTAATAATGGTAAGAGAATACTCTCAAAAAAATAAAGCCCCTTACCCGAAGGTAAGAGGCTTTATAATCTAAAGGGGAATTTAAAATTATTGAGTAATATTCTTTTCTACTGTTCCATCAGAATACAGATACAATAGAATTTCACCTGTGAAGCTACCCGTAGCGTTTACTTCTTGTCCTTGTAAGTTTACTACGCGAACAAGACTGCGTAAATCGTTTGGATGTACTGGTGGCATTTCAATTGCCCATTCCGGAGCTGTAGGAGTCAATTCAATTCTTTGACCCGATACATCTTCAAATGTAAAGTTCAGAACATCGTTATACATACGAATTTGGTAACCTTGACCTGGCAGGAAGTCTCCAATACCATTGTATCCAAACTCAGGCCAGAATACATCTGCATCATTGTTCTTCACAATATGTATATTCTCTTGGACATCTTGAAGTACAGCCGTTACATCTTGAGGGAACGTCAAGGTATAACCAATCATATTCCAACCGGCATTCAAGTCTACATAAATCGCTTCCCAAAGACCACCATCCAACTGCTCCTCAAGACTTGCAATTGTCACATTAGCCTCATCAAGATTTGTTTCCAATCCTGCAATTGTCGTATTCGCATCAGCTAAGTCAGATGTTAACCCAGCGTTAGCAGCATTAGAAGAAGCTAAGTCTGAACTCAATCCGGCGTTGTCAACAGTTAATGCATCGTTAGCAGATTGTGAAGCGGCTAGATCAGATTCAAGACCTGTATTGTCTGCAGATAAAGAAGCATTAGAAGCATTCGCATCAGCCAAGTCAGATGTTAATCCAGCGTTTGCTGTATTTGAAGCGGCTAAGTCAGATTCAAGACCTGCATTGTCTACAGATAGAGAAGCATTAGCAGTATTCGCATCAGACAAGTCAGATGTTAATCCTTCGTTAGC
>Ga0207966_1000563_pt1 | contig 21166 bp, 22 predicted proteins | sample Knorr_S23_td_NAD_FD_185611 | JGI IMG/M metagenome (GOLD analysis project Ga0207966, IMG submission 185611) | Marine microbial communities from Southern Atlantic Ocean transect - Knorr_S23_td_NADW_ad_2500m_LV_B (SPAdes) (version 2) | ecosystem: Environmental > Aquatic > Marine > Oceanic | place...
CGATGACGCGATTTAGACGCACCTGCGCTAATCGTAGAGTCGAGGAATCAAGGAGCGTGAAGTTTGATAGTCCTAGTCGCCAAACTCAGGGCGCATCGCAGCGACGTCACACCTCTCTCATTGGTCTCATTCACATTCTTTCCCGCGCTGCGATGCAACTCAACCGAGCAGGGCGCCGAGCTGGTTGAGATTGAACCAGACCATGCTGAAGGTGATGGTCAGCCAGAGCCAGAACACGACATCGGACCACGTCTTGATCTTCTTGCCGTCCAAAGGTCCGAATGGCAGCATGTTGAGAGCACCGAGAATGCCATTGGCCCACATCCAGTAGTAAATCACGTCGTCGACGATTCCTCCCCCGCCCCCGAAAGCAACAGCAGAAGCCAGTCCTATGCACCATAGAACCACATTGCTGACCGGCCCTGCTAGGGCGACCTTGCCGAACTGTTCCTTGGTCGTGTTGCCTGCCACCATGACTGCGCCGGGAGCCATGAAGACGATGCCCACTATCGCCGCAAGTAAGACTCCCCACCGAAGGCCCGAGGGAGAGGCGCGGAACTCGGCCCAGCAGCCGTACTTGCGCGCCTGAATCTTATGAGCTATCTCATGTACGAGGAAGCCCGGTGTGAAGGTGACCAGAGCCAGTACACCGTAGACTAGGAAGGCGGACGGATCGGAAAGCGCGCCCATGATTCCGCCGCTGAACATGAATGCCAGAGCCAGGGTGAAAGCTAGAGTGGCTAGGGTCAGGTGGTTGATCTCCGTCTTGGAGAAATGCCAGATGGAGCCGGTATGGACCGGGATAGGGCGGGCCTGCTCTTCGAACCCGAACATGCGCACGAAAGGCGCTCCTGAGCCCGTTGCGTGGACCACGCGGATATGCGGCTGGCGCCAGTTGCCGTCGTCCCTCGCTGCGCTGTGGCTGCCAGGGGAGGATCTCTTGTCGAACGGATCGTCGTCGAGCCAGTGGGCCCGTGGGTCCCTCTCCGCGGTCATCCCTCATCCTCTTCCAGCAGTTCCTCGACCTCTGCGAGAAGCTCTTCCCAAGAAGGGATGTGCCTCGGCCTGTCCCCTGTGATCTTGGCCAGCATCTCCTCCCTCTGCTCCTCGGTGAGTTCGACGTCGTTCCACTCGTTCTCATTGGCGACGTCGCGAATCAGAGAACTCTTTCTCTTCTTCCTCTGCAACTCGAACCTAGCCACCACCTCCTCTATCGTGGTGGCAGGGGCCTCGCCTTGGTGGGCGTCAATCAGGGCTGAGTAGTGGGTCATCATCTCACCGTGCGTGGAGTCGTCGTTGAAGGCCGATGGATTGGCGAGCATGGTCACGAACTCCCTCGACAGCCGGTCCGCCTTGGATTGGGCCCGGCCCGAGATCTTCTCCCTGGTGCGGGCGTGCGAGGATATGCACGTGCGGCACCTGTCGGATCCAGCCACATCGGGCTCGTCGCAGCGCAGGCAGCACACTGCGAAACCCATCATGTTCATCGAGGACCGGGGTAGGCTCACGTGCTTCGCTCCGCCCCGTCCGTCATCAATCCTACTCACGGCCTGTGTATTCATGAGTCGTCTGTCTTTGGATAGGTCGTGGACGCGCAGAAGGTGCACGAGAGGCGTTGGCTGATCCTCGGTGTGATGAGCCTGAGCCTCGTAATCACACTACTGAACAACGTCACCGTGAACGTGGCCCTGCCTGAGCTCTCGAAGGACCTAGGGGCGGACAACACAGAACTCCAGTGGATAATGGACGCCTATGTCGTGGTGTTCGGCGGGATGCTGCTGGTGATGGGCGCCGTCGGAGACCGTTTCGGGCGCAAGCCGGCTCTGATGATGGGTCTAGCAGTGGTGGGACTGGTTTCCGCACTAACCGCTCAGTACGCCACGACATCTGAACACGTAATCGGAGCTAGGGCTCTGATGGGGCTAGGAGCGGCTCTGGTGATGCCGGCGACCCTATCGATCATCGTAGTGGTGTTCCCTCCCGAGGAGAGAGGTAAGGCGGTCGGTATCTGGGTCGGCATGGCCGGAATAGGTGCGCCCATCGGCCTGCTGGTAGGAGGATGGGCGGTGGAGAACTTCGACTGGAGGATGGTCTTCTGGATTAATCCACCAATTATCGCTCTGGCTATGGTTCTGGGTATGCTACTAGTGCCTAACTCCCGCGACGAGAAGGAGACCCCTATGGATCCTGTCGGAGCCGCCCTCTCAGTTGGTGCGCTAGGCTCGATACTGTATGCCATCATAGAGGGGCCAAGCGCCGGGTGGACCAGTAATGAGGTCGTGGGCCTCGGAGCACTGGGTCTGATTCTCGCTGTTCTGTTCGTGTGGTGGGAGAGACGGGCGGAGTACCCGATGCTGCCCATCGAGTTCTTTCGGGACCGGGGTTTCGCTCTGGGCCTAATCGCCATCAGCCTGGCGTTCTTCGTGATGTTCTCCTTCATGTTCACCCAGATGCTCCACTTCCAGCTGGTTCGGGGCCATAGCGCGTTCGAGGCGGCCCTGCGCTTCCTACCACTGCCGCTGGGGCTGATGCCTGCCGCGGCGAACAGTGACCGACTCTGCGCGAAGTTTGGGAACAACAACGTGGTGGCTGTCGGGCTCACCCTGGTCGCCACTGCGATGCTAATCTTCACGACCGTCGAGATAGGTACGGATTACCTCGTTCTGGGTCTAATCTTCTTCCTGACCGGGATGGGGATGGGCCTCACGATGGCACCGTCAACGACCATGGTGATGGATTCCATACCACAAGACAAGGCCGGCGTGGGCAGTGCGACGAACGATGCGAGCAGGGAAGTCGGAGGGGCTTTTGGAATCGCCATTGTCGGCAGCGTGCTCAACGAGATCTACCAGAGCAAACTGGTGGTGCCCGTTGGTTTGGAGGAACATTCGGGGGTTGTCTCCGAGTCGTTTCCAGCAGCCATGCGGATAGGAGGAGAGTTACTTGCTCAGGGCAACGCGCTTGGGCTCGAGCTGATCGAGAATGCGAGGTGGGCGTTCGTCGAGGGGATGACGGATGCCGCTGTAGCGCCCGCAATCGTGGCTCTGGTCAATGCCTATCTCGTCAAGAGGTACATGCCCCGCAGTACTATGCACGACGAAGAAGGGTCAGTCCCACCAGTTGAGGCGGTCGGTAATCAGCTCCCCTGACTTGGCGCCGCGGAGGACGATGGTGGCTGGGGTGTCCGGCTTGGTCGGGGAGAACGCGTCGCATGGGACGATCTCGTGGTTTCCGTCCGGCCTGGTCCAGCGCAGCTTGGCCTTGGCCTGTCCCCCGTTCTCATAGTACTCCATCCTGAAGTCGTAGACCTCTCCGGCTTCGAAATCGACCGCCGCGGGGTGCTTGCCGACCTGGTCGTACCACTCGTCCACAAGCAACTGCCCATCCACCCACAGCCTGACGCCGTCGTCGTTGGAGGTCTCGAGGGTGTACGTGCCGGTCTCCTTCGGGATGATGAACCCCGACCAGCGTATGCTGAACTGGTCGCCGCCCACACCGGGGGGCCCACCGCTGCCCCAGTTGATGTCGATGTTTGGGTCGACGCCGACGGCCGACGGCTCGCCGGCCAGGTCCTTGTTGTCCCAGACCTCCGAGTTCAGCCCGCCGCACCGGTTGTTGATTACGACCACGCCGCCGGTCTGGGTGAGAGCCGGGGTGGGAGGCGGGTTCCTCGCGCCCTCAGTACCGTAGAAAATCAGGAAAAGGCCCCAGAAAGGCCCTTGGACGGCCATCGCGGTCAAGAAAAGAGCTGGGACAAAGAGGGCCCAGTAGGCAGGGTGGGCCTCCATCCCAATGCCGAACATGCCACCCCACCAAGTGTAGCAGGTGGAGCCCACGAATGCGAGCCAGAAGAAGTTCAAGCCGAAGTGGGTCAGGTGTATGCCACCAATCTGCTCGGCCGCCCTCGCCTCGTTCGGCATGCCCCAGAAAGCCCATGTGAAGAATAGGGTCGAGTAGCACCAAGGGTAGAGGGCGAAACCGGTGAGGAGGATTGCGAGCTCACCCCACCCCCACCCCGAGTAAGATGAGAGGGCTTCCCCCCACATCCAGGGTATCCCCCATACAGTGAGGGCGAAGAGCATCCAAAACACCCCGATGAACATCGTAATGCAAGCTGCGATGAACAAACCGGAGTTGAATTTACTACCCTTGGTGACCGTGACGTATTTGCCCGTTCCACCGGAGGGTTTGCTATCCTTGGAATACGTTGACACGGAATCTGGGGTGGGTTAGAGGATAAGGGATTATCCTACATCCTAGAAGTAGCGTATTCAACCGCATTATGGAAAATCGCCATGCCCTCACCCTCGCCGTGCTCGATGTCCTCTCGTGTCCAAGTTGCTCCCAGCCAAGTAGAGTGGTTGGCCTCCGGGTGGGGCATGAGCCCGAACACAAGGCCCGATGGATCACAAACACCGGCGATGTTGCGCCAGCTCTGGTTGGGCGAGGTCGGGTAGGGCAGGATCTCGTCCGAAGCCGAGGGGAACTGCGATTCCGGGTCGACGTACCGCACGGCCAACTGGCCTGAATCGGCCCACTTATCGAGAAGGATGGCGTCGTCGGTGACGAACTTGCCCTCCCCGTGTCGGACAGGCACGCGGATGCGTTCCATTCCCTTCGTCCAGATGCAGGGACTGTTCGAGTCGAACTCGAGGGTCACCCACCTGTCCTCGTAGTGACCGCTGTCGTTGAGTGCGAGGGAGGCTGTCTGGGTCAGGCTGACCTCGTCGTCGCCCGGGAGCAGCCCCATCTTGATGAGAACCTGGAATCCGTTGCAGATGCCGATCACTGGCTTACCGGCCCTGACGAACTCCAGCACCTGCTCGCGGAGCCCGAAGCGGAGGCGGTTGCCCAACAGGCGCCCGCTGCCGAGGTGGTCTCCGAACGAGAAGCCGCCCGGGACAGCCATGATCTGGTAATCCTCGAGGCTCACTTCACCACCGACCAGCCGGTTGACATGGATCCTGTCCGCCGAAGCCCCTGCCATCTCGAAGACCGCCATGGTCTCAAGCTCGCAGTTGATGCCGAAACCGGAGATGACTGCGACCCGTGGCTTACCGGCCATCAAGCACCACCCCCGAGAGCGCCTTGCCAAGACTCTCTGAGTTTGTTCATAGAGGCTTTCAATACCTCGGTTTCCCCAGAGCGGACAGTGATGTCGTCACCTTCTCCGACTGTGCCGATGAGAGTGCATGAGTTGCCCCCCATCGCTTTGGAGAACCCCTCTGAATCACCAGGGGAGACGCTGACTATGATGCGTCCCATGCTCTCTCCGAACAGCGCGCCCCACTCATCCAGATGACTGTGGTCGCTCTCGAGTCCTGCGATGTCCACGGACGCTCCTGAATCGGCTCCGAAGCAGCACTCCGCTAGAGCCACTGCGAGGCCGCCGTCGCTGCAGTCATGGGCGCTTACCACCAGACCCTCGGACATCGCTGACGTCAGAGCACGGTACATCGCGAGGTTGCGCTCGGGATTGATGCGCGGGATTTCGCCACCGATGCCGCCAGAGCACTCGTCGCGGAACATGAATGCGAGCTCGCTCGCCCCGAGCTCCTGATGCGTCTCTCCGAGGAGGTAGATATGGTCGCCGGCGCTCTTGAAATCGCTTGAGATCGCCTTGCGAACATCGGCGTGGTTGCCGATGAGACTGAACAGGATTGTCGGTGGGACGCTGATCTTCTCCCCGTACATCGTCACGTCGTTCTTCATCGAGTCCTTGCCGCTGATGCAAGGCAGCCGATAGGCTCTGCATACATCGTCTATGGCCTGATTCGCACGGACCAACTGCGCTAGCTTGTAGCGTCCGTCGGGAGTCTTGGCGGATTCGACGGAATCAGGCCAGCAGAAGTTGTCGAGCCCTGCTATCATGTCGAGGTCCACACCAACGCACACCGCGTTGCGCAACGCCTCGTCGACACATGCCGCCGCCATGGAGTAGGTGTCGATGTCCGAATACCTCGGAGCTATCCCATTCGATATCACCGCCCCTTGGGTCCCCCCGTGGATGGGGGCGATGACTGCGGCGTCGCTGGGGGCATCGTGGTTGATGCCGCAGAACGGTTTGATGACTGACTGGGCGATGACCTCGTGGTCGTAGGACCTAACCCACCACTCCTTGCTCGCGACGTTCGGTCTAGCCATCAGTCGGCCCAAGACGCCGCCCATCCCGGCTGCGTCAGTCTGAGGTGGGACCATGGTGTCGTGAACGGGTGGGGTCCACTCGGATTCGAGTTGCAGCTGCGGGCACCCATCGTGGAGGAACGAGATTGGCAGGTGAGCGACGGGGGTCTGTCCGAAACGCACTACGAATGCGCCTGAATCGGTGAATTCGCCGATGTTTGTGGCTTCGACCTCATGTAGTTCAGCAAGTGCTTCGAATGCCGCGCAGTCCGCTGGTCTAACACCTACGGTCATCCGCTCCTGAGACTCTGAAACGAGTATCTCCCAAGGTGAGAGGCCGGCTTGCTTGAGAGGGACGACTGAGAGGTCGATGACGGCGCCGTTGGTCAGCTCTGCCATCTCGCCGACGCTGCTCGACAGGCCCCCGGCACCATTGTCTGTGATGATCTGAATTATCCCGTCGTCACGGGCTTCGAGGATCATGTCGATCATCTTCTTCTGGGTGATGGGGTCGCCAATCTGGACAGCAGAGCTCGGGCTCTCCTCGGTCAACTCCAGGCTCGAGAAGGTCGCTCCGTGAATGCCGTCACTGCCGACGCGCCCTCCGACCATGTAGACGACATCGCCAGGAGCGGGGGTCTTGTCGTGGCTCTCTCGCCCGTCAGCCAGCCTGCGCGGCATGATGCCGACAGTACCGCAGTAGACCAGCGGCTTGCCGATGTACCGCTCGTCGAAGACCATGGCTCCGTTGACTGTTGGGATTCCCGACTCGTTACCGCCAGAGCGGACTCCCGAGTGCACGCCCCTGAACACCCTCGAAGGGTGGAACAGGCCCCTTGGTAGCTTGCCGTTGTAGTCCGGAGGTCCGAAGCAGAACACGTCGGTGTTGGCTATGGGGCGAGCGCCGAGCCCCGTCCCGAGGATATCCCGATTGACGCCAACGATGCCTGTTATCGCTCCTCCGAAGGGGTCGAGGGCGGAGGGAGAGTTGTGGGTCTCCGCCTTCATGCAAAGGCTCCAGTCGTCATTCCAAGCAATGACCCCGGAGTTGTCGTGGAAGACGCTGAGAAGCCAGTCGACCTCCTTCTGGATGTCGAGTGTCGGGCTCATGATGTGGGTCTTGAACAGCGAGTCGATCTGCTTGGTCCGCCCGGTCTCGTTGTCCTTGTGATTGATGAGTGCAGCGAAAATCTTGTGCGAGCAGTGCTCCGACCAGGTCTGCGCCAAGCACTCCAGTTCTGCGTCCGTCGGTGCGTTGGGGGGAAGACCCAGTCCCTCCCTGACCGCTCTGACCTCTGGGCTCCTGTAGTGCGCTTGGATTGCGTGCATCTCGTTGAGGTTGAGCGCGAGCAGCCCGGTCTCGCTGATCTCTTGTAGTTCCTCGTCGTTGACTTCGAGGTCGATTGCCGCCGGCTCTGCGAAGACGGCTGGCGGGCGGGCGGGGAAGGGCAATGATGGCCAGCGCCCGCCCGCACAATCATCGGCATCGGCGTACGCACAACGCTCGATCATCGGGTTGTGTAAAGTATTCGCCAGCTGAGACAGTTCGATCCTCTCTGGCACGCCCCAGAACATGTAAGTCCGCGAGGTGGCGACCTGTGCGGCGTTTCTGAGTTTAGGGTACAGAGTTAACAGCCCATCTAGGCCTGCTTGCCCGGCGTTGTCTGTGACTCCGGGTTTGAAACCGACTTGGATGGCTGCCTCAGGAGTGGAGGGGAATATCCCGGTGATCCCCAACAACGCACCGTTGCACGAGGCCTGCTCAATCACCGGATCTGCGAACAGGTCATACACGGTGCGCTCGATCTGTTCGGGCGTCATCTCGGCCTGAACCTGGTATCCCAGCGAAACCCGAACATCGCCTACCTCGATGCCGTGGTCGGCGGCAAGCATGCTGCGCACGCTGTCGCCGCGCGCGTCGGGCAAGCCCTCTAGGGCTCGTGTCGTCACCTCGATGAAGTGAACGGGAGGGCTACCGCTCATCGTGCATCCTCCCTTGCCGACCGTCCATGAACAAAGCGGCGCAGGCCGCAGGCCTGATTCAAGCGGAGTGGAGGGAAAGGCTTGAGAGAGGGCTGGTGGCGAGCGTGTTCGATGCGAGTCGAAGAGGCATGGGGCGCGAGATGGCGCGGTTGTGCTCATCCACTGGCTCATCGCTTCATGGAGACGGCGGCTGAGAAGGGTACGCTGGTGGTCCTCGCGGCGGATTTGGGAACAGTCGATGAACTGGTCCGGCTGATACACCAGGTCGGGGCTCACGTCGCTGCCCTCAAGACGCATGTCGATATGGTGGAGGATTTCTCCCCTGAGAATTGGCAGAAAGTGGTCGAAGCCGCTCAGTCACACGATTTGATGCTCTTTGAGGATCGGAAATTCGCGGATATCGGCAAAGTCTCCCAGACGCAGATGGGTGGTGTCTACGACATCCGCTCTTGGGCCGAGCTCGTCACCGCTCACCGCGTCTCCGGGCCGGACATCATCGATGGCATCGCAGCCGGCTGGGACGAGGTCGAGAGGATTGGTGGCATATTCCTTCTCGCGCAGATGTCGAGTCGGGGGAACCTGCTCTCCGATGATTACACAGCCGAGACCATCGCAACCGGAACAGCCTCGCCACATGTGCTCGGCTACATCGGCAACGGCAGTTCGCCCGAAGAGATCGCGTCCCTTCGTGCGCAGGTGGGAGACGGCAAGATGATCTGGACTCCTGGGGTGAATCTCTCAGCCACCGAAGGTGCGCTGGGACAGCGCTACGGCCATCCCGCGGATGCCATCAAGGCCGGCGCTGATGCGATTATCGTTGGCTCTGGCATCCACGGCTCCGAGGCCCCTGCTGCTGCTGCTGCGGCTTATGCCGAGGCCTCGTGGAACGCCCTGCTGGAGCGTTGATCAGAACGAGGGGGGCTCGAACGGCAGTTCCTCTGGGAAGCCGTACATTGCTACGTATGCACCACCCACGGCAGTTCCTATGATGATCAGAAGCAGGATTCTGCCGAACCAGCCGAGTTTCTTCCTCGGTGGCTTCTCTTCCGCGAGTCCGGTTTCTTCACCTTCAGGCAAGGGAGCGAGTGGCATCTCCACCGCCTCAGGCACCGGCGCCATCATAGGAGGCATAGGAGGGAGTAACGGCATCTCTGATTCTTCCACCTCCGGATAGAGCTCGTCGAGGTCAGAGAGGCCGGGGGCATTTGGGATATCGCCCATCATAGAATCCCACTGTTCGTCGAAAACTGACTGTGTCAAAGGAGTCACGAGTACGCCGACAGCACCCGTGGAATAGGCGGCGTCCTCGGCTTTCTCCTTGCCGGTTCTGCTAGTAACGATGGTGATCCTGGCACTGTAATCAGTCTCTCTCATCTCAAGCGCGGCGATATGTCCGTCCATCGAAGGAAGATCCAAGGACATGATTACCATATCGGGGCGCAGTCTGACGAATTCATCGACGGCTTTGTCTCCGTCACCGCAAATCTCCGTGCGCCATCCCTGGTGTTTCATGATGCTGCGTATCCGGCCTTCTGTGGTGGGGTTCCCGACCACCACGAGGGCCAAGGGTGCCTCTTCGCTCGACATCTTCGGGCGCACGTATGCGCCGCGCTTCAAGAACGGCGCGGTTGCCTGTAGTGCAATCACTCAAGAATGGAGTTGACGAACCATTCCGGATCAAATGGAATCATGTCGTCGTAGCCTTGTCCGACGCCGGCGAGCACTATGGGACGGCCTGTGGCGTGGGCTATCGACAAGGCAGCACCGCCCTTGGCGTCGGTGTCGAGTTTGCATAGGACTGCTCCGTCGAAGCTGAGAATGCGCTGGAACTCGATTGCCTGAGCGACGGCGTCGTTTCCAGCCAGCGCATCTGCGACGAAGAGTACGAGATGGGGTTCTGAGACCCTGTGCACCTTGCGCAACTCCTCCATCAGGTTGACCTTGTTCTGCATCCGGCCTGCCGTGTCGATGATCACGATGTCCTCGCCGCGGGCCCTGGCGCTCTCCACCGCGTCTCTGGCAACAGCGGCGGAGTCCCCGCCCCTCTGGCTGCGGATACAGCGGACCCCGAGGCGCTCGGCGTGGGCGGCCAGTTGGTCGATGGCCCCCGCGCGGAAGGTATCAGAGGCGGCCAGAACCACCGAGTGGCCCTGTTGGGAGAGCCTGTGGGCTATCTTGGCACATGTGGTGGTCTTGCCAGTGCCGTTCACACCTACCAACATTATCGTGACGGGGGTCCCGACGTCGATGAACGACTGCACGGTCTTGTCGAAATCCCAGTAACCGGCTTCCAAGAGCCTCAGAAGTGCGTTTGTGAGCGCTTCCTCGATGACTACCTCGAGCTTCTTTCGAGTCGATATCCTGCTTCCAATGAGGGTTGCTTTCAGAGTACTGGAAACCTCCTCGACGGCGCTCTGCGCCATATCGGCAGACAGCAACTCTTCCTCTAGTTCCTCCATGATTCTGTTGAGTTTCTCGCTCCCTGAAATGACCCTCCCTCCAGTGGGAGAAGCAGAGTCACCGAAGTCGATCTCGATCTTCGCCGGGCCAGAGGCGACCAGTTTTCGCCCTGTGGTGCTCTCCATCCTGTCTTTGGGGGTTCGCTCTCTCCTCTCCGGAGCCTTGGCCGCTTTCTCCACGGAACTAGCTCTCTTCGCCTTCTTGCGCTCCTTGCGCTCCAGTGGCTTGGCGAAAGGGTCTACAGTGGGCTCTTCATCGAAATCATCCCACTGCTCGCCTGTTTCGGCCTGGGTTTCAACCGTTTGAGGGACGGGGGTGGGAGTGGGTTTCGAGTCCTCAAGAGACTCGATGAGCTCTCTCCTCTCTTCCAAAGCCTGCTCGGCCTCCACGGAGTCCTCCTCGACTGTGATTTCCTCGGCGCTCTTCTTGAAGTGCTTCTTGAAGCGGTCGAACAGGCCCATGCAATACCTCAGTCGTCGAGAGTCAGGTCGGTGCCGCGCTTGCGCTTCCTTCCTCGCGCGGCGGACCCAGTGCCCCCTGTTGCACGAACAGGCTCCTCATTTTCCGGTGCCTCAGACTGTATCTCCTCTATGCTCTCGTTGAACTTCTGGGCAAGGACCACCGTACTGTTCTCCAAATCATCGAACTCAGATTTCATCCTCTTGATGATTGCGACTAGTTCTTCGCTGCGCTTACCGAGAGTCTCCGCGGCCTCTTCACGCGTGCGTTCGGCCTGCACCCGGCTGCCGATGTCGATCACAGCACCAGCGTCAGCAGCGATGTCTGCGACTATCTGGACACCAGACCCGAGGGGGATCATGGCGCCTTCAACGCCGTCCTCAGGAATTGCCAACAAAGCCTCTATGGCTTGAATCTGCTCGATTCTGATGGCTTCGAGCTGGTGAATCTGCCGCTCGATAGCCTGCATCTGCTCGCGGTTGGCCTCAACGAGTTGTGCGATGTGCTGCAGCTCATCTCTGTCAACCGTCATCGGACTGTTCGAAATGCCCGACACCCATGAAGCCGTCGCAGGTTCACTCGCCGTCCCATATGCCTTCCTGAATCATGAATTCCATGACCTTGGCAGAGACGTTGGCACGGTTGCCGCCACGCACGCCAGTCGCAGAGACCTCGAATACCTCTGGAGGGATATCGTCGGTCTCTCGGACGTCATAGCCAACCTTGCGGCCGTACGATATGGCCTCGATATCGGGCATTATCCAAGCTTCGACGTCCTCGCCCTCATATCGATGCTCTATCATGCGCTTGCGCATATCCCCTGAGAAGGGGTCCGCCTCGGAGACGGGTGTATCCCTGATGCCGACCACGACTCTCTTGCCCTGGTCGAGTTCCCTCTGAATCAACCACTCGTGGCCAAGGTGGAGGGGTTGCCAGCGACCTGGGAGCAGAACGGCCCTAGACTTCTCAAAGTAGTGGGCCAACTGGTCTACGAGATCGTCGACGCTCTTGCCCTCTTCACCACTCGAGTCCAGTGAGATATGAGCGCACTTCGGCTCATCGAAGGGGTCGGAAATACCGGTGAAGTTGGAAATCTGCCCTGAGCGCGCTTTGGCGTACAGGCCCTTGGCGTCGCGCTCCTCACAAAGCTTGAGGGAGGTCGAGATGTGGACCATGACGGCGTTGTCGGGGAGAATCCCTAGTATCTCCTCGCGGACATCCTCGTAGGGGGTGATGAACGAGCAAACCACATGGGTGTGCTTGGAGATCATCTTGGCCATGCGGGCTATACCTAGGAGGTGGCGCTTTCGCCCCTCGTGGCTGAAGTCGTGGTTAGAGAAGAAGTCCCGTATGGTGTCTCCATCCAGAACCTCACACCCATACCGCTCTGCCGCTGCCATGGCTATGGTCGTCTTTCCGGCACCAGAGAGCCCCGTGAGCCAGATTACCCTGTTAGACACCTATTGACCCCCACGAGATACGGGCGTGGCGAGACTAGTTCCCTATTTCACACCGACGGGGGCGCGTATATCCTATATCGTAGCCAGTAGGGCCGTGGCTGTGTCTCTGATGCCTGCCTCGGCCCCTAAGGTGGGTGCTTTTCTTCTCGGAGCGCCCAAATCAGGCACTACCTGGCTGGCCAGCGCTCTCGAGCAGCACCCAGGGATATGTGTCTCCGAGCCGAAGGAACCCAACGAGATCGCCACCCACAAAGGGACTTTCGGTCGTGATGATTCCCGGCCTGATTGGGAGAGGTATTCCTCCTGCTTCGACGGGGGGGGTCTGCGCATCGACTGCTCCGTCCACGCGCTCGCCTGTCCCATCGCGCCCTCTAGAGTGGGGGAATATTGGCCGGAGTCGCGCTTCCTAGTCTGCTTGAGAGAGCCTGTCAGCAGGACTGTGAGCCATTGGGGGATGATTCTCGATACCGAGGAGGACAAACGGAACGGGGCCGATTGGTCCGACTTCGCTGAGGCCTGGGCGGACTCTCGCCTGCACATGGACACACTGTACGGTGCCAGCATGACGCGTTGGCTGGAGTACTTTGGTAGTGGTGCTTTTCTCTTCATAGAGGCTAGGAGGATGAGGGACGATCCCGAGAATGTCCTCTCGGAGGTGGTAGAACACCTCGGTCTAGCGTCTCACGAGTTCGATCTAGCTGCTGTGCACAACACCAACGTAGCCGAGGATAGGCGGCCGTTGACTCTGTTCGGACGGGCTTTCAAGTTCACCGCCTCGTTAATTCCCAATCTCATCAAACGTCCTGTGGTGTCGGCCCTGAAGGGACGTGGGGTGAATGTGTACAGGATGCCGGTTCTGAGTCGAGCGCGTAGCATCAGAAGGCAGGCTGGTCCTGAGCATTATGCGATGCTCGGTGAGGAAGTTCGCAACGATCTGGAGAGTCTCGAGGATTTGACGGGCTTCTCGACCGCACACTGGCGCGAGTCCCTTCAGTAGTCCTGCAACTCATCGGCAGCCGTTGAGAGTTTGTCGTGGGAATCACTGTCGAGGTGGAACAGGAAGGGGTCTTCCTCACCTACGATGTTCTTCCAAGAAGACATGGTACGAGCCCATATCTCCTCTCGGGAGTTCCATTCCAGCCAACGATCGATGAAGTCGCAGTGTCTCTGAATCTCCTCATCTTCTGGATCCATACGACGAAGGATGGCGTTTGTCTGAGCGAGGAGGATTCCGAAGGGGGCGTTCAGCTTGTAGGTCGTGAACGGGTTGCGTTCCTGAACCACAGTAAGGTGCTCTCGCCAGAGGCCCAAGGTGGCGTCATACACCCGACCGATGAGGAGGACGAGGAGGAGGACGGTGGCGCTGATGCTGAAGAGGCCCCAATAGGTCGTCTGGATGCCCCCGATAGTGGCGTTGGGATCGAACCTCCAACTGACATATGGCCAAATCAGGAGTGTCAGTGTGGCACACCAGAAGGCCATTGAGATGAGTGTCTGGCTCTGCTGAATTCGCCAGTAGTGACGCATGAGCTGCTTCTTCATCACAATCCCCCTCCTGTGGCTCTCCTTTCACCGTTGCGCGTCTGCGTCATAGCGGGACTCGCTTCTACTGCCCGTCGATGATTAGGCTGGTGTCGATATACTGTGATAGGTTTGCTTGGAACTCTATCTCTTCGGCGAACGCTGTCTCCAGCTCCTTCCGGGTCTGTTCGCTTAACGCCGGCCTCTTGTACGGTTTCGGCTTGAAGCCCGGCGCGCGTATCGGATCCAATACCGCTCGGCGCAGTCCCTTGGTCGGTAACAGGAGTTTTGCAAGCGAGGCCAGCCAGCGGGGTGGTTCTCGAAGCACCCTTGCCCAGGCCGATTGATTCATCCCTCCGCTCTCGTTATGCCGGGGGAGTTCCGTATCGGTCGGCATCTCAGGGAGCTCGAGCCAGTTCAGCAGGGTGTTGACCGTTCGCAGGGGGTTGTCCTTGATCGAAGAGAAGGGAATCACCCTGACTCGGTCTCCGAGGGTCTCCGTCCAGCGTATGGTCGGTTCCTTCAGACGTGGGAATCGCAGGAAGCTGTAGGTTTCTGGGGCGTCCTCATCGGGCTCGAAGGACTGCGCCCTCGCCAACTCGATCATCGCGTCCTGCTCAATCACGTAGTCGATGAGGCGTTTGCGGTGCTCCTGATGCATGCTGAGCATCAGATCGATAGGGTGACGCAGTGTGATGATTATTCTCGCATCGGGGAGATGGTCGCGAACAGCCTCCAGAGCCCTCTCTGAGTATATGTGGAAGGCGGACTTGTCGAGAATCCACTTGTGCTCCTCGGTTCCATCCAAATCCGCGTGGGGGGCAAGAATGGCCGTCCCTTTTGGATGAAGTGGGGAGGTTGGAAACTCCGCGGCCCCGGCCATCAAGAAGTGGCTCTCGTTGGGCCATGGATGATGGATGTCGTCCTGAATGCTGAGCCAATGCATCAATGAGGTTGTGCCGGTCTTAGGGCCTCCTATGAGTAGGAGATTCGGAGCGGGGTGAAACCTGTGCATGCCTACTCCTCAGAAATGCGGGTGATGGTTTCAGACTTGAACGCCGCGGGTGGCTCAGTCATCTCGGAAGTGGGCAACCACGACCGGGGCTATGGAGTCTGAAGGATCGATTTCCATAAGTGAGTCTATTTTGATGAATCGGCGGGGGACGCCATGGCGGCTGCCGAAATTCGAGTAGATTCGGTGCCAAGCGTCGTCCTCGTCGGCTGCGACGATATCGAGTGAGAATTCCTGTGAATTCTTCCCATAAGAGAAACTGCCGCTCACGCGATAGGCCTTCATCGCCGGGGCCACCTGCGGTCGCGATATAAACACGACGAGCGCGGCGCGGAGTGATTCGGGTCCATTCGGCTACAACGGCTGGAGCAACGCCCTCAAGGTTCAAGAGTGGATGCTTGAAGATACCTGATGATTGGATGTGACTGAAGGTATTCAAAGTCAGGACGCCGAGGCGGAAGGCACACCCGATGTGGCAGCCAGGCTCTCGGATATCCCTCCTGAACGCCTCGTTGAAGAGGTCATCTCTCGTTGGGATGAGCTCGTGCGAGTCGAGGAGGATCTTGCTCTCTCCCGACAGCGGGTGCGGGCGCTCGAGATGGAATTGGGTGACCAAGGGGGTGATGGGTCGCTGCGTGGTAGGGTCGCGGAATTGGAGGAGGCGCTCAGGGTTGCTGACGCGAGGATTGCCCAGATGGAGGGTTTGCTAGAGAATGAGCGGCGCAGACGAGGGGACCTTGAGGAGGATGTTGGTCAAGGACGGGTGGAGGAGTTGCAAGAGGAGAACGTTCGTCTGCTTCGTAGTGAGGAGGAGCAAATGATGCTCATACTCGATATGGAGGCCCAACTCGATCGCCTCGTCTCACAGCTCGAAGAGGGTTAACCACCATTCATCTGGATGATGAACTGACTGAGGGTGCGCTGCAGTTCATCAGCATCGTCGAACTCTTCTGACAAGTTTCCGGTTATGATCCAGTCAGCGCCGGCCTCTGCAGCGAGTCTTGCGGTCTTGCCATCACGAATCCCCCCTCCTACGACCAGAGTGAGGTCGCACGCCTCCCGAGCGCTGCGTATCAGGTTCTGCCCGACAGGGTAAGAGGCCCCACTGCCTGCTTCGAGGTAGAACATCCGGAACCCGTACGACTCCGCCGCCATCGCATAGGCCCTCACCCGTTGCTCGTCTTCGGCTTCGATGAGGGAGGCCTGGCCTACTTGCCCGGCCCGCCCGCCCGGGGCGCAGATGATGTAACCCATCGGAAGCGTCTCAATCCCGGCCTCTTTGATATAGGGGGCGCCCTCGGTCTGCTCCTCGATCAGGAACCGTGGGGAAGTGCTGTTCATCAGCATCATGAATGTGATCCCGTCTGCGGCGGGAGAGAGGGCTCTCGCCCCTTGAGGAAAGAGGATGATAGGGACCTGCCACTCACCCTCATTGAGATTGGAGTCTTGGCTTGAGGCCCATGTAATCAGTTCCAGTGCCTCACGTATCGCCGTGATGGTATCATGCACGTTGCCCATATCGGTCCCGGTAGAGCCCCCAACTAGAATCATCTGACTCCCTGCTGAGACCGCAGCCACGCATCGCTTGGCGGCGAGCTCGGGTGTCTGATCCGCAGGATCGACGAGGATGGCGTGCCTGGTGCCGGCACTACGATCGCACACATGCGACAAAACCCAGTTGTCCGCATCACTCACGATTGGTCCTCCTGAAGCTTCCATCTAAGGGTTTCATAGCCCTAGCTCCTCGAAAATCAGACAGCACATCATAACTATCCACACCGGAACCCACCAACCCACCGCCCCGGAACGAGATCTCACAACGATCCTCATCGATTTCCAGAATCCTGGTTCGAAGAAGAAACCGTGCACCTCTACAAGTGAGTTGTATCGCCATGGCCTTGCATAGCCAGAAGGCTGCGGTTCTAGAGGGGGTGTTCCGATCGATCCCTGTTGGAATCGAAGTGTACCAATTATCAGGGATGGAGTGTAATGCATCACTCAATACTACCTCCTCTGAGAATGATGTTTCTGGAAACCCAACCTCAGCATCCTCTGTATAGACAGTCACTTGGGCAGAGGAGGTTTTATCGAGGATTTTATGGCCGTATTCCAAAGCGGAAATGGATGAGCCCAGAATCGCTACACGCATCACCCAATCACCACTATAGAATTACTTAGAATATCCAAGGCAAAAACCGGACACGCGGGGATACAAAGCTTACAGTGTGTGCAAACCGGCTCATCCACATACACCATCACCCCCTCGAGACGTAATGCATCCACGGGACACAACGCAACACACGCCGCACAACCAAAACAAAGATCCTCGTCGACGTGGAAGACATGCCCCGGAACTCTCCCCATGGATTCCCGATGTTTCCCTTCACTCAAATAGTGCCCTACCCGTTAATTTCTAATGGAACTCAAATCAAAAGACTCTAGTCGATGTAAGATGATTTTCAATGTAATCCTCGATAGCCAATCTTGTTATTGTCCCGTCGGTCGTTAACAGTTGGGTTGGATTCCGGAGTTACGAGCCGGGAAGATCCCCATTCCAGTGGAAAACAACGGCTTCCTCCGGTTGCCTGATGAGAGATGACTATCAGGGACCCCTATGGTACTCTACACACCGGGTCGCACCAGCCCGTATCCTGAGGATCCTGTAGAGTCCGGCATTAGGGCGTTTTTTCTCGGTGGGGGGGACGAGGTTGGTAACGTGGGTTGTATCTTAGAGGATAGAACTGGTACCAGGCTACTTATCGACTATGGATTAGCTCCATCAAGACCGCCAAAGTATCCCTCGGAGTGCCCTCAGGTGGAGCATGCAATCATGACACACTCACACATCGATCATATTGGCATGGCGCCTTGGCTTGTAGGACATTTAGGAACGACGCTTCATGGCTCCTCTCTGACTGCGAAAGTCTCTGAGATCATGTGGGCTGACACCTACAAAGTCTCCAGCATAGAAGGATATCCTCTCGCTTGGGATCGGAGAGATTTGGAGGAAGCACTACAGTCTTGGGTGACTCATGATTTGGGGGAGTGGTTCGAGATCGGAGCATGGAAATGCCGATTTCATCGGGCCGGACATATACCAGGGGCGGTGATGATAGAAATCATCACCCCGGAGTTGACCATCCTGTGGAGCGGGGATATGGATACAAGGGACAGCCCGAACGTGCTGGGGGCCACCCCGGTTGACTGCGATATCTTATTTCTCGAGGGTACGTACGGCAATCGCATCCACCCCTCTCGAGCCAAGGAAGAGGAAAGGTTCGCCAGAAGAGTTCAGTCCATTGTAAACCGAGGGGGGACCGCCCTGATCCCGGCCTTCGCCTCGGGAAGAGGCCAGGACGTCCTCCGTATCCTACACAGGGAGGCACCGAATCTAGAGGTCCACTACGATGGGATGGGCACTCGCGTATCCTTAGATTGGATGGAACACCTAGAATTCATACACGACCCTGCGGAGCTGCGGAAGACATGGAGGTGGTGCCGACGGGTTTCAAGCAAGTCCGATCGGAAGAAAGCCCTTGACGCCGATGTGATAGTGACAACGAGCGGCATGCTCGAGGGCGGCCCGGTGATATGGTATCTCAACCGGCTTCGTCACGACATGTCTAACGGCATCCTCCTGACTGGGTACCAAGCAGAGGGAACAGGCGGTCGCCTACTGCTCGATGAGAAGAAACTCCGCATCTTCGGTAACATCACTCCTGTTGAACTGGAAGTCAACCAGTTCTCCCTCTCCAATCACGGCGGCCAGGCCGAACTCTCTTCCTTCGCGCGTGAGTGCGCACCCAGACATGTTGTTATTTTCCATGCCGACGAAGAGGGCCGAGATGCCCTTTCCGCTAAAATTGGAGAGGAAGCCAAGGTCCATTTACCAATCAACAACCAGAGCATCTATCTGGATTGAGTCCAATCCCGACCCGAACTATTGATAGGCTGCGCCGAGCATCCGCGGTTCACACAGGCGAGAGCCTTGGTATAATGGAAATAAAGGTGAAAAAATGGAAGCATTAGATCAACAATTTGGAGTGACGGAAGCGGGAACTACTGTCAATGCAGAGATTAGGGCTGGGGTGACGACATTCTTGACGATGGCGTACATCCTTCTGGTTAACCCAGCCATGCTCTCGATTGCAGGAATCCCCTTCGATGACGCACTGTTCGCGACGGCAATTGCCGCCTTCGTGGGCTGTACGATAATGGGGCTTTACGCGAACTTACCGTTCGCACTAGCCCCTGGAATGGGACTGAATGCGTACTTTACGTTCGCAGTGGTTCTCGGCATGGGCATATCTTGGCAGGTAGCCCTAGCCGCTGTGTTCGTTGAGGGAATATTATTCCTCTTGATGTCGATGCCGGCTATTCCGGTAATCGGTGGATGGAGAACAATAATGATCAACTCAATCCCGACGGACCTGAAGATAGCCACGGGCGCCGGTATCGGTATGTTCCTGGCAATCATCGGCCTTCGAGAGATGGGCTGGATCCGAGATGACGGTGCCACACTGGTGAACCTCGGGGTGACCGAGTCGTTCACCTACGAGCACGGCGCACTCATCTCCATGGTTTGCCTCATTGCGATAGCTGTGATGATGGCCCGAAATATCCCCGGCGCAATCATCATCGGTATTGGAATAGCCTCAGTGTGGGGCTGGGTGGTCGGTGCATACGACCCCTACAACGACTACATGGCCGGCGGTGCAGGTTTTGGCTCTGCATATGCGGACTGGCCATCAGCTGTGTTCAGCTTCGTTGGCTTGCCTGAGGAATCCCTCTTCGCGGCCACTGGGGCTCTGGGCGACATAGCCGGCGGTGCTGGCTGGGGTGACTTCCTACTAGTGATGATCACCTTCTTGTTCGTCGACATCTTCGACACGGCAGGAACCCTCTACTCTGTGGGTCGCCAAGCCGGTTACGTCGATGAGAACGACGAGCTGATGAACTCCGACGAGGCATTCGTGTCCGACGCTGCAGCAACCATAGTCGGCGCACTCTGCGGAACCAGCACGACCACGACCTACATCGAGTCGGCTGCTGGCGTCGAGGAAGGAGGAAAAACAGGTCTCGTGGCGGTTACTGTGGGTGTTCTGATGCTCACAGGGCTGTTCTTCTCAGACCTGTTCCAGGCTGTCCCGACATTCGCGGCCGCCTGCGCTCTAGTCATCATCGGCGCTCTGATGATGCGCCAAGCAGCGGACATCAATTGGGCCGACAAGGAAATGGCACTACCTGCCTTCCTGACGATCTGCCTAATGCCGTTCACATATTCCATCGCGGATGGAATCGCTTGGGGTATCATCAGCTATGTGGCCATCAAGCTCGGAATGGGCAAGATGGATGAGCTGAACCCAGTCATGTGGACACTGTTCGCACTGATGGCAATGTTCTACCTGGGACCTGGCGACGAGTCGACGTTCCAGTACATATTCGGAATGATATTCTGAATGGGAATTACGTAATGGGAAACCCGGGCCAGACGGCATAGCCTGAAGGCCCGGGCCCCTCCCACGGCGAAGCGGATAGCATGTCTGACGAGTTGCTCCAAAGCCTGCGGGACGCGATACGCACGGTGCCGGACTTCCCCCTCGAGGGGATAATGTTCCGGGATATCACCCCCGTGCTCGGCGTTCCAGGCCTCCTGTCTGACATCACTGAACGCTTCGCTGCGGACATGAAGGATCTGGATTGGCGACCCGACGCGGTAGTCGGTCCAGAGGCCCGGGGCTTCATCTTCGGCCCTCTCTTGGCTACTAAGCTCGGGGTGGGTTTCGTCCCTGTCCGCAAGCAGGGCAAACTACCGGCCTCGACCAGGCAGGTCGAGTACAGCCTCGAATACGGCACCAACATCCTTGAGATGCATGAGGACGCCTTATCATCAGGCCAGCGGGTTGTCATAATCGATGATCTTCTGGCTACCGGGGGTACCGTCTCTGCCTGTGTGGAATTGTGCGAGGGGGCCGGTGCTGAAGTCGTGGGTTCGTTATCTGTAATCGAACTAGTGGGGCTTGGTGCTAGGGGGCGTTTGGATCCGGTCCCAGTACATGCACTTGTCGAGTTCCCAGCGTGAGTATCCCAACAACCCCCCGATTTCTTCAAAGGGACTCAGTGTTTGCATGGGGTGTTAGCATGGCGG